>JACCDR010659887.1_pt1 | contig 19893 bp, 30 predicted proteins | sample 7446431 | NCBI WGS metagenome assembly JACCDR01 (sample SAMN15323443, study PRJNA562643) | freshwater metagenome | isolation source: river surface water | place: USA:Blue River Watershed | collected 2017-08-17 | reverse complement strand
CTAACGTGTAAAGCTGAGTTACATTGTCAATATATTTAGAGCCCACTCGTGCCTCCTAATTTTTTGAAAACAATCACAGAATTATTTTGAGCTTGAACCAAACTAAAACCTAGTTTTAGTGCGGCCTTCAAAGATCTATTAAATCCGTGGTCGTTAATGTGAATGTTTGCTGAGATAAATTTTGCGTTTTTTTCTAATGCTATTTTTTCTAATTTTTCATAGAAACGAAATAAAGCTTGGGTACCCCTGAAATCAGGATGAATAAAAAGATTTGCAACAAAGCACTCGTCGCCATCGATTTTAAAAGTAAGAAACCCCTCTGGGAATTCCAAAAGGTCCAGGCCTTCACGATCTTTAATAAATTGAGCGTAATATTTCACGAGCCCACCAATGAAAATAATTGTGATTTCCCTTGAAAAGGTCTGGTACGAAAGACAATTCTAGAGAGAACGACCGTTCCCGCCATGTTTGTTGATGTGTACTTAATTTGGCCTGCAGATGTAATTGAGAACGTAATTCCCGAAGCACTAGGCCCTGGAGTGCCGTATTCTACGAGCGACCATGTATTAGAAAAAGGCCTATACACCGCCAACAAAATACCGCCCTGAACAAGGTCTGCTCCAGATGACATCCGTTGAATGACGTAATCAATCACTACGTATGAAGTAAAACGCTTGTCAAAAACAAGTGGGGTTATATTGGCCGCAACCGCTTGGTTGTTAACAAGATCAAAGTAAGTTTCTGGTTTAACATAAAAAATAATGTCTTGAATGATTCGAAAAAATGAAGACCACACGCTTGATAATTTTCTGTTTTCGTCTACCACTTCGTCCTTATATGGAACCAGTTCTGTATTAGACGCCATTAATTACCACCAGCTAATACTTCAATATTTGCGTCCACAAATGTAACATCTATTGGGTCAGTGACAGAAACTTCAAAGATTCGATCACGAGAAGATCCTAGCCTTCGCCATATTGCACGGGTTTTGTAATTTCCTAATTTACCAATGGCCGCCTGTAATTCGTTTGACCAGGTGTGCCCGCCATCATCTGAATAGCGCATCATGATGATTGGATCATCGCCCTGTTGAATGCCATCAAGACCAACTCCTGTTTCCATGTCGATTTGGAGTGATCCAAAGAACACGCGCTTTAATTCGTTTGATAAGTGTGGAGTTGCTCGAAGTCTTTTTATTGGACTTCCTGCGTCTGTATTTACATTATCATCAAGCTGGTAGACCTTGTTATTTTGATAATCACCAACGATGTGAATCCCAAGGCTTGGCAAATACCCGTGTGCATCTGCCCTGTGCCTCTTTAAAACGCCATTATCTAAATAGGCTCTTTCATGCCACAACTTGGTAGTTAAATCATAAACCCAAGTCGCTTCAGTAAAATTCAAAACATAAAATGAATGTCCTTGAGATTGATATGTATATGCTCTTGCAGTTGAGATGTCTGCATAGGTTGAAATTGCGTACTCTATGGCGTGCGTTGAGATTCTTTGTGGAGTTGGTCCGTTTGCCGCCATCACGATGCCCTGACCAGACTCATCGCGAGATAGCCACATCACAGAGCCCGCTGTCTTTGCGACACTAAACTGTGCTACACATCCCATTTCAATGTATCCACTCTGAACGCGCTCAAACGGAAAATCAGGATTTCCAGTGTTGGTAAAAATCTCTATTGAAACTGTGTTAAACAAAATTAAATCACGATTGAGAGCAACCATGCCAACGATATTGTCTGGATTTCCCTCTGAGGTTGCGTAATTTAATGCTGTAAATGTTGTCCCAGACCACTCTGATACATTGAACTCGTTGGATGTTTTTGAAATCATTATCAAGTAACCATCTATCCATGTCACCTGTGTCGCATCTAAAACGGGAGCTAAACTGAACGATGCAAATGTTCCAAATCCAGAAGATGCGAAACACCCTCCATCATAATCATCGGATTTAACAAGATAGTTGTTATCTCCATCTACAAAAACAGTTTGATATTTCGGCGAAGTTCCCTTTTTAATTGAGTGCGCTGACACCGGGCCGAGTGATGTTCCAATTGATCCACATAGCTTTGTTGACCATGCTCCATATTGAAATGAGCAGGCATAAATCTCTGATCCGCTCACCACGTAAACGAGCGCTTTTTCAACTGGATTGTCGCGCTCAAAGTTTTCGACATGTATCAAGCGAATTGGACCAACGCCAACCGAAAAGAGCTGTGTTAAGCCAGGCGTTTTTTTAAGGTAAGCAACTTGCCCGCCCTTGCCGCTTCCTGACTCGATTACTTCCGGGTACAAGTTCACGCATCGTTGCGCATCTACGTTTACGGACTTAAGCTGATAAGCAGGACCGATGAATCCTTGAAGTTTCATCTATGACCCCGTGAATATGTTAAATGGTTTTGACGAGTCCTGATTAATTCCTAGAATGTCAGACTTTAACAGAAGTGGATTTCCTGAGTCATTCACTCGCATTAATTGCGCTTTTAATTCCTGAGAGGTTTGAAAAACGTAGTCGCTCGGTTGCTTTCCGTACTCAACTGCAAGCTCTAAAGCTAGATTATAGCGCAAAGCTCTTTGATATCCCGGAGGGAGGCTGATTGTATCGTTAACTGTCGCAAAACTAGATAGTGCTTTTTTAGAATATAAAACCAACTTGTTTGCCGAACTTGGGACTGTATATAAATAAATTGTTGAAAGTGGAGAGCCGCGCTGAAAGAACAAAGCCTCAGGTTGACTTGACTGCACTGTCTTTTGTGTAATGTCTGCGTATTGTTGAATGTTGTAAATTGAGATTGGTATTTCAAATGCTGTTCCGGACACGTCTTTAAGTCTCGCCTCTTCTATCACTTGCGGGTTTGCAGTGTCAAAATTTCCACCAACACCAATTGTGTATGAGGCCTGACCTGGAACTAATGTGAATTCTTCAATGGTGCTTGCGGGAATTAACAGACCATCGGTTGACCATGAGTCTAAGAGATCATTCAAAGACGCTAAACCATCAGAAGCCTCGTCAGCGCTTAGGTTTTCACCTGTTGAAACGGCTCCGATTAGTAACATTGATTTTCGAATCAATTCTTTAACAGTCATTTAAGACTCCTATTTTAAAAGAGCGATTAATTCCTCTTTGGTTAAAGCTGTAATTTCTTCTTTTTTTAGATCGATTGATAAGCCAGCCTGAACAAGTTCGATCTTTGTCATCTTCTCAAATGCTTTTTTGGGAATGTATTTTTTTGCCTTAGGCTCAACGACATCAAAAGCGGGACTGTCGAACCATTCTTTTGGATCAAGAGTTGCGGCTTCTTCTTTGTCGAACAAAACAGGACCAAGCTCTTTGTGATATTTAAAAACACCTGGATCTTTTTGTACTTCTTCTTCGAACATGAAATTTTCCTTTGAAAAGAAAGGGGGCCGTAATTAGCCCCCTTAAGATCATTAACCTTGGATACGACAAGCTAATTCTGGGTAAACAGCTTTGTAGCCATAAAGAACATCAAAACGGCATGGGAAAGTGTCCGCTGAGATGCTGTATTGACGAACCATACGTACTGATAATCCGACTTTCTTGCTTGATGAGCGAGAAGCCATATCAACACCTTTAGGTAATAACAAATCTGCACAACCTAAAACGAAAGCATCTTTATGGAATGCAACGTTTGCAGGTGTGATAGTATTTGCTGCGCCTAAAATTGTGATTGCTGCGTTGTCCGCTGGTAAAGCAGAAACAGTAGCAAATGCACCAGTTGATTGGATTGCTGGAGAGATTGGAATAGTGATCGCGCCACCCGCTGAAGAGTCTGAATCAGCAGTAACTACGAATTGACGCAATTGACCTGTAGATTGACGAGATTGTGGGTTAACTGCGAAAACGTTTGCGATAGTGAACACGTCACCTTTTTTCAAACGATTTGCTGCGGCTGCAGTCCATCCGTCAGTTACTAAAGTAGTCGCGCCTTGTGAAGGAACGCCATTTACTAACGGGGTGCCGCCCAAAGGTCCAACAACGTGAGATACTACGTTTTGATCCATTGACCATTTGTAACCAAATGCTAATCCCATGTTACCTTGCTCATACTGATCAGCAATCTTCTCAGATGACTGAAACAATCCCTTAAGAACATCAACCATAGAAGCATTTGCTAAAGGGTCGATAACTAAAGAGCGCTGTCCATCGCGTGGAGCTGCTTCGTAATCCATCTTTGCTGCCGCCGCTAAGATAACAGCTGCAGTTGCAGGTGTAGTTCCTGGAGTACCAACCGCGTTGTAAGTTGATTGATAAGCCATAGTTAAACCATCACGATCAATTTTGTTCGCAATCGCTGCCATTGCTGGCTTAACAATACGATCAGAAAATTCATCGATTGATAAAGTTAACTCTTGTGATGTGAAAGAAACGTCAACACCGAATTGAGTATCAAGAACCAAAGGAACTTGAGTCTCAGTGTGATCTTCAATGCCGATGGCAGCACCAGTACGTCCAACGTATCGTGCAGGCTTACGGATGTTTAAAGTTGTTCCGATTTTCGCTCCAGCAACTGCGAATTTGTCGTCATATTCACGGTTAACGCCTTTTGCGAATGTTAAGTTGTTTTCTAAAACCGCTAACGATTCATTTGTAATGATCGAGCTGGTTAGGTTTGTATTTGCCATTTGAAAGCTCCTAGGTCCCTAGTTATGGGACAATAGTTAAATTTATTTTTTGCCACGCTTCCACGCGATATACTCATCGCCACTCATTTCACTTGGGTCTTTTACGACTTTTCCAGGTGACTTTGTGCCGACAGGTTTAGGCGGAGGAGGTGCAGCTGTTTTTGTTTTTACTTCTGGTTTTTTTTCTTCTGATTTAGCAAGACGCGCTTCTAACTTACCGATTTCTTTCGCTTGAGCGACAAGACTAAGACTATTAATCCGCATCAACTCTTTGCGATTCTTCGCTAAATTATAAAGAACTTCAGGCCCAATTTCTGATTCAAGTAGTGCCTCTTGCAATCCCGGCGTGATCATTACGTCTTTAACGTCGTTTATGACGTCGGCGTAATCTTCAGTCGCTTCTGCAAACTCAGCTAATTGACTTTGAAACTTAGAAATTCTGCCTTCATATTCACTCTGAATAGAGGCTTTCTTCTCGAGTTGTTCACGCTCTTTAACCTTTTGCTCAACTTTCCAGTCGGTTAAGGCTTCAAGATAGTCGGCCTGCGAATCGTAATTATCGATCTTAGGCTTTTCTGTAGTATCAACAGTTTTTTCCACTGGCTTTTGAGCTGGTGGTTGTTGTTGACGCGCTAATTGTTCTCGGAGCTGTTCAATCTCTCGATCTTTACGCTCTAGTTTCTTTTGAAATCCGCCCTTTTTCTTAGGCTTTGCTGTCTCTTCTTTTTGATCATCTTCGCCAGCGTCAACATCCTTGTCATCGGCATCAGCTTCGATGTCTTCTGTTTCGACTGCATCCTGTGCTTTGATCTCAGCTTCTTCGCCAGATTCGTCAGCTTTAGATTCGTCGAGTTTTTTAGTTTGCTCTTCAACTATTGCAGGCCCAGCGGCTTTTACCGCCTCAGGCACTACGTCAGTCGTCGTGCTCACATAATCGTTTTTCATTCTTTACATTCCTTGTTGTGGAGCCAGTTGTTCGCCAGCTTCGTTACTCATTGGATTTCCGAAATGTAAAAGCCCTAATCTTTGCTTAACCATCATGATGTCGTCGTTAAGCGTGCTCATTGTCTGTTGAAATCCAGCCATGGCCTCTTTTGATTCGATTTGTGCTTTTGCAATTTCCAATTGAGCGTTGACCTTTAAAGTCTCGATGCGCTCTTTGGATTCGGTTTCTATTTTCTTTTGAGTAAGCGCATCAGTGGCCTGTTGTAATGATCCAGATAATTGTTGAATCATCTGCTCCATTTGGCCCATCTTGGCTTTTGCTTCTTCAGGAATTTGATCGGTGCCTTTTTCGTCTACTAGGCCCGGTGCGAGTGTTTTTCTAATACGAGCTTGGATTTCTTTAGCGCCTGGCCAATCCATATTGCCAACGACAAGATCCCCTGCGATTTGTGCAAGTTGAGGAAATGCTTTAGTCATTTCGATCATCATTGCTGCAGCTTCTTGACGTTTAGTTGCGTAGCTTGGACCCGTTTCAACGATTACATCGTATTTACCAGCGCCAAGATTGTATTTGGCTTTACCGTCAAAGATCGTGTTAACCGTAACGACTTCTTCAGTGCCGTCTTCGCCGATAATCCTTAACGCTCTTTCTGTGTCGTAAATCTTTGGAATTAGATCCACTAGTATTTTGCCTACGTGACGAATAGAGCGATTAAGGTTATCGATAAAATGAAAGTTTGAGGTCTGCGCTTGAGCATTACGTCGAGCTATTGCAATGCCTGACTGCTCATTGGATTTGTTACCCATTGAAGCATCATAAATGCCAGTGGTTGCTTTAATGTCGTCGTTAGTCTGCATACGTGCTGAAGTGATCGCACCAATTGGAGCTTCGTAAGCATTACGCTGTGGAGCTCCGACTAACTGACCAGCCGCTGAGACTGGTTTATAAGGAAGATATGCAATATTTTTTCTATTAGCGTTCTTCCAAATGTTTTCAAACTCTTTAGGGACTTGGCCTTCAGCTACGATAAACGGAGCTTTAGGGGCAAGTGCGATCGTTTCAGATTCAGTAGAGGCCCAGTAGTTATACATTCGCTGAGAGTCTTTAGCGTGACGAATCACAGACTCTAGAATGCGCTTACCATCGACCATCAATGATTTGCCATAAACTGGAATGATTGGAATCCACTTACCTGGCCAGATTGTTTTTTCTAGAATTTCATAACCGTTCGTTTTACACCAATGAATTTCAGGGATATTAGCTTCTCGTTCATTTAGAATTTCAAACGCAATTCCTTTTGGAATTTCGTCTTTTGAATAAACGGCAACTTGTCCGGTCATTGGATCTTTGATTTGGTAAATCTTAGTTTTCTTAAATTTCTTATAAAAGTATTCAGCAACTCGAACTGTGTTCTTAGAGATCCAGTCGTTACCGTCACCAATTGATGTCCATTCTGTCATTTCGGACAGCTTTGCGTCCGGATACTCAGATTTAAATTGAGACTTAGACATCTCTTCGTGAATAAATGCGTGATTTGCGTCTGAGCCGTCTGGTTCTTTAGAAGAAGAATCGAAGTAAACGCTAGCCCAGTCATAGACTTGCTTGATTTGAATTTCTTGATCGAAACTCATGTCATCGCAGTAATCTGTTGTTACACGAATGTAGCCAAGACCACCGGTTGCAGCTCCATCAGTGGCATTATCATAAGCCACCGAAGCATTAGACGAGTTTTCAATATGCTTAATGATACCTTGGAAAGCCTTAGCTGTTTCAACGTCTGCGAAAGAATCGACCGGGGAAATTTTGATTGAGGGACGGTTTTGCCGTTGCTCATTTGTGATTTGGTTTATGTATTGAGGCATCTTGTTGATAACAAGACAAGGACGGTCATCCTGATCGCGGTCACGTTTAATAGCTTCAGGCCATTGATCACCGGCTCTGAATTTCCAGTCTTCTAAAGCATCTTTACGAACATCACGCCACGCTTCTTCATCGGCTTCGAAGTTCTTTTTAATCTGCTCTAATAGCTCTTCATCGTTTGTTTCGGAAGCTTCGTGTAATTCGTTTTCTTCTTCTGACATACCTCAATTGTTGTCAGCGAAAAGTTATAATCTAGTTATAGATTACTAAGACATCCAGCCACCGGGAGTACCCCCGTATGAATATTCATTCTCTAGATCAGGGACATATTTCTTAGATACTGGGTAAGCGAAAGATAAAACAAGTGAGTCAGCTCTATTCGGTGATGGAATACCACGAGCCTTCATATCTTTTTTAGATTCGATTTGAATTTTACCATCGGCACGAGGTACGGTTTCTGGTCCAGTTAATTCTTGATGAAGCTGTGGATCTTTTGGAATAGTCCCGCCTTGCTTCAGCCACTCTTTAGCAAGCTTCCACATCTCAGCACGTTTATTTAAACATCCTGGATCATTGGAACGCTCTGCAAACCACACTAATTGCCAATCGCGTCCGAGTGTCTTTCCGGCTGATACGATTCCCGTTCCGTATCCCGCATCGACAAACACAGCGTCTGCTTTTTCACTATCTTCATAGCCGGCAATTAGCGATGCCATTTGAAAGTCATTATCATTCTTAGGAATTGTTCTTAGAATTAAGAATTTAAGACCTTGTCTCATACCTATTACAAATTCATCATCACCTTCCCATGCTGGATCTACGGTAATAATCTTAGGTGCGAATTCATATTGTTCAGGCTTAAGCTCTGTGTTGAATGCGCGGTCTACGTCTTCGCCTGGAATGTATTGTTTGAAAGATGCTGATGGGAACATCCCACGAACACGTACTTTTACGAAGTCTGAGTCTTCGCCGTAATCATCGACCCATTTTTGGATTTGATCTTTGTTCGTGCCTTCGACTGTTCGAGAGTCGATCTGACGTTTAATCCACCTATGCTTATACTTATTAAAGCATTCTTTAAAGCGGCCAGTGTTTCGGGTAGGATTTCCAAACGCAATCCATATGATTTCGGTTTCCTCATCCGTTAGGGCACCCTCTGCGACTTCCCATACTTTGTCTGAAATGGCTGAAGCCTCATCGAATATTAAGATAATGCGCTTTTTCTTATTATGAAGTCCGGCAAATGCTTCTGTGTTGTTCTCAGACCATGTAACAGCATCTAATCGCCAAGATTTTTCATGCTTTTTATCGACTGTTGAAATTGAGGTGGCCACTTGTTTGAACCAATGAGCATTAATCATAAGTCTGAACCACTTACCGATCTCAGGCATAGTTTTAGTTCTAAGCTGCGGCTCAGTGTTGGCGGTGATTACGATCTTGCAATCTTCGCACGTTGATAGCCCCCAACCACAGATCATTGAAATAAGCGCAGTCTTACCAATACCGTGGCCCGAGGCTACTGAAATGAGGATTGGTTGATGTCTTGTGGCAGGATCTGAAAGCTTGTCACCAAGGTCAGTTAAAACGCCTTTTTGCCACTCTCTGATGAGATTGTCTTTGAGCTCACCATCTTCACCCCAAGGATAAGCGTATAAAGCGAACCCAAGCGGATCGTGCGTGAACTCTGCAATTTCGTTAATTAGTTGTTCATCAGGACTCATGTGTTCTTTGTAGGATCTGTGGAGCTGTCAGTAATCAGGCCGTCTTTTTTTAGCTGTTTATTTAAAGCGTCAATTCCGGCATCTAGGTAGCCATTCAAACATTTGCTTTCAAAGCTACACAGAGCCTTTTCAAGCTCTTTCAAAGCGTCGCCAGTTGTCTGAGCAACAAACTGTCTTTGCTCTTCTGTTAGTGGTTTACGTTTTTTTAATCTAAGAAAAATAAGAAGTTTTTCAAACATTTTATGTCCTTTAGTTGTATACCTATTTGTATACGTTTAGCTCAACACTGCTAAAACTTCAGAATCATTTAACATGTAATATTCGGTCGATTCCAAATTCACAGTTTCAAATTGTCTCTTGTTAAATAAAATACGATCGCCAACCTTAGTTTGCATTGGCACTTTCACGCCTTTATTATCTAAGCGACCCTGTCCCGCAGCCATCACAACACCAGTCTCTTGCTCTTCTTGAAACTTTTCAGGAATATGAATCAGACCGATTTTCTTTTGTGTCTCATCTGGTTTAATTAATAATCGATCTTTGATTAATCTTAATTCATTTGGCTTCATTTTCCCTCTTCTTTGTGCATTCGTTGCAAACTGTAAATTCCCATGAAAAGAACGGTCTAAATTCTTTACCGCACTCAGTGCATAAGCAGACAGCGTCCATTACTTTTTCCTGGTCCTAGCTTTTGCCATCTTGTCAGCTAATGAGCTGTTGATGTTGATATTAATATTGTCACTCTCATCTGGATGTTTATCTCTCCAATGAAGAACGTTCTTAGCTGTGAAGATTGAGAATGATGGATTAACCAACCCTTTATTTCCATTCACTGCTAGAAATTGCTCTTGAAAATCCTTAGCTCTTTTATAGGCATCGAAAAATTCTGGATGTTGTTTGGACCAATTGAGCAAAGTTTCTGAATGAACTCCGATACTTATGGCAAAGCCTGCTAGCGTTTTGAAATCCGTTGCTTCAATTACCGGGACCTCAACGACTTCGCCGTCTTTTGTCACAATCTTTTTCATTACTTCTTTGTAAGGATCTTCTGAAAAGTATTCGATCAGCTGTTCGCAATACTCGGGCTTATAATCTGTTGGTCTGCCTACTGGTCGTGGTTCTTGTGTGTTTTTTTTCGCCATGCTTCAATGTTTTAAGAACATCGCACTATAATCTAGTTATAACTTTCATTTATTAAAGATATAGTTATCATAATTCATATGAATAACGTTTTAAAGAATGTCGACAGCGTATTAAAAGAAATCGAAGAGATCGACCTTAGCGGTAAAGAGGCTGGCTACATAAAGGCAAAGAGCCCAGTTACAGTGTGGCTTCCGCCTGAATACAAAGAAAAATTTGATCATTATCAAGAAATTACAAATCGTAAATTTGGCAAGCTTGTTCAAAAGTTGTTAAAAAAAGCCATCGACTCCGTTGAGTCTTAATGCATAAACTCGTTCAAATAGCCTAAGTCTTTTAGTGTTTTAATTATCTCAGACAAGATTGAATATTTACTGGATCCATCTAAAAACTCATAAATTAATTGATCTGTGCGCCAATCTGCATAGATTTGCACGATCTTCCCATACTCAGACTCAATGGATTCTTTGAAAAGCTGATCATCGAGCAAATGAAACACGATGAGCTCGTCTTGTGGGTCGACTTCATATTCTGGGAGGGGCTCTGTGTTCATGGTTTAATTTTGAAATAAAATTTAGTTATAATTATTTTATAGATTTAAAAATTAAGATTTCTAGCGATAAGTCCAGAAATGAATCTAAAATAAGATTATAGTCTTAGCACTTCTCATCCTATAGGTGCGAGGTGATGATGGCGAAGCAATACTCCCGGATACTTGTAATCCCAGACATGCACCTTCCGTTTCACTCAACCTATTTAATTCCATTCTTAAAAGCTGTTAAAAAGAAATATAAGCCCGACAAGGTGGTTTGTCTTGGTGACGAGCTCGATTTACACGGTTCATCCTTTCACGACCACTCACCAGACCTGCACTCCCCTAAAGACGAACTAGAAATGTCCTTGCCAACATTAAAGCTTCTTTATGCGCTTTTTCCAGAGGTTGATGTACTAGAGTCCAATCACGGCTCACTTTACTATCGTAGGGCTGCGGCCGGATACATTCCTAAGCGCGTGTTAAAGTCTTATCGTGACTACCTGGAAGCGCCTAAAGGCTGGCGCTGGCACGGAGATCTTGTCTTGTACTCTAGTGATGGAAATCCGATTTACTTCTGCCACGGCCAATCCTCGGACGCTTTGAAGAACTCTAAGAACAAATCCATGAACTATGTCCAAGGCCATCATCACTCAAAGTTTTCAATTAATTACTGGGCAAATTCTTTAAATCTATATTGGGGCATGACTTCAGGATGTTTGATTGATTATAAGTCCCTGGCTTTTGAATACGGGCGCACGATGCTTGATAAGCCCATTGTGGGTTGTTCTATAATTATAGACGGCCATCCCCAGCTAATACCAATGGTTCTCGATAAATCCGGAAAATGGATCGGTAGATTGTGAAAAAACTAAATGTCCTTGGAAGCAAAGTAACAGTTAAAATCAAAAAGCTCGATAGTCCTAATATTGCGGCCGAGTTTAATCACGATACAAACACCATAACTATACAGCCTGATGATATGCAAAAGTATCGTAGCATGCTTCACGAGCTTGGACACGCTTACTGGCATCGTGCAGGCCTCTTTCAAGCCAATAGAAACGACGAGACCGAAGAGATATTCTGTGAGACGTTTTCAAATCTCATTTCCGACAACATAGTTGTGCTGTACCAAATGTTTAGAAAATTGAAATAATTATTTCTTTTTAAAATTATCTGCTTTTGTAGTGTTCGGCTTAGATTTTAAGTGCCCGCCAACAATCTTTCCGCTCTTTTTAACATAGGGCTTTTGATAAACGACTTGAGCCATGAGTGTGGTGCTGAATAGTAGGATTAAAATAAATATGTATCTCACTTAGATTTTTTCCTGAATTGTTTTGCAGGATGCATTAATAACAATTTCGCCTAAATCTTTTGATCGTCCATCGGTAGCAATTTGCAAAGATGCATCTCGTCCAGTATCACAATCTATAACCATGTCGAAACGAGGCCCGCCTGCCTCAGAAAAACAGGAAACGGTCATCGATTTAAAAGAAGTCGCTTTACATTTAATTTTTGCATCGCCTGGAGAAAAAAATAAGTCTTGTCCGCTCTTAAAAGATTTAACTATTCTTTGAGACTTTCCGTTTATTGCGTAAAAGATTGCGACGGTTCCCTCAATTGTCGGCTTTGTGCTTATTTTTGAATAAGCAACGCCAGAAAACATCATCAAAACTAGAAACAATTTCATAAAGCCTCCGAATCTATAGATAAATTTATTGACCAAAATTATTCAAGATCTCTTGAGCTTCGTAAGCCGTTTCTGGTTGCTTGCCCTTAACAAACGTTTTGATGGTCCCGGTTCGACCATGCTTGGTTACGTAAGACTGTTCGGTTGTTCCGTTATACCGATAGTTGCCAACAAAATCTTTTGAGATCGTTCCGCGCTCGGTGGCGCTACCGCCGTAATTATTTGAATAGGCGTCCTGATCTACAAACACAAAATAATCAAAACCGTTTTCCAACGTAACCTCAGCGCATCGTCTTAAAAAATATCGCTTAACTGTCGATTGTCCCGTGTAACCGTTGCCTCTGAAGCTCACTTCAAAAAGATCAGAATTTAACTTCATTTCAGAAAATCCGCCCGAATAGTTATTTCTTTGATACGGAGTTACACATCCACACAACAATAAAGACAAAAGGATGATTTTTTTCATAAAACCTACTTTCGTTAGTTTAATCGGATCGTTTAGTAAAATGCTTAATCTTTTTTATTGAAATACTTTTGTTTAAAATTGGGATCTGTAAGGTCTGTCTCTTCATAGCCAAGCGCATTTGCAACCTTACCAATTGTGCTTGTCTTGATGTCGTCACTATTGAGAAGATTGTTAACTCCCTGGCGAGACATGCCGCCAAGCTTTTGCCCTAATGCTTCCTGGGTTAATCCCTTTTCGAACATAAGGAATTTAAGATTCAATTTAAACGCATCAACTATTTTCAACTGCTCTGTCATTTCTATAATATAAACTTACGACTTGACTTTGTCAACCTGTAAATGTACATTGGTTATATTGAACATTAATCAGAGCACGAATCTAAACAGATTTGTAGCATTTTAAGACAGGAGCCAAACAAATGAGCAGAGAATATCATAATAAAGAAAAAGACGAGACTATGACTGTCGAATATGACGAATCCGGCATATCTAAAGTTCTTGTCTGGGTTGATGCTATTGGCGATTTTTGCGATGTAACTCATTGGCTAATGGATTTAAAGAGCGTTCGGATTGCGAGTAAGAATAAAACGCCCGAAGAAAAACTAACCATTACAGCTTGGAATTTATATCAAGAGGCCTTGGTTAGCGATGCTCATGCTGGCGAAAAAGATAGGTTTGTAAAGCCAAGCGAGGCTATCTAATGATTTATAAAATGCTTTCGGTTGGCGCAGCATTGACGCTTGGGTTTCTTAATTGCGCTAGTCACTATGAAGTGGTCTCAGAGTGTCCAGACAGAGCTCAGTTCGAGTCTGATTTTCAGTATAACTTGTCGCTTACTCAAGACATAGCTGAGCAATGTAAAATTAAAGACGTTAATCGCGGTGAGCTTGGAATCACGCTTCGAAAAGTTCGTAAATCCGAAATACAAACAGGGGTTGTTAATGAGTAATTTGGTTATATCACAAAAAGCGTTAGCTCTGCAAAACGAGCTTGAGCTCTTAGAGGGGCAAATCACACCGGAGGTTGAAAGCATGATGCTTGAGATCTCTAAGAGCGCGGACGACGCTGCTTTATTCTTGGACCGCTCTGAACACTTGATCAATTATTTTAAACAGTTTCGTGACCAGATTTCTGCAAAGATTAAAACGATTGAAAAGGCGCAGGAGTTTGTCGAGTCTGAGCTTAAAAAATCAATCACCGCCATTGGGGAGTTAGAGGGTAGCAATTTTATTTTTAAGCTTCAGAAAACCAAAGACAAAGTGATCATCGACAATGAATCAAAAATCAGTGACCTGTATTTAAGAACTAAGGTCACTCACGAACCAGATAAGACCGCCATCTTTGAAGCTCTAAAAGCTGGTCATTCTGTCGATGGCGCGCACTTGGAGCCGAACTTTTCACTCAAGAAAACGATTAACACTAAGAAATTGAAAGGACAATAAAATGTCGAACGAATTAGTCACAAAAGATCACACAACCTACATAGATAAAGTTTTGCACTTAATTCCTGGCCAAGCCGACATGAGCAAAAAAGACCTAGAAAACTTTGCTTTACAGTGTAAGCGCACAGGACTTGACCCGATCACTCGTCAAATTTATGCAATTCCAAACAAAGACAAGTTGACAATCATGGCTTCAATCGATGGCCTTCGTTTAATTGCGGAAAGATCAGGGGCCTACGAGGGTCAGACCGCCCCTCAGTGGTGTGATGAAAGCGGAGCGTGGACTGATGTTTGGCTAAAAAAGACCCCGCCGACTGCGTGTAAAATCGGAGTTTACAAAACTAAATTTCGAGAGCCACTTATTGCTATCGCTCTGTTTGATGAATATGCCGGACGTCACGCTTATGACGATAAGTACGGAAAATATAAAAAGGGCGATCTGACTCACATGTGGGCCAAAATGCCAGCGTTAATGATTGCAAAGGTTGCCGAGGCATTGGCGCTTAGAAAAGCGTTTCCTAATGAAATGAGCGGTATTTATTCGACTGAAGAAATGGATCAGGCAAGCATTCAAAAAGATGTAACTCCACAAACTGAAGAACCAAAAAAATCACTAGTTGAAAAAGTCGCTGAAATTAAAGAGGCCCGACAAGATGCTGAGACGATTGAAGAGCTTGGCGAATATGTCGTGCAATTTGGCAAAAAGCTCGCTGGGCAAAAGCTTAAAAACATCGATCCAATTCAGCTTGAGAGTTATATTTTCGATTACTTAGAACAAGGCGCTAAAAAGAATAATCAACCTCTTACTGGTGGCGCATTAGAGCTGTTTAACAAGGGCTCGGCGTACTTGAAGCTTTTCGTTAACCACGATGTTGCTCCGCCAAAAATTGATACAGAGGACCAATTGCCATTTTAAAAAAAGCCCAAATACTCAAGTAAATAGCTTTATGTTACATAACAACAAGTTATTTACTATATAATGCAAAACAGTTGAATAACAGAATGGGTCCGTCCGAAGAGAAAGGTTCGTGACCCAAATGAGGAAACTGTTTATCCAGAAAGATGACGGGACATTTGAAGAGCTCGCTGCAATTATTGCAGATCGGGATCTCAGGACTATTAAGAAAATTACTATTTCTGACGCTTTTTCCAAATACATAAAAAATTGTACGGCCAACAAGTGCATCAAGAACCAATCAAATGAGCGTCTTTATTTTGGAATCTTTCAAAAGTTTTTAGAAGAAAAGGGAGTGGTCTACATTGATGAGGTAACAAGAGAGCACATCGATCAATTTGAGGCTCTTCTTTTACGATCAATGAAGGCCTCTAGTGTTAACCGAAGATTCTGTGCAATTAGAAACTTTTTTAATAAGTGCATTGATTGGAATATGTTGGTTGAAAGTCCTTGTTCTGGATATCGAAAAAGAAAAATAGAACAAAACCCGTTTAAACCGTGGACGCCTGAATTGATAAGCCGATTTCTTTTGTTGTGCGATGGGGTTTGGGCTAAAATATTTGAGTTCCTGTGGTTGACAGGATGTCGGCCTATGGAACTTAAAAACCTCCGTTGGACCGATATAGACTACGACAATCAAACCATAAAATTCAGATGCGGTAAAAACGCACAAGTTTCACGTGCCTTTCCAATAACCAATGATATAGATCGATTCTTACACGATCTTAAAATGAATGGTTCTTTTGTTTTTACGGGACCAAATAAAAAGCAAATCAACAACGACAGTCTTTACCACTACTGCAAAAAGCGTTTAATTAAGCTAGGCTTGACGGGTTTTACTGTTTACGGAATAAGACATGGTTTCGGAACAAAGCTCGCAAGGCAGGGCGTTTCTGCGTTCTATATCGCTGAGCTAATGGGTCACACAGATTTAAAAACGACGCGGGGTTACGTACATTCTGATAAAAAGTTGTTGATTCAAATATTAAACAAAGCTAAGTAATTTACAAGATCACAAATCTAGTGGCTCTAGGGTTTTTTTGATTTAAAAGCTTTTCTATTGCTAAATGGTGCGCCGAAGAGGACTTGAACCAGCTTAGTAGAGAAAAGACTTAAATAAAATAAGCCTTAGAGCCACGCCCTTTCGTTTGTGGTCCTAAGGGAAAATTTGTGGCTCGCATCAACATTGAAGACTCTTTACTAAAAGACGACAAATTCACAGAATTATGTATCAAGCTAGGATCTAGAATACACGCCCTTGGTGTTGTAACTGAATCTTTTATTCTGGCTCAAAAATATTACATGAACGAAGTCAACGACCGTTTGATTCCGTTAAACGAGTGGCATCGAAAGAAAGAGCTTCACGTTCTTTTAGATGTAGAAATGGCCGAGCAGTTTGAAAACGGCGTTTACATCAAAGGAAGTAAAGAAAGTTTTTCATGGCTACTGCAAAAACAAGCTGCTGGAAAAAAGAGCGCTGTCTTAAAACGAATTAAACGTGAAATGGCGTCAACGGGTGTTGAACGAGCCTCAATGGAATTCAACGTTCAGCAACCTCCTACTCTTACTCTTACTCCTACTCTTTCCTCTTTCTCTAATTCAAACTCTAACTCTAATTCAATTTCTAATTTAGTAGGCACGGAACCGAAAAATTCGGTCCCTGCCCGACAAAAGAAAAAACACGAAATGGTCGAGGTTAGGTTTTCACAGGAAACGACAATTTCACTAAAACAAAATTTATTAAAATCTTGGTCGGACACATACCCGAAAGAATACCTGGAAATCGAATTTAAAAAGGCTCGGTCATGGATTTACGCCAACGATCACAAGACGCCAAGGTCAGAGCGTGGCTGGTCCACGTTCTTAAACTCCTGGCTCAATCGTGGGTGGGAACAATACCGAAAGTCGTTAACATCAAACCCGCCAAAAGTGTCGCTTGAGGAATTCGAAGAAATGATGAGGTCTGGAATATGAAAATTCACAATCCTGCGGTCGACCCATTGGAATACAAAGATTTCCTAGAAGTCATGAACAACATGAACGAAGTTTTTCCAAACATCACTCACAAGGCTCGTTTAAAATATTATTTTGATGCAGTCAAAGACCTACCCCTGAAGGCAACGAGAGACATTTCAAAAAAATTCTTAATGGGGTCTAAAACCATGCCTTTGCCGAATGATTTTAAAGACGCCGCCAGAGAGTGGAGAAAAGCCAACGAGGTTTTCGTTTATGACGATTCACCGGCCCCCATCGATTGCAATAAGTGTGGGGACCTTGGAGTTTTGCGTTTATCAAAGCATGGCGCATCTGATTACGACACGCTAATAAACTGCAACTGCACGGTTTCGATATTTAAAACATTAAAAGCGCCGCACTGGAAAGTCGATTTAGCCTCGGCGTTTAGTTGTTCAAAATGCCCTGTTGAGTGGTTTAAGCCTGACGATTTACCAGAAGGTGAAATCAATATCCAGGACCCTCAAATACATAAAAAAATAATTGCGTGGGAATCTAAAAAAAACAAAGCAGAAAAATATTGGAAAGACTTAGGTTATGAACACAAATAGGAGAAAATTATGGGTCTAGATATGTACTTAATTAAAAAAACGTACATTGGTGCGCATTTTAAACATAGAAACGTAAGCGGAAAAGTCGAGCTTTATGAAAACGGAAAGCCAATTGAAATTGATGTGTCAAAGATTGATCAAATTACTGAGCAAGTCGGTTATTGGCGCAAAGCTAATGCAATTCACAAGTGGTTTGTAGATAAAACACAAGACGGACAAGACGACTGCAAAGAGTCTGACGTTAGTTTTGATCAGTTGATGGAGCTACTATTAACTTGTTCTAAAGTTCTCAAATCAAAAGACGCCACACTGCTTCCACCGCAGGAAGGTTTCTTCTTTGGCAGTACAAAAGCCGATGAATATTATTTCGAACAGATTAAACACACGATTGAGATGTTAGAAAAAATAGACCCCAGCGGCGATTATTACTATCAAGCATCGTGGTAACTATGAAAATCTACTTCAGTGAAATATTTGACGACTATTTTTTCGAATGGAACAGCGCTTTTTGGCTTCTGTATCCAGAAAAATCTTTGGACCCATCGTCTCACGTATGGCTTCGCTTTCAATTTACTAAACCAACAGACTTAAAACTAATTGCAGAGGTAGAATGAAAGATTTTTTTAAGGCAAAAGATTTTGCAATCAATGACCCAGAAATAATTTCTGTTGATAAATTTATTAATAATGAAAAGGCTGCAAAGATCGCAAACGAAAAACTAAACGCGCTGATTGAATCGTGGCCTGTGGTTTATAATTATAACGAAGGGTTAAGCAGTTGGTGGAACCCAAAAGAAATGGTAACGACCGCAGACAACCCAGTAAGAAAAGCCCGACTCGCGTTCATCGAAGAAATAATTAAACAACCGTGCAAACACGATAGTTATACAATAGTGGGCTTTAACATTGGTGTTTGTAACAATTGCAACGCCAAACTTGTCGCAGAATGGAGAGAAAAATGACCCCAGGATCATTAATCAAAGAAACACGAGAAAAGCGAAACATGACACAAAAGGAATTGGCTGATGCGCTCAATTACGACAATCCACAATTTTTGTCGCTGATTGAAAACGGTCATTCAAAATTACCTGCGTATTCTGCAAAAGCATACTGCACTGTTTTAGGAATAAAACCGGCACTAATGAAAAAAGCTTTTGTAAACGAGTATGTCGAAAGACTCGAAAGAATGGGTTTAAAATGAGCGAGCATTTGTCGGTAATGGTTCTTTTGATCGTGATTACCGGAACCCTTTATTTTCTTTATGGAACAATTTTTTAAATCAAAAACTCAATTTGATAAACAATAAGTTCATTTTTGTTGAACCGGGCCGCGACGGTTTTGAGTACGCGGAAATTTTTAAAGGAGTAAAAAATGGAAATCTTAGATGTAATCGATGCAATGTCTTGGCGAGAGTTCTTGATATTCTTTTCGGTGTTTATGGCTCTAGTAAACTTTGGGGCTTGGTATTTGCTTTACAAGCGCGAAAGCAAGAACAAACACTTAAACGCATCAGCTAGAAAGATTTTAGATGCCGTTGTGAAAAATGGTGGTTTTGTTGACGGCGGAGTTATTATTGCTCTTTGGGGCGTTGCAATGATTGCAATAGTATCTTTTAGAGAAACGGTTTCAAAGCAAGCAGTCGTTACGAAGCAAGAGATTAAGGTAGATGACAAGATCTACAAGTGTCAGCCTATTCGACAACGAGTCATTCAGTATTATGATTTAGAAGAGAAGAAGACCAAACCAATTAAAATTCAACCTAAAAAGGAATGCGAATAATGGAAACGCTAATGACGTTGGATGATGCCTGTAAATATTTAAATGTGAAAAAAAGCAGGATTTATTATCTTGTTTTTAAAAACGAAATTCCACACATAAAGCTGGGGACTAGCTTGCGTTTTAGTCCTAAAAAATTAAACGCAT
>JACCDR010028979.1_pt1 | contig 19896 bp, 14 predicted proteins | sample 7446431 | NCBI WGS metagenome assembly JACCDR01 (sample SAMN15323443, study PRJNA562643) | freshwater metagenome | isolation source: river surface water | place: USA:Blue River Watershed | collected 2017-08-17 | reverse complement strand
GGCGTTCGCACGGGCGCAGCTGGAGCGGGAGGGAGTGGAGGAGGCGGCGGCGCTGAATCAAAGGCGGTTGCGCTATTGTTGATAGAGGCAGTCAGGCGCGCCTGAGCCGCAGTAGCTGCTTGGTTTCGCGCATGCTCATCGCTGAATTCCGACGAACTGGGAAGATGGACTACATTATCAGTTCCAGCAGCAACGGGCCACAATCCAGCAGTCGTTTTTTCACGAACCCAATTGGCCAACGCCTTTGTCGCTCCCCATCCTGCATTAGCAGTTGCGCGAGTGGCCGCACCAGCCATTTGCCCTGCTCCGCTAACCGCCGCACTAGCCAGCCGTCCCGCTCCACTTGCTAACTGCCCCGCTCCACTTGCCAACTGCCCCGCTCCACTTGCCAACTGACCTCCTGCCGAGCTTATCAGCTGTCCAGCTTCGCTTGTTAGCTGATTTAGAACGCCCGGAGCAGCCGGTTCTTCTTCATTATCTACAGCCGCGGCGGCGGAAGCGTCGGAAACAGCAGCATTGTCCACAGCTGGAGAAGAAGCGGTGGAAGTGCCGCCCATCCCAACATTGTTGGCGTTGTTAATAACAGAATTATTAGAAGGAGTAGCACCACCAGCGCCGCCAGAAGAGGCAAACACCGCGCGAACACGAGGTTGAGGCGTTGCGATAACATCACCAACACGATCGCGCTTAGCTGCTCGTAGTCCAACAACACCAGCAGATCCTTGACCACTTCCACTAAAGCCAAAGTCATTTGCGATGCCTTGATACAAAGAGGGCAAATGCGCAGATGCTTTATTAAGTATCGCGTCATGCTGCAGCGCGAAAAGACGATCAGTATAACGCATCCCACGCGGATCAAGCGCGATACTGCCAAAGCCGGACGCTGGAATTTTCATATCATGTGCGATTCTGTACGGATTTGATAAATGAGGAGGCAAGTGTGGAAAATAATTCTCAGTATCCGGCGACCCGACAATACCTCCTAGCGCGCCCAGGAGCGTACTGATGACAGACGGGGTCCCAGCACCTCCTCCACTTGGTCCTAAATTACCCATCATACTTCGCAACGATCGCATCAGCGAGGGAATGGTACTGGGATACGCATGCGCCATAGTCAAAATATGCATGATTTCTTGCGGTTGCAAGTCAACACCGGACATAATGCCGGGTCCAGGACGCCCGCCAACCGAGGGGTCCGTTTGCCCTTCAATTATCGGCCCACTTCCCTGCAGCGGGCGCATTTGCCCATTGCCCTGAAAAACCGGAATTCGATTGGGCTGATAGGTAGGTCGAATAAACAAGCGAACATAGAATTGCCGAATAAACTGAGGCTCAAAAACAAAATACTGATCGCTAACATTGCCTCCCGGAGTAACATCCGCTGGCGTTTTGCGCGAGTTGAAATGATATAGCTGACTGCTTCCGGTAGAGTCGGGGTTGATCACACCAAACGTGAAGGTAAGGCGAGCGGGAGGTTCCGACAGAAGCGTTCGAATTGTCGTTCCCAAAAGCCCTGCTCCTTTGTCTTCCACGAAAGACGTGAAAAAGCGAGACGTATCTGGCTCGAGAGGGGAACATTGAACAACAATGGGCTGACGATTTTGTTCTTCAAACTGAGGAACCGTTGTTACATTGTGATCAGGGTCTTCGACTTGATACGGTCCCGCACGCTGAAAATGAAACGAATCAATTCCAAAGGTCAACTCGCGAATGGAGGTTTGATGATCGAATCGAAGCTTTTCCAAAATGTCCGTGATATTTTCACTCACCGTAATGGGACGTTTACTTAACGGCTCAACCGGAACGGCGCGCGTGTCATCGCCAACCTTATACGGAAAATTCCATCCAATAGTGAGATATTGAGTCCCATCGGCGTTTCGTTCATCAAACTGCAGCGGGGCGAATGATTCTCGTTGAAATTCTGCATTTCCAGCGACTAAACTCAAAGTCGGTTGGGCCATATTTTTTCAACACTGTGAAAACAAATGACGTCTCGAAGTCGATGTTCCTATCGTTTCACAAAATATGTGGAATATAACGCTGCAGAACAAATAGCCGCGCCGGGATCGCTTGGTACGGTTATTACCGAATCACCTCCCTTTGAAGAAATTTCAATTTCGCGAACGTTAGGGGTAGATCCTTCGGAGTTAATGGCGGGTTCGCGTATCACCGGAGGGTATTTAACAGTCCAACTCATGGATTATGCAGTTGCACTTTACGATTCAACTGACTTAGTTCCAGGACTGGTAACTACGCCTCGCATTCCACTGTTTTTGCGTTTAGGTCCTTTTACCCGCTCATGGTGGTTGAAAGGTCAAGGGGATATCGGCATCGCTGGACTCATGGATAATTACATTATGCGGATCCCCCTTAGCGATGTAGGATTTGGACGTCTTAGTAATGATTCTATATCGTTTGCCTTGGATACAGTGCAAATGGGACGCGACGAAATGAAGTTTGTACAATTCGGATCCGATCCAGCTCGCTTTCCAAAACTGTTTACACGTCCTTTACGGTTGAGTATGTTGATTGGCATTTATGTAGGCGATCCGGCAGATGATGTTTTAGGAACGGAATAGCGACGTAGCAAGCGTGCTTCCTCCTTCGCGGCCTCCTCCAGGCTGAGCAGCATTGTCCAAACTTGGTACGGCCGCAATTGGAACGCTTCCTCCTACGCCGCCCGCAACAGCAGCGGCAAAACGCCCGCCAGCGCCTCTTCGACGTTTGGCAGGTCCCTGCGAAGGACGGCCTGCGCTTGCAACCGCTTCAGCAATCATGCCTCCCTTTTGAGCAAGTTCCACCAGTTTATTGGAGGCGGCAATACTAGCTGCCTCCGCCGCATCCACGGACATTTTATCCGGAAACTGCTTGTCTCGTTCTAACGCAGCTGCTGCCATGCCCACATCAGGAGCTTGCTCAGTGGCGGTTGCGCCCGTCTGCTGAAGGTTTTGCATATTGCTTAGACCCATGGATTCCGGAGCGACGCTTGCAGGATTGGCGGCGGTAATCGCAGCAGTTAAGTCTCGAGCTTGCATGATTTGCGGGTTGCCCATCGAACCGCCTTGTTCACCCAATAAATCTGGAGCATAACTGGCTTGCGCGGCGGAAGGCGCGCTAAAAGCACGCCCATCAACAAGAGAAGGAATACTTGGAGGAGGTAAATAGCCAGCCGCTACCGCTGCCGCGGCGGATGTTTGCGGAGGGGGTGGGCGACCCCATCGCATTCCATTGCTGCCTTCCACAATCGCGCCAAAACCCGTGCCTGTCCCATTTGCAGCGGCAGCCGTTTCAGAACCCATAAAATTAGCTGTTCCTGAACGCGCCGCGCCAAGCTGCTGCATTTGTTCGATCGATTTCCAGTAATCTGCTTTATTAGCAAAAAAACTTCCCGGTCCAATTGACATTTGTTTTCGCGAAAGAGAAAAAAAATGACCAGTGTTCCTAGCGAAAAGCCTCTAGAAGTTCTGCAGCGAATGTTTGATCCGAAGCTTATTGAAGCTGCTAACGCGCAACTCAAGCGAATGACGGGCAAAACCCTGGGAGACGTGATGACGGTGGACGAAGCAAAACGAGTGGAAGCGCGAGGAGGATCTCGCAAATTAAAACCATGTCCAGAAGGAATGGTAGGATTTGTGGATGTCATTCAGCAACGCGTTTTCTATATGTGGAAAGAAGACGCGGCTGACTTTGAAGGGCAAATTCCAACGGAAGCGGAAGCAAAAAATGCCCCATCAAACTCAGCCCTTCGTGGAGCTCTGTGGCAACGCATTGCGCCTGATACTCCCGATGAACGAGCATTTCGAACGAAGATTATCAACGAGCAGTCGCGCAATTTTGTAACAAATTGCGATGGAAATACAAATGCCGCAATTGAATGGGCTGCGTTTCCCCCGGACGAAATTACCCCTGCTTTTCACGACGTGCTGGAAGATTTGCTTAGCGAAAAGGCCGACGAAGTGCTATCCCAAACTGTGTCAACCGTGCTCGAGACGAAATCACCGACAGACAACGGTTGAAAAATTCTTTTTGATTGTTCCGTTCTCTTTGTCAATCCAAATGAAATCATGAGGATGATCGCGCACGAGGCGGTAGGCTTGCTCCACACTTTCCGGAAGAAACGGAGTGGTACGAATAATATCGTCCAATTCTCGTTTGGACGCGCCTGGAAAAAGAAACACTTGTCGAGCATTTTCGCGAACAAAGGTGGGCAGCATATGCCAGCGCTGCGCAGTCAACATAATGCAGGCGGGTAAATGACGATGTCTCATATAAAGCCGTCCAATGTCCGACCCCTTTGTTCGTTCAGGCGCAAGTTCGCGAGAATTCCCAATGTCATCCAGCAAAATATAATTGAGAGGTTTCTTGGTATCATCATCACATGCAACCTGAGCGGCTATTTCCGCACATTTTTCAAGATCGAGAATCTCAGCAATGAACGATTCCAACGATTGCGAAGAAAAAATTTTCACAGTTTCCGGATTCAATTTTTGCACCAGCTTGTCTTGTGGCGAACCCGTAAAAAAAATCACTCGTCCCAATCGTTTGGGATCGATATGTTCCATGGCGATTTTGAGCAAATTCAAAAGCAGGTTGGATTTACCCCCGCCAGTTGGTGCGACAATAACAATGATTTTCGCTGCGAGAAATGGGTGCTCATCGTCTTCTTCGGTTTTACCAAATCCGCGAGGATGTTTGCCATGAAAGTTAATAACATCGCAGCCTAACGCGCCGGTTTGAGGATCATAAGAGCCAAGTTGCTTTTTAAGCAATGCTTCAGCCTTAGCAGCGGCTGGATCGGATAATGATGAACCGGCCAACTCAAAACGCTTTTGCAAGCGTCGATGTTTAAGATCTGCTGTCGATTGCGCATCTGCAGCGATCTTTGCAGCATTGCTTCCTGCAGGAGCTCCTACTTCCGGCTCTTTTTTTGTCGAACGACGTCCCATCTTTCTTTTCGCAGTTCGAAAAAAATAGAATGGCAATGTCTATTGATGCTCACGCAGGCGGATCGGCTGCTACGCTGATGGATCAGCCTGCTAATCCAATTAATTCGCAAGGCAATGATATGATGGCTGGCGTGGCTGGAATGCAAGGCGGAAATCCGCAAGTATTTCTTGGCGGCGTGCCCGGCGCGGGTGCTCCGGCTTATGCAGATCCACTCGTGCAAAATACGATGGTAGCTGCGCTGGTTGCGTCTGCTGCGGCAGGACCTCCCCCTGCTCCCAGCCGTTTTTCGCGTATGGGTGGAACGCCGCCAACTATGGGTAACACGCGCCAATTTATTACTGGCATGACGTCAGACAAATTTGCTGTTGGCTATTTGGGCGGGATTGGAGGTGATTCGCAATTTGCTGGAGTAAATCGCCTTTTAGGAGTAAACGTACCTGCGAGCAATGAAGATACCGAGTACCGCATGGCAGCATCCCGCGGATTAGCTAGCGGACAACGTTTGTTGACAATGTATGAACGACCGAACAATTTTAATCCAGGGTTGGGTATGGACACTTTCCGACCCGCCGATTATCCCGAAGCACCGCCTGGTTCGTGGACCAACATTACCTGGACACCAGCCAATCGTGGACAGCATACTGTTACGACGGGCTTGATGGGTCCCATGACCTATTTGGCTCCGCAGGACGGATCTGCCGGCGCGATGGGCCGCACTCCCATGCCGCAAATCAATCCCATTCGCGACGGACTGGCGGCTGCTATTACTCCTCCCATGCCAATGCAAGGCGATATGCAAGTTGGTGGAACGGGCTTGGACATGCAACAACAAGTGCAAGCATCGCAAGCTGCGATGAGTCGAGGCGTTCGAGGACAGCAAAGGCGTTAAGAAGAAGCGGCAGTCGTTGTTGGTTTCGTTCGCAATAACAAATCAGTCAGCATAGGAATAGTTCGATTTAAAAACTCCTCTAACGGCTGATTCTTCAAATAATGGGAAATATACTCTGGAACACTGCCATCCTTCGGATACTTCGCTGCTCGTGCTTCTTCAGATAAAGCCGTATCTCGAAGCAGCGCCCGATATGAAGCAGGATGAGGTTCGTTCAGTTCTTGCAGCGTTTTAATCGGATGCTTGGCATCGTCCCATCGACGCATTTCCGCAATCCATTGAGACGTTGCAAGAACCGCCGCATGAACATACAAATCATACGGTTGCACCCATTCCGGAAGCCGCGCGATATGCAAACGCATCATTGTTTGCAAATTCGAACTATCGTTGACAACCTCCAACATTTGCCGAAAAATCCAAGGCGCAGCCGCTTTGCTCAATCCCAAATCGCCGCTTGTACGTTGCCGCTCGAAAAGCTGAGGATCTTTCGTCGATGCAGTCGCTGACATTTTTTTATCGCTAATCGAGAGGAATTGTCAAAACAGACTTCAAACGTTTCTTTCGAGCTAGCAGCATTTTCTCCAACTTTTGAAAGCGCTCTCCACAAGCCCAATGTTGCGGCCGTCGACATCCGACGCGCTTGCGGTCGCATGGGGAGCATACCAAAAGCGGTTTTGAATTAGCTGCACCAATGGAGGCGGGAGAAGGCTCGCCAGCCACGCTCCAAACGGTGGGGGAAGGAAGATAATGAGCAGCACGCAAAGAAGGAATAACAGTAGCAGGAGAAGACCTAGCATTGCCCAACGCTTCCATCGGCGAATGAAGAGGTGGTAACAAACACACAGGAGTAGGCGACTCCAATCCTGCAAATGATGCTGGAGCGTTTGCAGGAAATTCCGGAGTCGGTGTTGATAAGGGAGAATCGGACGTTCGACACTCAACAGAGGAGATGGAAGAACAATTGGGGTTAACTGCCTCCGCTTGATTTCCAACAACTTTTTTGGATGTGGAGATGAAGATCGTAACATTTCCGCCGTCTCTTCCATTTGAGGTTCGGAAAAAACAGCAATACGTGCTAAGGGCGCCTACTGTGAAAGCGCAGCCTATACCTAAACTGTAAAAAACGATAGCGCACGTCGGCAGCGAAAGATCCATATTATTGGCTTGCTTCGAGAAGACGCAAAAAAACGAACATTACATCGCAGGAGCGCCGCCGCTAGGAATCGCAGTATTGCCAGTTGAAATAAGCGAAAATTGCGCCTCAGTATCCGTACGTCCAGGAAGCAAAATGTTCATCCGATCCAACGCAACCATCGCTCGAATGGTCCACGCCTGCGCTTCAATTTCATCAGACACCTTTTCACGAGTGCTGAGTCGATCTGCAACATCGCTGCGGCCGTAGTACATTCCGCCTAATCCAGGGAATGAATACCCCACCTGACCCGAGCTTGTGCCCAAAATTCGACCCGTTACTTCAATACCAGCAATAGCACGCAAATCCAATCCACGGCATGCATATGCATCATCTTGATGGTTATACGTCGGCGCAATCGTTTCCAAAGGCAAAAGCAAAAGATTAGGGCCCGCGCACTCCGGAAGTATCATCTTGTTTCGATTATTACCCAGACGCAAAGAATACGGCTGTCGCCCACCGCAAGCCCACGCATTGCGGGTTCTTGTATCTTCAATGGTTCCGATAGCAGCAGTTGCCGCATCAAGAAACCAAGTCGTAGCAGTATTTATTCCCATTCCTCCTCGCGTAGCACCTCGCCCATCGCAAAGAACGTACTCGTAAAAATCACCCCTATCCTTCAGCTCTGCGGGCGGTCGAGGATTGCCTCCGTCGTTTGTCTCGGTATATTCACCGCCAAGGGGGTAAATCAAGCTGCTTCCAGCCACAAATTGTTGACGCGCATCATCTGATCGAGTAGAGCCGTAAAAAAGAAGTGCTTCCAAGGGGCCGTCGTACGGATCTTCCCGCGATGCGAAAGGAGAAAAATCGTTACGAGCTTGCTTATACAAGCGGAACGAATCACCACCCAAAACTTCCGAATAAACAAACGGAGGAATCAAATCGAGAGGAACGTCAACAAGCTGAAAATTGAGCGTATCCGCAAAGCGAGCAAAAGAATTCGTAATGGATTCAAAACCAGCCAAGGGAACATTCAAAGGAGCGCGATAATCGGATAACGGATCCAAGGGGCAACGATAGCTTCCAATTTTAGCAGAAAGATTCGAAATTTCCGGAATAGCCGACAACACGTACGCGCCACCCCACTGCCCATCGCCTGCTGAATAATGCCTCCACGCATCACTTTCCGGAATGGATGTCAGTACGCGCGGATTGGCGGCATAAAAATCATATGGACCGCCGGGAGCTCGATCATAATCACGTGTCCAATTTTTTGATAAGGCCATGCCAAAATTACGCGGAAGGGTCGGAAGCGTTGCCGTTCTCGATGCTTTGACAACTGCGCTCGTATTGACCGGAAGCAACCCGTTGAATTCGTCAACATAATTTTGCCAATCAAACGGAACTCCCCCATTGTTAAAATTAACGTTGCCCGATGAGGAAGAAGTAAAATGACCGGCTCGTTTGACATTTTCAGCGCAAAAACGAAGCAGCAACGCGCGAACTGAAGGTTGATTTCCTGGAAGGGTTAATGAAAAGGCACCCGACGGAGCTTCAAGCCGCGTCGTTGCATAATAATAATCGATGTACTTCATAACCATAGCTAATGGGGCGGATACTTCCGGACTAATTGGAATTGATGATAGTCCTCGAAAAAGCATTTCCAACGAAGCCATAATAGCAACGTTGTTAATTTGCACGGTCGTATACATAATCTTCGGATCCCAAATACGATAACTTGCAAGTCCGCATACATCTGGTCGATCAACGCCAACATTGACTAAAGCAGTAGAAGCGGACGCAAACTCAAACGAAAACGAAAGAGTATCCGGCGACGCTGAGTATAACCCCAAAGGTAAAAGATTTGACGCCGAATTGAATAAAAAGGTAAACAGCGACAAAGGAAGAGCATACGAAATAAGATTGCCGCGGTAGGCAACTTCTCCTTCGCGTGCGGGGCCAGTAAACGCCGGGCTGGGATTGTTTACTGGATTATCGATGGAATTTCCATTAGGTCCCGATTGGTACAAGTTCATCCCTCCAGGAGGCACCATTGCGCCATATTCATTTTGGAAAAGCAAGCTGGTTTGACCGGAGGCCCAACGTACGCGATCGGAAGAAACGCACGCGGCCCAAGCAGCTCCAGCTCTGGATTCGGCAGATCTTGCACCCGCAGCAGCGGCTTCGCCTGCGATGTGGAATCCCAGCTTGCCCGTTTTTTCGCTTACTGAACCGACTCCGCCCGAACAAAGCAAACGCGATGCTATTTGCCACGGAGAGTCTTCTTCAGACGTTAAAAAATCCTGCAGCGACAATCCCGGAATGGATACTCGAACAGCTGATAAAAAGGGAAAGCCAAATTTCGGAAGACCAGGCAAATTGCACATCGCATCTGAAGCTGTACGCATTGGCAATCCAATAGTTTGAGCATTTCGGCAATAAGTAGGATATAAAACGGCGTCGCCCGTCAAGCCATCAGTCTCTGCATACGGCTGTATCGTAGATGGATAATACTTAAACATCGGCGTTGTAGGAGCCTCAACAAAGGTTGTAACCCCGCAAAGAAAACGAGCTTTGTCAGTATCCATCACTTCGTTTTGTCCTGGATTTCGCAAAGTAATATTGCAACGTTGACCCGCAGTGTACCAACGAGGACCAGCTAGCGGTCGTTGCACGCGCTGCACTGAAACCCAATCTTTCGAAGCGTAAATGGAAGGTTCGCTGAAAGTCAGCGCCCTTTCCGTAGCCATCATGTCCGCCATTTTTTTTACGCAATGGGAGACAAAAGGTATCAATAGCTAAGGAAAAAATACTACGCGCGTGAAACAAATAGCAACTGACTGCGTTAAATTCGCTCTTTAACGGTTAACAAATGGGCAACGGCGCTTCCCGCTTTTTTACCAAAGTGGGTAAAGGCATTCTTGGCGGGCTGAAAACAGCGATAAACGTTTTGCCAAGTGTATTGCAAGGAGTTACCATGGGGTCCAAAGCGGGACCTTGGGGCGCTGCTTTAGGCGGTATTGGTATGGCATTACCAGGAGTAGTTGACGGACTAACCGACACGGTTAATTCGATTCGAAACCCGCAAGGTCCGCAAACTTTCGGTGATTTTTTACAAGGCGCCGCACCCGAAATTGGCAATATGCTTAATACCGGCGTGAAAATGGCAGGAGACCCCTTAATTCAAAAGGGTTTTACGCGAGGTATGAGCGCGTACAAAAATATCAAGCAAGATATGATGCCAAAGGCTAAGGGAGGTGGTGGCATGACCTTCAATGCTGCGTTTAACAAGCATGGCGGTACTAAGTACAACGTCGCTTTGGCCCAAAAGGTAGCTGATAAAATGGCCAATATTTCCAGCGGTCAATCAGGAGTAAATGCGAAAACGGCCATGATGTTGGGCAATCCCATCATTTCATCAACTGCCAAAATGTCTAAATCCAGCGTTGGTCGAGCGTATCATGATAATGAAACGCTTGGCTATAGTCGAGCTTTGGGAGCCGCGCTTATTGGAGGAGGACCTCAATCTGCGGAACCTACTCGTAAAGTTCCAGCAGGATCGACTGCGAGCGCGTCAAATTCCGGAGCTGCCGGCGCTTCAGCGACAGTAAGTGGAGGAAGGGGCGGCAACTTTTAAAAGGGACTTATTTTTTCTCGCAATCGTAGAAAGTTATGACTACGCCGTCGTATACTTTAGACCCTCGAGATGCTGCAAATCAGCGTGTTCGTGGTGGAATTGTAGGGCCTCGATATCCGATAGTTGCAGCTCCTGGATATGTAACTGTTGGCGGATCCAGAGTTCAGCCGATACACTCGCCGGGAGTAGGCAACCTTCCGCGAATGGCGTCTTTTTGGGTTGCTATTGATGCTAATGAAGGCGCGCCCGCCGCAAACCAATCTATTGCTGATGGAAGTGGCGAGCAATCAATGAAGTTGACGCATTGCGTTAATCGTAATGGTATGGTCGCAGCGCAAGACGCGGTTCCTCCATTGGCCTATGCAGATTGCGACTTTGATGTGACAAGTGATATTGTGCGTCTACGCCATCCGGGGGTATGGCAAGTTCGCGTGCATATTGTGCTTGACACTTTAGTTCCTGGCAACTTTGTTCGAGCTTCAATTTGGTGGACTCCGAATTTGACAGAAAATCCAACGTGGATTCGAATGGCTTCGGAAACGCTTGCGATGGTAGCAGACATGGAAGCTCGAACTGGATTTACGTTTGCAACGATGGTTGGCACTGCTCACGAAATGCTTCCAGCGATTCCGCCCGTTCCAGCGCCGGGAGATGATCTTCCAGCATTGGGTCCGGGGTTGCGACTGATTGTGGAACATTATGGGCCAAACGCTGGTAATGTAACGTTTGCTTGCGGTGCGTTGGGAGTAAGCGCTACAAAGGTTATTTTGGGATGTCGGTTGGATCTTGTTCATGAATCGCTTTGGCACGGAAAGGACAGACTTGCGCCAATCGGAACGCCGCCTATTGCGCCAGATCCATAGACGAAGGCTTATCCTTCTTTTTCTTCGCTGTTAGACCCGCATACTGGTCCCATCCATAATCCACAATCTCACGCGGACACCACTCCGATGTATGACCGCCTACCATGCATCGCACGCAAAACCGAAAGGGACACGTTTGCCGAGAATGTCCATCTTCCAAACATAGGCGACAGTTGTATACTCGCTTAGCTCGGTCGTCATCATCGACGCCATCGCCGCGTTCCTCTGTTTTTTCAGCGGCAATTTTCAACGCGGAAAGCGTGGAGGCCGATTTTCGAGCCTGTACAACAGCAGCTCGACGTGAAACCTTATTCCACCCTAGCAAAGGAACAGCGGAACCCAACGGTTTACGATCAGTTAAGGTTGAAGAAGAAGCAGAAGGTTCGCGTTTGCGCTGTAAAAAGCGTAAGTAAACCGCAAGGCGATTTTCCCGTTGACGCTCGCGGCGTAAAAAAGATGCTTCATACGCAGCGCGTTTACGAGTTGTTACGGCGCGATATTCTGAAGGAAGGTCTTCTTCGGACGATGTATGCAGCGGATCAAAGCCTTTGGGGTAACGAGGCAAATATAACCAACGACCGCGACGAATGCGCTTCAGCGGACATCCATTAATAATTTGAAAACAAGTCGATCCAGTTTTCAGGCTAGGCTCCATAAGCTTTTTCATACGCAAAACGCGATCAGATGGTAGCATCGCACTAGGCCATTCGGGATCTGGATAAATTAATCGATACGTGCCTCGCGCATCTTGGAAACTGCCATGCGCAAACATATCAGGCACTGTCAACGGAAGAAGAAACGGATTCGATTCAACAACCACAGCCGCGTTTAAATCGTACTTTTCAGGGCGTCCATCCAAAAAATCATTCCACCGAGGATCGAACGTGATCCAATGCCCGCCTAAAACTTCATCGGGAAGCATGCGCGATAAAACGTCTTCGTTTACTAGCCGTCGATGATTGGTAGAAGACCACCCGCCTCCTACTTTTTGGATATACGCTTCGCATTTTTCGCGTAATACTGGATCGTTTTCCGCACTATGCGGAATAACGCTTTGAGGAAAGGTTTCCTCACGCGGATCGTCAACGTTGCGTCGAAAAGGTACAGAGTGATAAGGATGAAAGCGCCTCCGTGGAATTTTCCACGGAAGTAGCGCGAGATTAAAACCTTGCGGAACATAAAACGCCAAATGACCAGGAGGTGTAGCATCAAGAATATGCTGAGGAACAGCTGTAGGAACCGCAGAAAAAGATGCTAGCGAAGGCGCTGGCTTTGCAAAAACAGAAGCTTCTTCTTCTTCAGCTGGCGAAAGTTTTTCATCGTGAAAATCGCAGTCCGACACCGGCGACGGCGGCGGCGGTGGCGGGGAGGGAGTTGAAAAGGAAACTTTTCTTTTTGTCAGTTGAACGCGCTTTGCAGGCGGCGGCGGCGGTTCCGCATTTAAAGCGTGAAGTTCATCAAGAAGTTTTCGACTTTCGCGATCAACTTCAGCATGAGCTTCGTCTTTCCAAGTAGGAGGAGGAATTCGCCGTTTATACGATGTTGCCGAACCGCTTGTAGAACTAGCAACGACAGCAGCAGCAGCAGCAGCAAAAGGAGGAGTAGCAACAATTAAAGAAGCTGATTGAATAGATCGCAAAATATTTTGGCGCGGATCAGAAGGCTCTTCGTTGGCTTCAGCGATTGGATCGTAAAAGGAACGAAAGCGGGTCCGATTTAAGTTAATGCACTGCGCTGGGTCTAAATTTTCGCTGTCGTCCAGCGCGGCAGTTAGTAACTGACCGTTTACATCGGTTGCTTGCGATAGGGGAGCCGTTGCAACGCGATACATTGGCAAACGTTGGAGCACGTCCATAGGTAAACGATTGGAAGTGAACATTTAGTTGGAGAGAGAGAAAATGGACTCGAAGGATGTATTCGTTTTAGTTTTACCTTGTAAAATACTACGCAGCATACCTTTTTTTTACTGCGTCGTTGAAAACTTATTCTCCAACGTCGTAAACAAAGGATATGGTGGCATATGCTGTTCCAACCAACTTCTACATAACGGCTGATAATCGAATTGCTCCCCTTGAACCGACCGCTCCCCCCTCCTATGAACATCGAGAGTTGAACGCTGCTGAAGAAACGTGGCTGTTATCCCTTTTTGCAGAACGGTTAACGGATGCAGCTGCTGTTAGCGGCGCTATTGGACGACCGTTTATTTTACCATCTAGCACAGTGACTGAGCATGATGGGCTGCCCGAATTTCGCAACGATTCACCTCGACGACAATTTTGCATTGCGCGCTGGGGGCAAATGATTTCGCCGTATGAATTCCGCGAGCTTATTAATCGAGTGCCCATTTATTCCAACGGTGTTTCAACAGCAATTCCACTTCTGAAGTTTGTTTACAACTTCGCGCTTTTGGATATGCCGTCTGATGTAAACGTCGCTGGTGGAGATTTGCAGTGGGTGCCTGCGGTGTCCGGCGCTCCAACCGAACAATATAACTATCGCGTTTTAAACCGATATGTTTTTGAGGCGTTAAATCGCTTAATCTCGAACGAGGAGCGGCGGCGTCGATACGCGGAAACGGTGGCGGATTTGCGAAACGGTGATACTCCTGAAATGACTGTGGATTTCTATGCAGAAGAGGATGAAGAAACCGTTTCCTTGGGACGTTTATGGCCAGCGCAAGTTGTATTGGAGGAACGACCGTTTCCAAGCGTTTCCCATCCCGTTGGATCAGGTGGTTGGTTTCCTTTTCTTTTAACCTTTTTTGAAGATTTTCCACTTCAAAAGCAGTTTTTCGCTCAAACCTGCGATATTCACGCCAACCGCGGCTCTATGCGCGTTGAGGAAGATTTGGGATTGAATACGGAAGAATTTTCATTGGGATGTTTTTGGAAAGCTATGACTCGCTATGCATTGTGGAATGAAAATGTTTCTTGTCATGATTGGGATCAGGAGTTGTTTACTCGGTTGCTGTACTCGTCGACGACGTTTTGTCCAGCGGGGTCTACAGCTTCCGCGCATCCCGATCGATGTCGTTTGGGCAGTATTTCGTATCGACAAGTAGGTCTCATCGTGCGAGCTTACAACAGCGCTCGTGATGTTTCCCGATTTAAAGCTATGGCGATCGATTTAAAATACAATCATCCTTTTGAACGCACTGCGCATGGCCGCGCGGGCAAAGCCGGACATCACGTGTGGAGACCAACCGAATCACCTGCTACCGCGATAGCCCTTTTTCGCCTTGGGTGTTTTGCCGGACATTACTTTCCTTTGGTCTCGGTTCCAGGCTTGCACAAGTATGGATTGAAACGGTATTGCGATCTTGTTTTGAAAGGACAACCTCCTCTGAATAAAAACGGGCGAGCGTTGTTATCTACCTCCTCTGCAGATGCGCGAAAATACAATCCTCCTGAAGTTGATTCGTTTACAACCTTGCAAATTATTTACGACGCGTTTGCCGCTGCTCCTCCTTTACTCGCTCCGCTCTTTTTACGCCGATTAACCTATGGAGATTTGGCCTATGAACCGCCTCCGCTTGGTAAGCAGCGAGCATGTAAAATTGCTCATTCGATAAGTCGTTTTCCGTATCGATTTGCTACCTTTTCGCCTTGTGTTGATTTCGCACAGCAACGATTGGTCAGGCCCGCCGCAACCATGCGCGACATTCTTGAACGCCACACCGTTAACGAAACGCCGCCTTTACGTTCGCATTACGTTGTAGATTATGAAGACATTTCATCGACGCATGATAAATATTTGTCCAGCGTATGCTCTTTGGCGGATTTGAAACCAGTATCTTTTTTACGCACCGCCAATGACGTTTTTGCTCCTTCTCAAAATCTTTTTTTTGGATATTTGTTCGCTCATCTTCGGGAAGCGCCCAAGTTACTTGAATGGGGTGGTGGAAGCTCCTTTTTTGAATCCGCCAACTCTTCTAACGCTCAACGTCGCCAGCGTTACACTAAACGACGTAAAGGACGTGTAGCAGCAGCCGTTGATGATGAAGATAAATCCGACGACGATGAACGTCCAGACGCGATTATTTGGTGTCACAATCTGCAATATGATTTTCCCCATTTGCTTCGAGAAGTTATTGAGGCAGGCGGTTTTCCTCTTCACAACGGGTTGCTTCCAAAACAAAACCGCGTTGTTCGTTGCCTTTTCGCTTTTCCAAACGAATCGCTTGCGATTGAATGTCGCGATAGCTGGCGCCTTTTCGGGCCAAGCATGAGCGTTGCAAAAATGCCCGCTGCGTTTAATTTCGCTCAAAGTGGGCGAGTTATTCGAAAGGAATTTTTTTTGCATGATGCTTGGTTAGGAGATGGTGTATTATGGCGAGAGTTTCCACCCCCGACACTCATTCCCTTGGAATTACTTCGTGCTCGAACTGAAACAGTTCCAAACGGCCTTGCGTTGTGGGATTTCTTTATCGCGCGTGAAGATGTTGCCGTTTACATTTGCCGTGAGAAGCGCACCTTTGATCTTTGGCGGTATGCTCAATACTATTGCGAGCAAGATGTTTACATTACTGCTCGCGCGTTGCAAATTTTTCAAACGCAAATGCGCGTTCTTTCGGAACTTGCAAAACCGGATCTTGCCTCGTTGGATGCGTTGTCTTTTCTAAGCGCAAGCTCCTTAAGTCATGGCCTTTTTCTTGGAACTGATGCGTACGCCGGCGTTTATGAAGTCAATGGCTTATTAAATGCTTTCTTTCAAAACTTCATTGTGGGCGGTCGATGTTGTTTAGCGTTCAACCAAAAACGCATCCGCTCCCTTCCGAATGAAGGTCTAGTCGATTGGGACGCCCGTTCCCTGTATCCCAGCGCTTTTAAGGTTTTATGCGATTCATTTGGAGGATTGTTAACGGGCATTCCCCGCGCTATTGATGTAAATTCAATTCGGCAAATGGATCAGCTGTTGGCAACCCGACCTACTGGGTTTTTCGTCATTCTCGAACCATTATCTGCCGACGCGCCCGCGCCTCGCTATTATCCGTTAGGGCTGTATGCATGGAAACCTGAGCGAGACTGCGATGATGCTACGCGGCGGCAGCATTCCGCCAATGTCTCCCTTTTATGGATCAATGATGTGCGAGTACATCATTCTCATCCTGAACATTCTCTGGTTTCTTTTCCTAATGGGTTATTTTTTGATGCCATCAGTTTTTCCGACTATTTGACCCACCAGCCTATGTACACGCCGGAAATGTTTCATATTCGAGCCGGATATGCGTTTTACGAGCCGCGAAACCCCGCTATAGCTACCGTTGTGGAAAAACTTTACAATGCTCGTCTTTCCGCTTCCGATCCCGCGCTAAAGAATTTGTTGAAGCTTATTCTTAATGGCGCCTATGGAAAAACGCTTCAAAAGGCGATGCCGTATGATGTGAAAGTTGTTCAAGGTAAAGACGCTATGCTGCGAACGTTAGCCTCATCGCAAAGCGGCGAGCGGGTCCAGGGAATTACCAATTTGCTTATGGGCGATCGAGAAAAGCACGCTGCGTTTTCGGATTGGTTTGTTATTCAATCGCTCAAAGGATATCACGATTCCTATTCGCTTCCTCATATCGGCGGTGAAGTACTATCTGCTGCGCGGCTTTTGATGAATCGGCTGACCTGTCTTTTTGATTGGGCTTCTTCGCCAATGGAATTGCGCGTTGGTAGCGATGATCGCTGTTTTGCTCGTCGGATTCCTGCGTATACTGATACGGATTCGGTTCATTTTTATGCCGCTGACGTTCCGTGGATTGAAGCTCGCTGGGCAGAAAAATATCCTGCGACCGTTTTAATGGGCGAACAGCTTTTGCAATTTCATTCTGATTTTGACGATTTTGCGTCGTTGAAAGGTCAGTCGCATCATGTAGTTTCTGACGGTGCTATTTTTCTCGGCAAAAAAGCCTATTGTCATCGTCTTCGAGCCGTTCCTCAAAATGTGGAAGAGCCTAAATTTTCGCTGAAAGGCATTCCTCACGCAAGCGTAGTTCAACAAGCTGCGACTTCCTTTTTTCAAAACTCCGTTTGGTCTTTATTCGAGACTCTTTTCCTCGGCAACTCGTGCACGTTTGACTTGCAAGTTTCCGCAGGGTTGGAGGGAAAACGTCCGCTTTTCGCGTTAAAGCCGCGAGAAACGGGATTTGCCATGGTAACACTGCAGCATGGCGAACATCAAGGGTTTTTACGATCTGTACGTTTTACTTGATTCTCTCTCTTTCTCTTCTCTGATTGAAAAAAATGGCCTATAATGGTTTTCTTATCAATGCCGACGCCATGCATCGCTGCTCGGGCAATGTTTTTTCAGTCCTTCGGTCAGAAGTTGTTAAGGGTCTGCGCAAGGACGCGCGTGTAGGCAGTTTGTATGATTGGTTTGCCCAGCGCGGCGGTTTTCGCTTGCATTTAATGGCAGCTGACGGCATGGCCGTGCCGGATCATTTTCGCTCATCCTTAGAATCAACGGTTGGTGAAATGTGTGAAACTGCACGGCGTCAAAAGGAAGAAAAGGCGACGCGAAAGAAGAAGAATGATAGCGTTGCTGTTGTCGCTCCTTCACCCCCGTCGCCTCCGCCTCCTCCTCCAGCGCCCTCACCCCCTTCTGCTGCGGCCGCTGTAGATTTAGTTAAGAAGCCGCGCAAAGCGCGGCGTACTCCACTTGTTGTAGAGGCAGCCCCTGCTGCAGCCGCTGTTGAAACGGTTGTTGATTTGCCTCAGCCGGCGCGTAAGCGCCGTCGAAAAGCTGACAAGGAATTAGCTGCTGTTGGGTAAGAAAAGGGTTTTTCTTTCCATTCGCAACCTCCCCCCATTGTAAAAAAAATGAGCACTGATGCAGTCTCCCGGGAAGTTTCGTATGATCGGTTAATGGAAACTCCTCTTCGTGTTCCTTTTACTGCTGTTGGTAAGGTTCACGTTCCTATGTCTGAAATTTGGAGTGTGCAATTTCCCAAAACCTATTGTCATGCTATTTGCAATGGACCCTCTCTTCCGTCTGTAATGGTTTTGGGCAACCCTCCCATCGGCGTCGATGCGCGACCCATTCCTTATCGGTCGTATTTGGATCCTTTTGCGGAGCAAGCCCGCGGCACAATTCGCCACCTACCCATTTATGCGAAGTATGGACCTGCGAAGACTATTTTTCAGAATCGTTTGCCGGTCATTTTGGATAAGGCTGTTCATTCTGAGGGTGGATGGGATTATGGGTTGGTTCCTTGCTTGTTCACTTTGCCGGGAACTTACAACCTGCCTATGGGGTTTTTGCCTCCGCGACAAGATGGGTCGTTAAAAGTGTTTCTTGCACCACTTCAACTGGATGCGGAAGGCGCAGCGGTGTTGGAGGGTTTGTGGTCCAGCATTCAACAGGAATTGAAGAATCAAGACCCGGATTTTTTTGGCAGTCCTGGTGTCGTCTTTCAGCCCATTCTAACTGAAAGTCGTCCTCCTACTTCTGCTGTTGAAGGCGGTAAGTGCGCGCCTGTTTCTCCTCCGCTGCGCAAATTTAAGTATGCGACGGTAGCTACTGCTCCTTTGAATGTGAAAGAAGGCGAACGCGATCCGGTTGCGGGATCCGTGTTTTTGGATACGCAGGCTCGCGAGTCGATTCGGGGTAGCACTGCGTCCAATACTCTAGGGCCCGGTTTTGTAAATGGTGTGACAATGGGCACGTTTCCGCTTGCGTTGGAAAACCATCGTCGCTGCTGGCCTCATACGCGAATGCAAACCCCTGTTTTTTTAGCGGAAGGGTTGACATCGTATTTCAACAAGTCAACGGAGAAGCTTGAAATTCGCATCAAGTTGTTGTTGGTTGGAGGTAAGGTTCATCCTGATGCGCGCATCGCGCGCGTGGAAGACGCGACTCCTCATCTCATTGGCGTGCGCAATCCATTTACCCAAGCCCAAGAGGCGATTGCGAAAACGGCTGCTGCTCTTGTTCCTGTCGTTGACACGGCTACTCAGGGCGCTGAATACTTGCGCGCTCCGCTGGTTCCTCGGTCGTCGGATTGGGTTGCGCAGCGTTTGTTCCGCCAAGCCGCGACGGTTGAATCCTCTAGTATGTCTGCATCGGCGGCAGCGGCGGAGTTAACGCAGGAGCAGCTTGAGCCTGCGGCTGCTGCTGCGGCGACGGATTAGGAGGCGTTGTTCCTTTAGGGTACTTTCCAACAAACGGCGCATTTCGAAATGGATCGTTGCTCTGTGGGTACAAACTAGGATTCGCTAACCCAAGCTTACGTTCATTCAACAGAGCGGTTGGTAACGATGGCCGCTTGTTTTCGTAATATTTGCGAGTGCCGCGCCCTCCCTCACCAGGCATAAACAAACGATTGCGCGCTACCCACTGCTGCGCATCTGCTCGACGATTTAACCCGCCGATGGATGAGGGCTGATTCGCTGCGGGGTTGGCCAGCCAAGGATTGCTATTTAAAGCTCCGCCGATCATTTTTTCT
>JACCDR010517955.1_pt1 | contig 19903 bp, 34 predicted proteins | sample 7446431 | NCBI WGS metagenome assembly JACCDR01 (sample SAMN15323443, study PRJNA562643) | freshwater metagenome | isolation source: river surface water | place: USA:Blue River Watershed | collected 2017-08-17 | reverse complement strand
TGGCGACACCAACAGTAGTAAATTACAAGACTGATCTTTTTGATCTATGGATTGGTCGGCATACTAATCCTCTTGAATCACGCCAGTTTGGTAATCCATTTGTGGTTGGAGTCCACGGTATTCGTGGTGAATGCGTAGAAAAGTATGAGAAATGGTTACGCACTGGCGATAGACAGGGGTGTAGATTTGCTACAGATGCTCGTCGTGAATATGTCTTGAATCATTTACATCTATTAGCTGGCAAGCGAATTGGTTGTGCTTGTAAACCAAGGTCGTGCCACGGTGATGTGTTAGTTCAGCTTTTTAAGGAGAAGTTTAGTGACACTCATTGAAAAGATTTGTTCTATTTTATTGGTTGTTGCCATCAGTCTTATAATTATTGGTTTTGGTATCAAGATTAATGACTCTATTCACGAGAGAGCTGCCATTGCAACTGTAACTACTGGAGTGATTCGATACAAAGATTATATTCCAGAACATACAGTCACAGAATGGACTGGCAGATTTTATTATAGTCACACCGTTCCTGATCTGTATACATATACAGTAGTTGGTCAAGATTCTCATGGTGAATTACGGTTTTTGACGTTTGAAACAACGAAAGATGGCTATGAACGCATTCGCGTTGGTAGTAACTGGACCCGTCCCGCAAACTAAAAGGAATTAATATGCTTCGTACAGATAGTTATAAGTTTACACATCCCGCACTTTATCCTGATGGTACTACCGAAGTCTATTCTTATATGGAAGATCGAATTCCAGCAACAGAATCGACAATGATGGTGGGTTTGCAGTATTACATTCAGGAATATCTAACTAAGCCTGCTGCTTATGGATTCTTTGACGTACAGCGTCTAAAGCGTCAGCATTTGGCCCATTTTGGTTTTCCGCTTGATCCTAAGGTTGAAGCCTCAATGATTCAGATTAATAAGCAGGGATATCTGCCTATTCAAATTGATGCGATTCCAGAAGGTCTACTGGTGCCGGGCGGCACTCCTAAGTTTACCATTCATAATACGGAGCCGCATGCTTTCTGGCTTCCTAATTATCTTGAAACACTTCTGATGAAGGTTTGGTATCCTTCGACGGTGGCCACTACAAGTTATCAGTGCCGCAAAATCTTTGAGAAGTATCTGCACACTTGCGATGATCCGAGCGTAATTAACTTTATGCTACAGGATTTTGGCTATCGCGGTGCAAGTTCAGAAGAATCAGCCGCAATTGGTGGATTTGCCCATCTTGTTAACTTTCTGGGTTCTGATACTTGGGCAGCCATTGATTTTGCCGAAGATTACTATGGTTGTACGAAAATGCCGTGTTTCTCAGTAGCAGCAAGTGAGCATACTTGTACAATTGCATGGGGTAAGGCTCACGAAGCTGATATGTATGAACATGCCCTAGATACTTATCCAGATCACATCCTTTCTCTAGTAGCTGATAGCTATGATGTAGAAAATGCAATTGATAATATCTTTGGCATTAAGCTAATTGAGAAGATTAAGCGGCGTAAGATGCCTCTTGTAATCCGTCTTGATAGTGGTGATCCAGTTTCAGGTGTTATGAAAGCACTGATGAAGCTGGGCCAGAAGTTTGGCACTTATCAGAATAATGCCGGCTTTACTATGCTCAGGCATGTTAAGATTCTTCAGGGCGACGGTGTGAATCCTAAGAGTATTGATATGATTCTGTCTAATATGCACACCTTTGGCTGGTCTATGGCTAATATTGTGTTTGGTATGGGTGGTGCCCTTCTTCAAAGAACGGATCGAGATGTAAATCGTGTTGCTATTAAGGGCAGCCACGTTATCATTAATGGTCAGGGCTATCCTATCCGTAAGGAAGTTCTTAGTCAGCCTGACAAGGCTTCTAAGCCCGGCAAATTCTATGTTTCGCGTAAATTTACGGTGTCAAACACACCTTGCGATGATAATATTCTATTGCCAGTTTTCCGAAATGGTAAACAGCTTCGTAAATGGTCAATTGGCGACCTGCGAAATCTTGCTCTAAATGGCGTGTCGGTACTTTGATAATGGACTATAATTATGCAGGAGCAAATTGCTCAACGAATTTTAGAATTAACTGAAAATCCTAATCTAAAGTTTAAATGTAATCTAAGTTACGGCTTTATCTTTACAGATGCTTCGCATGGTGATACTGAATTTCACAGTATTTATTTACTACATGAAGATAGTCGCGATCAATTTGCTCTTAATCCAGAAAATCATATGAAAATTAAAAAAATGCATGCCCTCTATACAGCCTAAGTTACATATTTCAGAATCGCAGAACTATCTTTCAATCTTTTATGACACGTTCATGCTAGGATATTCTGAACTAGATGATCTACAGTGGCGTACAGTAAGATCGTTAGACGCTCGTATTTTAGAGCAAGGAATCTTTCATAACAAAGAAGAGGCGAAAGCCTTTATTTTAGATATTCTAAAAGAGGGAACTCCAAGTCGTGAGTGAATATTACGATTTCTACATCTTGCATAATCCCCTGACAGGTCTTTATAGAGTCAAACGATTAGAAACAAAGGCTCCAGAGTGGAGTCCTAAAATTATTGCTCGTTGTTTCTATGACAGTAAAAAGCAGGCATTAAGAGCCAGAACTAATCTGATCAATAGAAACTCAGGTTTAGGCAAACCACCTTTTGTGTTAAATTTGATACATATGCGACTTAAACGCATTAATGGAGATTAAAATGGCGGTATGGTTTACATCTGATTGGCACGCATATGATGATAGGCATGATTGCCTTGGACGAGGATTTAAAAATTCTCGTGACATGCTTAACACGATTATTGCCAATTTTATTGGCAAGGTAGAGAGCGATGATCTTGTTTACCATCTTGGTGATATGTGTGGCCCACAAAGTACTGATGTGCATTTTATGCAAGGATTGCCGGGCCGCCACTATCTGATTCGTGGTAACTATGATACTGCGTCTGACGAATACTATCGCAAGTATTTTGTTGATGTTTACGACTCATACAAACTTGTGACAGATTGTGGAATTAAACTACATCTTACGCACGAACCATGTAAGGGATTGGTGACGCACTTTAATATTGTTGGTCATATCCATTCAACTTGGAAAGTCCAACGAAATATGATCAATGTTGGTGTTGATGTATGGCATTTTAGTCCTGTGTCACTTGAGCAAATTCTAAAGACACGTAAACTTTTGACGACGATTTACGACCATAATGTGTTTGCTGGTGAACTCCCTGTTAATAAGGAAACGATCTAATGGATAATTTTGATAAGATTCAGCTACTACTTACTCGTGATATTAAGCCCATTCAGTTTATGCTGGCTGGTGTTGGCTATACTTTTGCATCATGGGGAGAAATTCCGGGAATCAGTAAGATTCTTCATGGCGTGAACTTTATGTATTCTGAGGATCTTGTTCGATCAGTAATTGGCCACAAGATTTCTTGTTGTTCTGATGAGGCTTGTCAGATTCTTGCTTCACGAGCTAAGCAGATGACAAGTAATTATGTGGCAATCTGTGGGGCCATTACAACTACGCGGTATCGTCGTGGCGACAATCATTTCTATTATCGCGGCCAAGTAAATGGAATCTCGTTTAATGGTCATGTAGTACTAGACAAGGCAACTGAGGCGGATCATGCTAAAGAAACTCTTCACGGCATTATGGTAAATCGTAGTGTCGATGAAAATATTGTCTATAGCACCGTTCTGGATGAAATTATGGGAGCGACAAAGTGATCTGGACTCTAAGAACTAAGAGTGATTTTGATAATTCGCTTTTAAGCAAGAAGTTAGCCATTTTTCCTGGTAGCTTTAATCCTTTCCATGATGGTCATGGATATATTGTGAAAGATTGCCAGAATCGCGGCGAGACAGTTATCCTGGAGATTAGTCTAGTTACAATAGATAAACCATTAATTAGCGAAGAAGAATTACAGCGACGTATTACTCAAATTCAACAGTATTTTGCAGGTAAGATCGCATATACCGATATTTATGTAGCAGTTACGGCATTTCCACTTCTCCAAGACAAGTATACTTGCTTGAAGAATATGGGTGTAACTGATATGACGTTTGTGGCCGGCACTGACTGTCTACCACGACTTCAGATGACTAATACTTTGTCAAAGCTTCCATTTAAGCTTCGTGTATATAATCGTTACTCTAATATTGAAATGGTAAATACTCCGCCAGAAATCCTAGATATCTCATCTAGTAAAATTCGTGCCCAAGCTACTTAATGAAAATTCTGTTCTTAGATGCCGATGTAGCTAATCATTTATTAATTAAGCAGAAAAATAGTAAGCATACCATACATTTTATGTATGACGTAGACTCAACGATTCGAGCTTTATCAACGTATGATTATGACATATGCATTCTTAACATCAATGTAAAACTTAATAGTTTAGTACGATGGTTAACAAAAGAGCTGTCTCAAAGAAAACGACCATATACCACGTTGTTTGTTTTTAATTCAGCAGATCGAGCCGCTTCTTATGTTGCAGCTGACGCTCTGTTTGATGAAAACTATTATGTAATTATTAAGCCAGCGATTGAAAAAGAAAACGTAGATTATTTACTTCAACATTTACCTCCAACCAGAAAGATATAATGAAGACCGTACTCTCAATTCTGACAATGCCTAAGGACACTAATCCCTATGGAACAATCTTTGGCGGCGTTATTCTTTCATATATTGATCAAGCTGCTTTAATTATGGCTCGTGATGCTGGATTGCATCGCTGGGTTACTGTTTCGTTTGACAAGGTAGATTTTATCGCTCCTGTTCATGTGGGTGATAACGTAAAGTTTAATGCTTCTATTGTAAAGGAAGGGACAAAAAGTGTCACTATTCAGGTAGAAGTAGTAGCTGATCGCGGTGATTCTAACGAGTCTGTTTTGGTTACTAAGGCGAATGTAGTAATGGTTGCGGTCGATCAGAATGGTCATAGCATTCCGTTTAAATCGCCAAGTACTTTAAAGTTTTCTTCTGATAAGATGTAATTAGTGATCTTGCCGTGCTATAATCAGCACGAACGACGCGGCATGCCTCTGCTATTAAATAGTACGCACACTTTGTCGCGTATTACAGTGTGTAGGATAACTTGGCTATTCCATCTCGTTTGGGTCGAGAAGATTACTGGTTCAAATCCAGTCACACTGATTACAATGATAGTAAATAAAGCAACGTGTGTTGCTTTATATGAGTTTAAGTGTTAATTTAAGGAGAATGGTATGACGAATCTAAGTCAGGTTGTTGCACTTGTTAAGGGTCGTAAGACTGCTATTGAAAAGCTTCTTGGATCTGCTAATCAGATTTTTCAGAAGGCCGATCTGTTTACTGGTCTAAGTAAGACTTTCCGTCCTACAGATGAAAGTGAACCAGCACGCCCGCCTGAACGTAAGCTGGCTCAGCATAATGTGGCTAGTGTTCTTGAGACTTTTCGTAATAGTCTGGTTGAAAGTCTAAATACTGTCCGTACACAGGATTCTGGTAACTGCTTTGCCAAGGGTAGTATTTCTGTTGATGATCGTGGCACCACTCTTAATCTTAAGGACATTCCGGCTACGCATCTTCTCTTTCTCGAACATCAGATGAATGATCTGCGTACACTGGTAGGAAATATTCCTACGCTTGATCCTGCGTATACTTGGACTAAGAATGCGAACACTGGTTTCTATGAGACAGAAAAGGAAGAAACTTCTACGACTCGAAAGGTCCAGCGTCCTTTGGTAATGTATCCTGCTACTCCTGAGCATCCTGCACAGACTCAGCTTGTAAATGAAGATATTCGAGTTGGTATTTGGTCGTCTATTAAGACTTCAGGTGCAATTCCTGTGCCGGTTAAGCAGGAAATGCTCCGTCGTATTACGCTTCTACAGGAAGCAATCATTAAGGCTCGTGAAGAAGCCAATCGTACTGCTGTTACCTTTGAATCTGAGGAGGGTAAATCCATCGTTGATTTTATCTTTGGGGCATAACGCTTCATAGATTATTGTGACTCCAATCTTAGACTAAGATTTAGATTAAAATCAAGATGTGTATGTTCGTTCAACTCGAACCTCCGGGATTAAAAATTACCCCGGAGTAGGCAAACTGGCAAAGCCGCATCTATCAGACTTAGATTCTTGTCACAGCTTTAGATAAACTGAGTAATAACATCTCCAGAAGCATAGTTTTAATCAAGACGCTAGTTCGAATCTAGCCTGGTCCTCTTAAAAACTTTGGGACCGGTGAGTCCAGCGGTAAGACTTTGGTTATTAGACTTAATATGTGGACGGGAAAGCGGTGTTATTAAACAGGCATCCCTTAAATGGGAAATAACATTAGGTTATCAAAAACTTGGGGCAGTTGCGGGGTATCGTAACTGTCCCTTTTCTGGGAATTATTTGTCGGACGTTGTATTCCCCGTCCTTTTGGAGAAAATAAATGGCTAGCACTGAAACTCGTCGTCGTTATCTTAAGCAGGCTCATGTTGTTGAGGATCGTGCGGAAATTGATAATTCGCATGCTCATGGACTTGCTAAGGGAATCAAGCTGTATTCATATACTGAACGGCTGAATGGTATTCATCCTATTGGTCTGGTTCTAATGAATGTCAATTGGGACAATAAGACTGTTAAGGTAGGTTGGTCGCTGCGTGCTGATTCCGAAGTTGAACCCTTTAATAAGGCTAAGGCACATCTGGTTGCTAGTGGTCGTGCTGCAAAGCGTGGCGAATTTTCTTTTGCGGATGTAACTGGCAATCCTACAGCTGCAATGGAAGCTATTAACCTGCCCTTTTCTCTCGCAGAAACCTTTATGGCTCATGTCAAGTGGCTTGAGCATCGTATCGCAGTTGGAATTCCAGCATAATGTTTACAGATCCGCGACTTAAAAATCCATTACAAAAAGTAATCTATCTAGATTTAGATGGTGTGTTGACTGATTTTGATCGTCAACTTAAGACCTATCTATCACTCCAAAATTATTCAAACGCTGAATATCAAAGTTGGATCTCAGCAAATAAAGGCATTGCAAATAGATTGCCCCGAGAATTTTGGGAAGGATTACCTTGGACACCGTTTGGAAAAACTCTTTTTGCACAGTGCAAGCAGCTTGCTCCAGTAGTTATTCTCACATCACCCGGTGATAGCTGGGAAAGTAGTGGTGGCAAGCATGCTTGGCTTTTGCGAGAACTCAAAACTCGCGATTTTATTATTAGCGGCGATAAGTGGCTTTTGGCAAATTCAAATGCCATGCTTATTGACGATAGACGTAAAAACACAGAAGCGTTTACCAGACACGGCGGTCATACTTTTTTGTATACCGATTTAACTGAATCTACTTTCAATAATGCTATCAAAGCAGTAAAGGATTTTATTAATGGCAATGTTTCGTCCTGATACTCTTGGCGAAGTGATCGGCTTAGATAAACCTAAGCAGGTACTTGCGGTCGCAATTAATGCGTCACGCACTCGTAATAAGGGTTTTCCGCACTTTCTAATTTCGGGTGGTCCCGGTCTTGGAAAGAGCACAATCGCTAGTATTATTGCAAAATACACTAATGGTGTAGTGCATTATCGACTTGGCACAGACCTTCGTAATGAAAATGATATTTACTCTCTTGCACAACAGTGCAAGGATGGAGATATTATCTTTGTGGATGAAGCTCATGTTATGGGGTCGCGTGCTGTAATTCCACTGCTTACATGGATGGAAGATGGAAAGATTCCAAGTCCAAATGGACCACAGGTAGTTGCTAAAGCAATCTTCCTCTTTCCTACCACAAATGCTGGTAAGATGAGTAATGCACTACGTTCTCGTTGTAAGACAATTCATATTGATTACTACAAGGAGACTGAAATTGCAAAGATTATTACTCAGTGCCTTGATAAATGTAAGTCTGAGCTAGACGGTCTTATTGATTACAGTAAGATTGATCCTGTAGCTATTGAAATGCTTGCTCAGAGTAGTCGTGGTACTCCACGTATTGCTATTGAGCAACGTCTTGAACCACTGATTGATTTCATGCTATCATATCAGTCTGACCTAACGGTTGATCTTGTTACTCGATTTATGGACGTGCATGAGATTCACCCGCTTGGTCTTGAATCTCAAGATATGAAGTATTGCGAAAAGCTGGCTGAGCAAATGTCTGTTAATGGAGCAACACCAGTTTCAGCTAATGCTATGTCGCAAATTACTGGCCTTTCGTCGGACGTAATTGAAGAAGTTATTGAGCCATTCCTAAATAAGATTGGATTCATTGCTATTCATCCACGCGGTCGTTCTTTGACAAAGAAGGCATGGAAAAAGCTTGGTTTTGATAAGCAGTATGGAAATCCTGCTAAGACCGCTAGTGTCTCAGATCCAGAGATTCCATTTACAACAGATAGCATGAAAAAAGCGGAGCAAGATGCTGAAGAAATTCTTGCCGGCGAAGAACTAATTAATTCTGCCGTTGAACATCAAAAAACAATTGTTAAAAATAATAGAACGCTTGTGCAACAGCCTATTATGAAATCAGTAGAAAGCAAACTTAATATGTCAACATCAAACACTCCAGAGTCTCTACCAACACCTATCGCTAAGGATTCAGACGTTATTAATTGGGCTGAAATCGAAGGCTTCCTTAATAATGGAAAGTTTAAGCTTCAGAATTATGCGGTAGCTAAGAATATATCTGCCTCAGATCTGCGAACCGCTTTTATTGCTCGATATGGTAATCGAGTTAAAGGCCAGCGTGGGCGTGGCGGTGGTTTTGTTTGGGCTAACTAATTGAAAGGAAAGTGCAATGCGACTAGTAGTACTTGACTATAATGAGAAGGATAAGACAGCGTCGGTTATTGATACCTACTACATGACAACTATTGTCAATGATGAAGGTCGTGTTATTCGCTATGACTATAAGCCTGGAAATATTATCCATGGCTATTCTACAGTACCGCTCGAAGTAGGCCGTACTTATTCTTTTAAACCCACGATGCGGTGGGTATCTTCTGAGACAGAGGATAAGTTTATTCGGGCAGAATTAGACTACGATGACCCCAACATTTCTCCTAACCGTCGAAAACAACAAAGTTAAGATTACATCTAAGAGCAATTTTGAAGAACTACCAGTTGATGATTTAGTCAAAATGGTAGCGGCTCTCCAACCAGACACGATTCTAGAATTGCTCTTAAAAATCATCTCCTTAAAACTAAGTGATGATAAGCTAAATCAATTGACCCAAGCTCTGACAGCTATGACAGTTGATTCTTCAATAATTTCTAAAGAAGAAGCATTAAAGCGAAAGATCGCTGTTGCTACTACCTTCAATCCCCGTAATCGGAAAGCATGAAAACTAAAATCGTAGCAGTAACACAGCCGCTACTTTATACAGAAGATAACAGTAGACTCCTCTCAGCAGAGGAGTTTATTGTTTTTGCGGCGAGGGTTTCTAATCCATCTAATCAGTTAAAGTTAGATACTGGTAATAAACTTCTTAGCTATTGCATTAAGCATGGTCATTGGAGTATTTTTGAGCAAGTGTCTATCACAGCTGAAATTACTACATCACTTCCAATTATTGCACAAATCTTGCGGCATCGAAGCTTTGTTTTTCAACAATTTTCCGCAAGATACGCAAACACAACCGACAAAGGTTATGAGGAAATTATTCCAAGGCGTCAAGACCTAAAGAATAGACAAAATAGTATAGATGATTTGCCGTGTCAAGTCATTGAGGATTTCCAAGATAAACTTGCGGCTATTCAGTCAGAAGCTAATAAAGCATATGATTGGGCGGTTTCCAATGGGATTGCCAAAGAATGTGCCCGCTTTCTGATTCCTCAGAGTGCGGCTAGTACTTTATATATGACTGGCTCTTTACGCAGTTGGATACATTACTTTGAAGTACGCTGCGATCCTGCTACACAATTAGAACATCGCGACGTTGCCCTATCTATTCGTTCACAACTAGGAAAGCATTTTCCAGAAATCAGCAAATTACTATGGGAAGAACCTTCACTAAAGACCCCGTCATAACTTTCACCAAAGTTTCTTGTCCATTCTGCCGTAAGCCGACAGGATCAGATACTAATTGTGAATCAATGCAAAATTCTATTTCGGACTCTTTGCTTTTTGATCCTAACGGTGTTCCTTTAAACGTTTTTAGTAAAAGTTGTATTTTCAAGCAAAATCGTCGCTATTATTTAGATATTAACTATATAGCAAGCGATATTTTACTAGAACGCTTGAACAAGGTGGCTGGTATTAATACGGTTGCCGCGACGCAACCATATAAGATTTTAGTCGAAATTTCGACAGCCTTTGACGAGAGTGAAACTAAAGCAAATTTGGCTCGTACTTATAAGGCATATGTTAAAGAAATGGAGGCGGCAGAGCTTCATTTAGAAGATTTGTCTCCACAACCCGCCACGCCTAAATCCGTAAAAGTCACGATGCCGAATGGTCAGTCTAGCACAATTGTATTAGATTCTCCTACACAACACGCAATGCTACAAGAACTTAAGGATACCTTTCCTAATGCACAATTTGAAGAACTCTAAGCCCAGATACGAAATATATTGCAGCAATCAGTTTACAATGGCTAGCAAAATTTTACGAGCTGCATACGAATCTATTGCGGCTGTAGATATTCATAATTTTGTGGCCACTCCTAATACTATTAGTCAAGTTGCTGACGTTCCACGAGCCAAATTTTCATTATTGATGGGCGGAGTTCTTAATACCCATCCGGAGTTTGGTTACATGCGTTTATTGCAAGATTATCTGACCCGCTTTGGGCATCTAAATTTTGTAGAAACCTCTCTTTGGCTAGATGAATTGCTACATAGCAATTACACGCCTCTTGCTAAATTCATTGAAAAGGTCGTGACAACAAGTGAAAAATTTAACACAAAATGCCGGGTTATTTATCCCGCTTTGTTTATCAAAGACCACAGCAAATTTGTGCATATTTTAGATGAAACTGGTTGCTCACATATTAGTATTTACAAGCGTGGTTTATCGCAGGCAGATTTAAAGTCAGTATTGACTGAAATACAAAGCGTTTCTACCATTAAATGTACGCTTTTAGGTGGATATCAAGGTAAGCCGCATAAAGAACTCTTTGATATGGGTATTTATTCCATGATCGTTAATGGCAGACAATATGTCGAAAATAGTGTATAATTACACATGGCTAATAGCTCAATTGTAATTAAAGCGGGTGGCACATTAACTGGTGTTACTCAAGTCGCAATGGGTCAAAACGTGCGTAATCTTGGTGCGGTTGTACCAATTGATAGCGGTACTGATACTGGCACAGTACAATCATTTGATTATTTAGATATCATTGCACGCCCTCATTATGTCCCTACGCGTGCTCAATCAGTATTATATTTTACATATAATCAGCCTGGATCATATCATGGCGGAGGTGCTGATTTTGTGCGTTTAACGCGTACCGGTCGGTGGATTTATAGTGGTGGGTCCAATTTCATTTCTGCTTCATTATTAGATGAAGGATCAGTCACGATTAATACGGAAGTCATCAATCAGTCAGTTATTTTAACTGGTAAGAGAGTGAGAGTGCAATGAGTAATATTCCTATTACCAAATTTGGCGGAGTTTATACAAATAGCTCAACTATTATTGAGCCGCCAGCATTTAAGCGGCCAGAGCTTGTCACAAACGATTATGATCTAGCGATTGATGGCAATAAGGGTCGCAAATGTACGCGTGTTATTAATTCAGTAAATGGTCGTACATACTATGTCAATCTATGGTCTAGTAGTGTCAAAAGTCCTCTTGGCCTCAATGGTAAGTATTATACCATTGAAGATGCGGAAACTGTTGTGAATACTAGTTCTTTAGGGACAACCGATCCAGCTATTGGTACTGATACACAGGCTCATAAATATTTTAGAAGCACACAGGTAATCTAATGGCAAATTCACCAATCGTCGGACGAGTTAATGCTACTCGTTTCTTACCAATCATCACTACAAATACTGCATTTACTACATCAGATGTTTTACCTCTTACAGATGTTAATGCATCAAACAAAGTAACAGACATTAAAACATTAAGCAAGCCAACCCAAATTGGCGTACCTAATTTAAGTGCTCAAATTTCGGGTTCAGATGCAGAATGGACTTACGCTCAGAAGCTATTTAGCGTTGCTAATATTGGTAGCTCTTATAGTTCTCGTAGCGAACTTACAGCAATCACTGATAATATTGGTACACAGAATGCAAATGCAACTGTTTATCGAACCTCTGGTAAAATGGTGACCGCATAATGGCAAACTATATAATCAATATTCGTGGTGGTAGTACTGGCTCAATTAATACTGGTACCATTAATCAAATTCCAGCTACTTCAAGCACAGGGTTTCAAAATCTTACCTCAACTACATTAGGTAAAAGCCATGATCAAACACGTTATTCTCGTGGAGCGACGGGTATTGATGTGGTCAAAAGTAATCTAGTAGTTCCTACTAAGGCAATTAACCGTCGTGGTAAATATGTAACTTTAGCTACTGATGTAGCTGCTGCTCACAGCACAGTAACTCTCACACTGACCGTCGACACTATTAACAAGACTATTCTACGTCTTAGTGGCCAAAATAGCGTAATCTAAAATCTAATGAAATAACGTCTAGCGGCGTTATTTTTATTTTTACCAATCTATGCAAAACTTCTATTTACCTAGCGATCACGTATCGTACTGTCATGCCACCGACACAGTGATACTAAACAAACATCTCGTAAGTGCTAAGACTATTTATAAGGGTAAAACCAATCTAGATTGGACCTTTGATGATTTACCACTCAAGACCATTTTTTCATTTGCCACGTTTGATCGAAAAGATCTGTTTATTAAAGTTAGTGAAACCGCATATATTACAGCAAACAACGCTGTAAAGCCTCGTAAAGGATATACTCATGGGAAAACCTTCGTTACCCTCCACAATTGAAGTCATGGTCGCTCCTCGTCCAGCTATTAAAGTAGCTACACGATTAACTCGCGATTTCTTTATCCGTGTTAAAAAGATTTTAGATGATGCTGGTCTGCCTATTACAGATCAAACAATAAATATGGCTGCCGAACTGTTACTACGTTATCAAACAGATAGCATTAATTCAATGGATGCGATCACTAATCATTTAAAGAAAACAGCGGAAGAAAATTCTCAAGAAATAAGTGTGACAAATGAAGGAAATTAATATAAATATAACAAGCGTTTCAGGTAAAGTGCCGGTTTATGCTACAGATGGTGCTGCCGGATTTGATTTTGCGGCAAATGAGGCGTTTTTGCTTCGTCCGCATGAAACCGCTCTAGTGGGCACTGGTATCTGTATGGAAATTCCTATGGGATTTGAAGTGCAGGTTCGTTCTCGTAGCGGACTAGCTTGTAAGGGGATCGTTGTTGCTAATAGTCCCGGCACAATTGATTCAGACTATCGAGGCGAAATTAAGGTCATCATTCGTAATACTACAGATAAAGAATTCCAGATCAATATTGGCGACCGTATTGCTCAGGGAATTTTAGCAGCAGTAGAACGTGCGGCGTTTTCACTGGTAGATAATCTATCAGAAACAAAGCGAAATGTAGGTGGATTTGGGTCAACAGGAGTCAAGTAATGGGACATATGGATTCGTGGATTACTAACAATGGACGACAAGTTTTTGTTTATAATTCATCATATTGTGACGGACATTCTGAGTATGTACGCCGATATGTTAACCGCTATCACAAAAAGGGTCGTCGTGTAGTAAATAAACATGGTAGCTATACTTACGCTTTTAAGCGTGGGTGGATTCGCATTACTAGTAATGGAAGTGTAATTGAAACTGGCGAAAAAGTCACAAAGAAAGCACTTAAAACCCTTAAGAAATTCACTTGTGAACTTCCAAAGAAACTGACTTATTATCAAGTAGATTCTGGTGCAAGTGTAAATGTCACCGCTAAAAGTATTTCAACAGTTCTTATCTCACATGTCAAGAAAGTCGCTTAATGAAAAAGAATATTCTTTTAATAGAAGTGGGTGATTCTCATGCAGATGGACATTGCATTTCTCATTCATTTGGTGTTGAAGCTATCTCCTTAACTGGCGAAGTTACACCATTTAATATTTCCGATGCGTTTGCTATTGGAGTAAAAATTCTAGGAATGAACCCACTTCTTTGCATAGAAACAAATGGAAGCTTTTTACCAGATACCTCAGTTCGTCCATTAATTACTCATCAGTTATTAAAAGACGATGAAATGCAGGATCGAGTTGATCCTGATAATTCAGAAGACCTATCAATTGATATTGATGATGAATTATACGCTAACTTATATTTACGCATTGCAATGCTAGGCAATCCGAGTCTGACACTGAAACGCATAGATATTCCTAGATTAGATATTGGAGGCTACGCTCTATATGGTTAATGAAATTTGTCGACTAATTATAGGAGATTGGTCTGGCGATGGGCATAGCAAAACTGAAACGATTTTAGTTGAAATAATTTCTGAGCAAACTGTTCTGCCACAAAATATTGAACTGGCCTTTGATAATGGTTGTGCTATAATTGGAAAAAATATTCTGCAAGAACTTGATGAATATCAAGCGGTCACATTGTCTTCCAATTCAGTGAAAAAATTACGCGAACATGGATTACTAACAGACGCTGAATTTTTGACGATGAAAAATCTGAAAAATGAAGATGATTGGTCAATCTGGATAGATCCAGAGTTTTATATTGATCTTTATATTAGAATTGTTCATTTAGCTAATCCACCATTCACTCTAAAGCGTATAGATGTACCCCACGTTAATATTGGCGGGTATGGTCTATACGATTAATTCACGGGGCTAAAATTGGCAAAGATTAGCCCCGCTTACAAATGTCTATTTTATCTACTTCGTTTTTAGAGAAATATAAGGGTCGCCAACCAGATTGGGGATTCAATGGGCTGGGGTATATTGTCTATAAGAGAACATATGCTCGCCTAAAGTCAGATGGTTCAACTGAAGAATGGAATGAAACTGTACAGCGATGTATTGAAGGTGCTCAAGATATTGGGGCCGACTATACTGTAGAAGAAGCGGAGCGTCTATATGACCATATGTTTAACTTGCGTTGCAATATGGCAGGACGCATGTTATGGCAGCTTGGTACGGAAACTGTAAAGAAATTTGGCCTGCCAAGTCTTTGCAATTGTTGGTTTATCAATATTGACTCACCAGAAGCGTTCTGCTTCTTGTTTGAACATTTAATGTTAGGTGGAGGTGTAGGCTTTTCAATTAAGCGAGAGCATGTTCACCAACTACCTAAGGTTAAGGCCAACATTACTATTGAGCACAAACAGACAAAAGATGCCGATTTTATTGTGCCGGATAGCCGCGAAGGTTGGGTCGAATTGGCACGTCGAGTTTTCTTGTCTGCCTTTGTAACTGGAAAGAGTTTTAGCTATTCTACGATTCTGATTCGTGGAGCTGGTGAGTTAATTCGTGGCTTTGGTGGTACTGCCTCTGGTCCCGCCGTATTAATTGACGGCATCCAAAATATTGTCAAGATTATTAATAGCCGTGTAGGTAAACGTCTACGCAGCATTGATGCTCTTGACATTTGCAATATTTTTGGCTCTATCGTAGTTGCTGGCAATGTACGCCGTTCTGCTGAGATTGCTATTGGAGATGCCGACGACACGCTATTCCTTAATGCTAAGCGTTGGGACTTAGGCAATGTTCCTAATTGGCGTGCTATGTCTAATAACACAGTAGACGCCGACGATTTCTCATATCTTACTCGTCAATTCTGGGCTGGTTATGCTGGTGATGGGGAGCCTTATGGAGTATTCAACAGATCACTCTGTAAGTCTCATGGGCGGCTAATTGATGGGCCAATGACTGATTCAGATCTATATGTGGCTGATTCTGATCCAGCAGAAGGTTGCAATCCATGTGCAGAAGCCAATCTAGAACATGGAGAGCCTTGCGATTTAGCCGAAATCTATATGAATCGTGTCCGCTCTTTAGAAGAGATGATTGATTGTGCTCTACTTCTTTATAAGACTCAGAAGGCAATTCTGCGTCTACCAAGTATTAGTGATTGGACAAATAATGTTGTAAAGAAGAATATGCGTATTGGTCTGGGAGTTACCGGAATTTACAACGATGTAAGTAAGGTAGCTTGGCTTGACCCATGCTATCGAGCATTGGCTAAATTTGATCGAGAGTGGAGTAAGCATAAAGGCTGGAATGAAAGTATTAAGCGTACTGTTATTAAGCCCTCAGGCACTTTAAGTTTACTTGCAGGATCGACTCCCGGTGCCCATCCAGAATATGACCGCTATTACATTCGACGTATTCGCATGAGTTCTTCTGACCCACTTATTAAGGTCTGCCGCAATCTAGGCTGTCACGTTGAGTATGTTGAGAAATTCGACGGCACTATTGACCATAGCACCTGTGTTGTCAGCTTCCCTGTTGAAGCAGATCAAAAGACAACTATTGCACCGCAAATTACTCCAATTGATCAGTTAGAGATGCAAAAAACTCTGCAAACATATTGGGCTGATCAATCTGTAAGTATTACTGTCTACTATAATAAGGGACAGCTTCCAGAGATTCAGGCGTGGTTAGAAGCGAATTACAAGGAGAGTGTAAAAACAGTGAGCTTCTTATTACATAGCGGCCACGGATTTAAGCAGGCTCCGTATGAGAGTATTACAGCTGAGACTTACACAAAAATGAAGTCAGCCATGAAACCGCTGTCTAGTGTCATAGAAAAGGTGACAGAATTAAGTGCTGTCGATGATAGTGCTGAATGTGCTGGCGGCGTTTGCCCCATCAGATAATCTAATGTCTTTCGTAGGTGAAAGCTTACGAAAGACTTTTGTCGACCCAGATTTCGCCAATCGAAACTACTGTTTCAGCATTGGATGAGTCAACAAGGCGTAATTGATATATGTATAAACCTTCTAAATTATCTGTGTTGCTGCTTGTTAAAGCAACTGTACAAGTACCATCAGCAGCACTTACTACGGTAATGCCGCTTCCTGTTGTTTTAGTGAGTACAGTATCTTGAGTACCCAAACGGGCTAAATAGAAGGTGAGAGTTGCTCCTGTAAGGTTAATAGCTGCTCCATCACTATCTGTGATAGTAAATCCAAGACTGACTGTTTCGCCAGCAAAAAAGCTCACTTTAGAGTTGGTGTATGACATTTGTTCCTCTTAAATTGAATGTAGTCGTTTGACCAGTTAATGTATTTGTTGAAATGACGCCTCTATAAGAGGGAGCAATATATCTACCAGTTAAAGCAAATTGATTAGTTTGACCGCCAAGCGAAAAAATTTGGACAGCTACCTCATCTTCAGCTACTATATCTAAATAGTATCTCTGAAAATAATTCGTAGGCCAAAAATTTCCTGCTATATAACTCATGGATTAAGTACCGGATTGTCTGTAGAATTACCATCATTGTCTTGAGACATAGTAACGCGAACAGTGGTATTGTCAAGACCTTTGAAAGTTAAAGTATTTGTGCCGCCGCCCCCGCGTTTACCAACCAGAATAGCAGCCGCAATACTTAGAACGTCTTGAACAGTATAACCGGCATCTACAACCATGTTAAGAAGATCGGCAGATGCTACCACACCATCAGCGTCGAAAGTAAGCTGATCGGTCTTAGTTTTAATCGCTGTGATACTCGCATTATCAGGAGCTGTGTAACCTGCGGTTGCTAAACGAGAATTGACACTCACATCTAGATAATCTAGATTTCCAGCCCTAGTGCTTGTAATGCGTGACAATAATGTAGATACGTTAGTATTGGTGCTGGTAATTTCGCTAGTGTTATTAATGTCTACGGGGCCGGTCAGTGTTCTTGTGCCATTAGCCCATATATCTGCCGTGGTAAGTATGCTGTTTGATGTTAATCCTGAACTGATAACATATTGGCCATTAAAGTTTAGGCTGTCTGTCTTGTTCTTTATTGCCGCAATAGAAACGTTATCAGGAGCCACATAAGAAGCACTTGCCATGCGAGTGCTAATGCTGGTATCAAGATAATCAAGATTGCTAGCCCTACCTGTAGTGATACGTTCCAGAAGTTTAGTAACGTCGCCAGAAGTGTTGACAAAGATTTCTGGCACAACAATAGTAGTTGCCGCAGTAAGTTGACGATCAGCATAATCCCATACCGCTGCGGCTGTTAAAGTGCCGGTAGCAATTACCGCGTTATTTGTAAATTGAAGCTGGTCTGTTTTTGTCTTAATAGAAGTGATGCTGCTATTATCTGGTGCTGTATAAGAAACTCCAGCCAATCTACTAGAAATGCTGGTATCAAGATAATCTAAATAGCCGGCCCGACTACTAGTTAGACGAGAAGTAAGAATATCAACATTAGCCTGTGTTCCAGTTATAGCAGCATTGTTAGGAGCGGTATACGTACTACTTGCTAATCGAGTAGAAACTGGGACGTCAAGAGCAAGTAAAGTATTCTGTATATCTAAAATACCGTTATCTAATCCGACAATAGATGCTGGCAAACCGTCTAAGTTACTTGCCCGTGTCTCAGTAAGTCGAGTTAATAAAATCTGCGTATCAGCAGCAATTCCAGTGATTAATGCACTGTTATTAATATCTACACTACTTGTCAAGGATCTGGAACCATGACTCCAAACATCAGCAGCGGTTAATGAACTACCACCAGCAATTGGTAATCCGGTAGAATAAACGTAAGAGCCGTTGAAAGTTAACTGATCCGTCTTTACCTTAATTGCGGCGATATCACTATTAGCAGGGGCGGTATAGCTTGCAGATGCTAATCTACTAGAAACTGTAGCGTCTAAATTATCTAGATTTGTTGCTCTTGATGAAGATAGACGAGAAAGTAAAACATTTGTGCCTGTGGCCGCAGTTGATTGAACGTATATGCCGTCAAAATTTAGCGAGTCAGTCTTGGCTTTGATCGCTGTAATATCACTGTTAGATGGTGCGGTATATCCAGCAGTAGAAAGTCTAGTAGACACAGCAGCATCTATATTTGTCAATCCTAATGCTGTTGCATCAAACGGATCAAACGGTACAATGAGGCATTTTAGATCTGCATTATCTGCTCCAGTTGCTGTAGCATGTAAAACAAGCTCGCCAATTGTATCTCTATCTGTTGAGTTAGCCGCTAAAGAATACCATCCGTTGCCAATCTCTGAAACGGCACCAGCAGCACTAGCAAAGCTTCCACCATTTTTACTTAAAGTAACAGTAACAGTTTTACCTGTAGCTGGCGAAATATGATCGGTACTATCAGCTAGAAAGAAGACTATTGGATAAGAGCTTGTGCTTTGTTTTCTAGTTAACATTTATGATCCATTAATAATACGAGAAATACTAACTCCACCGCCCGCTGGTGCTGCTGGAATAGTAAAGTAGGCGTCATTGGCAAAGTAACCATTAAGAGGTGTGCCACCTGAACTTGTGGTAAAACCAACTTCAACCATGAATGCTATATCAAAGATGATATCGTCTATCATTGTGTTAACAGAGCCTTTACAGTAATATTGTTAGGTAGGCTGTCAGCTGTATAACGAATATAGTTACCGACAGTATCAGCCGATGCACTCCAAGCATTCCAACTTGTACCATCAGTAGAATATTCCCATGTTCCAGCAGTATTAGCGTCAACAGTATCATCTAAGACTAGAGCGGCTGTCTCAGCATTATACAAACGAATACGAAGATCAGGAATGTTTGAACCAAATAAGCTTACTTGACGCCATGCAAAGATGCGTGAAGCAATAGAACTTTTTGCTAAACTAGGATTGTAGTGACTATCAGTTGTACCATCTTCGTACACAAAGCAGCAACTATAAAGCTGAGTTGGAATACATGTGCCGCCAAAGATTTTAAACGCCACAGCAAATTGAATTTCACT
>JACCDR011821885.1_pt1 | contig 19910 bp, 8 predicted proteins | sample 7446431 | NCBI WGS metagenome assembly JACCDR01 (sample SAMN15323443, study PRJNA562643) | freshwater metagenome | isolation source: river surface water | place: USA:Blue River Watershed | collected 2017-08-17 | reverse complement strand
TAAAGTACTCAATTCATCTAACAACATCAATTGTGCTCCGGCAGTTACTTGTTTGGTTAAAGTTACCACTGCTTTACCCGTAGCATCAGTCACTTCAATTGTCATAACACCATCTGTTGCACTATTCAATTTTAGCTGTAATCCAGAAGCAAAAGGATTCGGATAAACACTCAACTCACCATTGTTAGTTTCCTTGTTGTTAATAGCTATGGCTTCGCTGTAGCTGAACTTACCATCGAAATCAACTTGTTTCAAGCGGTAGTATACAACATTAGATTCATCAAAGGCTTTAGGATCAATAAAGTTATACTTGCTCACTTTGTTGGTATTTCCTTTACCTTTTACGGTGCCAATGTTTTCAAATGACACACCATCAACTGCACGTTCAATTTCAAAACGACTGTTGTTGCGTTCAGAAGCGGTTACCCAATCTAAAACAACTTGATCGCCTTGTTTCTTAGCATTAAAGCTTAATAATTGAACCGGTAATAATGTTGCATTAATATCGCCAATGGCGAATGCACTAAATGCTGTAATACCACTTGCAGTTCTGCTATAAGGGTTAGTTCCTGTAGCCGCACCTAAAGAACCACTACGAGACCATGCTCCGTTGAATACTGCAATAGCACAATTCGCGCGATTAAAAGTGTTGATTTCAAGTGAATCATCCCAAGTTAAAGTAACTGTTAAATTACTACCACCGGCAGTATTCTCAGAAACAAACCATGTTCTGTTCACAACACTTTGATTGATTATGCTACCGGAAGTAGCAGCAGATAGTACGGCATTAGCTACTCTTACGCTAAATACATCAGTTGTTGAAGCTGCGGTTAATTGTAAAGTAGCCGGAGTATATGATTGTTGAGTTCCAACAGGGAACAATACATTAGTAGCATTGTTGGCTACTGTTCTTCTTAATGTTCCGGTTCCGTCTGTAACTACGTATCCAGATGCATTTGCTACGAATGTTCCGTTCAATGTTAAGTTAAAATTGAAAAGATTTAAATTACCATTACCTAATACTAAATGGTTATTTACAACAGCAGCATTATTTAAAACTACACCTGAAGGGTTATTGATAATTAATGTATCAATGCCAGTTACAAAAGCATTACCTAAAGACTGAGCAGGAGATCCATTAAACTCAACTCGTCCATTGTAAACCCTGTTACCACCAACCTGAACGTTTCCTGTTAAACCACCTGTTGAAGTTAGACCTTGTAATGAACCGATACGTAATAATGAACCTGAGTTTGCAGTAAAGTTTCCATTTCCACTTAATACTTCTGTACCGAAGTTTACTACACCACCTGATTGCACCGTGGTATTACCTAATGCTACTAAACTTCCAACAAGGGTTGCAACACCTGTGTTTGTTACAGTAATGTTATTATAAGTACCCGATACTGATTGAGTAGTAGAAACAACTAAGTCAGGGATTACAGTGAAGTTACCTGAACTACTTACACCTGCAACACCATTACGATATACAGTAATTAAACCTGAAACCGATCCTGCTGCAACCGTTGCATCAATTCGGGTTGGATTAACCACGGTAAAGCTTGCATTTACACCTCCACCAAATTCAACACTATCAATATTTGCAAAGTTAGTACCGGTTATAGTAACTACAGTTCCGATACCACCACTACTAGGTGTAAATGCATCAACTGTTGGCACAGGTAATACCACAAAATTAGTTGCACTAACTGCTGTACCCGAACCATTGATAACTCTAATTGCGCCCGTAGTTGCACCTGAAGGTACAGTAGCAGTAATTTGAGTAGCACTAACAACGGTGAATGATGATGCGATTAAATTGAACGTTACGTTTGAAATAGCTTGGAAGTTAGTACCATTGATAGTAACAGTTGTTCCAACAGGACCGTTAGCCGGGGTAAATCCTGTTATGGTTGGCGCACCTATTACAGTAAATGTGGCAATACTCGAGGCTGACCCAGCTGGGTTAACGACAGTAATTACACCAGAAGTTGCTCCGTTAGGAACCGTGGTTGTAATTGTTGTGTTGTTAACAACAGTAAACGTAGCATTGGTTGTATTAAATTGAACTTGAGTTGCCCAAGTAAAGCCTGTACCTGTAATGGTAACTGCAGTTCCGAAAGTACCGGTGTTAACTGACAAGTTGGTAACTGTTGGTGCAGGTATAACTGTAAAGTTTGTAGTACTTGTTCCAACACCATAAACATTGGTTACTGAAACCGGACCTGTGGTAGCACCTGTAGGCACAGTAGTAGTAATTAATGTATCATTTACAACTGTAAATGTTGGTTGACTTGTACCGTTAAAGCTTACTGCCGTTGCGCCGGTGAACAACGATCCTCTAATAGATACGTTACCGCCAACCTCTCTAGCCGATGGTGTGAAACCATTGATTGTTGGAGGCGCAGTATTTTCATTAGCAGAGAAATAGAAGTTGCTGAAATTTGAACTGATTGCTCCTGATGTTACAGTATTATTTGATGTATTAACTGTTGAAATAGTTTGTAATTGCCAAACCGGAGAAGTTGCTGTTGAACCTGTGGTTTCATTAGCTACACGAAGATTACCTTGTGATGTTACTCCACCAATTAATGCTGGATCGTAATGAACTGTTGCAGTATAATCGTATGGAGCTGAACCACCTGAAACAGCTACCCTTGAATATTGATTCAAGTTATTTCCACCTAAAGCTGAAGGAGGATTTACACCGGCATAATTATATAATAATGCAGAGGTTGGTGCTGATGCGCCCCAGTTTAAGGTAATAACCGGACGACTTGCAAATCTGAAAATGGTTGTACCGTTTGCTGTCGGAGTTGCAGAAGCAACAGCAACAGGAGGAAGTATGGTAGGTGCAGCGTTCAATTGAATCGAACCGATTGAAATACCCGTTCCTAAAGTTGTTCCTCTAGAAGTACCTGCAAAGTCGGCATTTAAGTTATTAACGATTGATCCTGCAATACCTTTACCATACACATACCACGATTCAACATTAGCAGTTTGAATACCTAAATTTCCTGTAGCAATATTTGTGAATAGATTACTTAGGTTTAATTGATTCGCACCGGTTCCGCTTTGCATGTAATAACTCCAGTTATCAGCAAAAGAACTTGTTAACCAATCACTATAGTTTCTGGCAGTTACACCCCACTCACCAACTGTATTTGTGTTAGCGCTAACCAATAAATTATACTGACTGCTGGCGTTTGTCCACTCGTTATTTGATGGTGTTGTTGTTTGATTAGAAATAGCATAGTGATTACCTGTTCCACCGGTTCTTGTATTGGCGAAAATATTGTTTCTTAAACTTAACAACGTAAATAAGTTAGCACCAGTGTTATTACCTCGAACAAAAGCATAAGAATTATTAGCACCTGATGAGGCTGTACCACCAATTACAACACTATTATTAAACACATTAGTAATAAATGCCGAACTGTTAAGTGACACCCATATACCATTGAATTGAGTATTGGTTGTTTGCCCCGAACCTAAACTAATCTGATTATTAGTGATAAAGCAATTTGTTGATCCACTACTAATTTGAATACCAGCCGCTGTTGCAGTTGGATTACTTGAAGTAGCAGTAGAGGCATTAGTAATATCAAAAATGCGGTTTGCATTGTATGAAACGCTTTGACCTGATGTTTGAATTATACCTGATGCATTAGTTGCAGAAACAGTATTGTTTGCTCTAATTGCACTAATGGTATTGTTATTAACAAAACCTAATGCAGCCGAACTTCCTTGCATAATTATACCTACTACTGAATTTCCACTTCCTGTAAGAATACTTGCTGAATTAGAATTCAGGTTGCTAATGGTATTATTTGAAATTGTTGGAACCGCTGTTCCATTAAAGGCTATACCTCTTAATGAAATATTAGATTGTGTAGCAGATGCAGTTAGGTTACTTACGGTGTTATTTGACACAGTAAACGAAGGAGTAAACGTAGCAGGTAATGAAAGTTGAATACCTGTAATTTGACCGGAACCTAGATAAGTAATTGAGTTGGCAACAGTTGTGCTTCCTACTGTATTATTCTCCATTCCTAGCACCCTACCGTTGGTAAAGCTTATGCCAACAAATGTACCGGTTTGAGCAGCAGCTCCATGAACTATACCTGCAACAGTGTTACCTGATAAAACACCATCACCCGGACTTGCAAATGTTATCCCGGTAAAGCCGCTAAATCCATTATGAATAATACTATTGGTTAGGGTAGTACTTCCTACAATATTACCTTGTGCAACAGAACCGCCAATGTTGGCATTTCCGGCCAATACCGTAATACCTGTGAAAGTGTTAAACGCAGGAATATTTAAGTTCATGTTTTGAATAACATTATTTCTGATAATGGCAGTTCCATTTGTTCCACCAGAATAACGAATTCCGAAAAACACGGTATTTCCGGTATGACTCCATGCGGTTCCTCCTGCATTAGCGGCCGTTCCACCTATCCAGTTATTATTGATAATATAACCACTACCATTTACACCAGGCACTATGTTTATACACGCATACTGATTTGTGTTTAATGAAATAGGTAAATTATTATAGAAACTATTACCGGTAATTACCCAATCATTACCATTTTGTTGGTCGATAACAACCCCCGAATTACTGAAATTTGCTATTTCATTATCCATGATGGTATTATTTGCATTAAATACGCCGGCTATACCTTGCGAATAGATAGAGAAGGCTGCAATACCATTTGGTAATGACAAAGTTGAATTATTAGTAATCACACAACCACTAATTGTATCGAACGTACAAGGAACTGTACCTGCATTGGTGATAAATGTTAATGCACCACTAGTAAATGTGTTCGCCCCTCCTTCAACTAATAAGTTGTGTATTCGGTTTCCAAAAGCTCCATTTTGCATCTGAACTACCGCTCCCGTACCATTATTTCTTACACGAATCAATTTTTGATTGGCAGTTCCATTGGTTGGTATTCCTAAAAACTTAACCCTTGCAGTACCGTTCAGGACTATCAAAGGATTATTCAGATTTCCTTGTAGTGTTCTAACAACGGTTGTACCTGCTGATGGACGAATAGTTAATGAATATCCACCAACACCATCTTCAGCAAAAGCATTTAAAGCAACTAAGCCGGTTTCAGTTATATCCGAAGTAATTTCAGCTGAAATATTACCTCCTAAAGTACGTGTATTAAGGAATTCAAATAATCCACCAATTCCGGTTAAACTAGGATACGTTTGACCATTACCAACTGAGAATACTGAATTCGCCGGAATAACCGGTAAAAACTTATAATTAGCCGGACGTAATGGATGATTTGAGATGTTAGCTAAACCAACACCAGAAGCTACGGCAAATGGTGCATTCGAGATGGTATTGCCCGCATTATCTTGAGCAAGAACATAGTAAAATACTGAATCGGTTATCGCTAATGGAGCCAATTGTAACTGATCAAGGTTGAATGATGCAGTTAAGTTAGTAGGTGTTCCTGTAATATTAAGAGCTGACGACACAAACCAAGTTGTTCCGTCTTTGCTGTATAACAACTGCGGACGGTTAGCACCTGTAGTTGGAACTCCATTATTATCCGTAATCGTAACATTAGCAAGGGTTCTTGTTGCTGTTGTATTACCTGTGTTACTAAAGTTAGTGTATGAAATGGCAGGCGGGAATAAATCATTCGCTAAAGTAAAGTTACCTGCATGAGCTCCAATATCACTAGGAGTATTTGCAGCGCGTGAATTACCAAAATAATCATTCGCTACCACTACACTAGGATCACCGGTTCTTTCAATGTTATTAGAAGTTGAAACAGTTAATATGGCTAAATCAGCTACTGCGTCTGCTTCCGGAGTAAATACAGGACTACCGGCAGCACTGGTCATGTCTAACCCTGTAACGGCCTTCCAGCTATGTATTGAATCTTCAAGTTGTAGATAGAAAGTATTTGAAGCATTAATTCTACCCATGTAGTTGCCAGGTGTATGATACAAATTATAGTTCATGGTATGGCGCAACGAATCTTGTAACTGAACAGCAAAGTGTGTTCCTGTTGCAGTACCCGAATTAGCCACAGCGTTTACAACGATATTATTTCTAAAGTCGTTTTGCTGACCTACAGTAACAGTAGCGTTTACCCTATATCCGAAGGTGTTACTGTTACCAACTGTTGGTGCACCATTTAAATAAATTGTGTTATGATAATACCTGCTTTGGTTTCCTGTAAATTGAAAGATACCATTAAGTTCACGCGCACGACTCATAAGCACACCGGCACTATCAATACCTAAACGAATCATATTATTCGTATAAGTCATAAAACCATTTAGGTTTAAAATTCCGGTAAATATAGGAGTTCCTGTAACTGCATCTGAACGGAAACTATGTATAAAGTTACCATTTGCAGTGCTATTGTTACTGGCCAGTACACCGCTATTTGCAATTAACAATCCAATAATGTTAAACGAACCACTTGCACCAATATGATTAAGAACACTTATTTGGTTTCCTGATATCGTACTATTAAATGTTCCGGTAACAAAAGCATTGTTGTAATGAATACCAACAATCCCTGCACTTGCATTTGTTGTAGTTGAAGTAGAAGAACTATTTATATTTCTTACAATGTTATTATTACAGTTGAATAAATGGGTTACCGAACTACCAGGAGGAGTTGCCATAATTCCAATTACTTGTGTTGTTGATGTACCGGTATAGTACACGCTATCAACAATATTATTATTGATATTTACGGTACCGGTTGTAAAGCTTGTATTTGAAATACCAATAACCGGAGTTATGGTTGAATTTGAGCTAATGCTGGTAGTACGAGACAATAATCCATAAACCCTATTATTAATAATGTTATTGGCACCACTGGTGGCTAATATACCGTAAACAGAATGACTAGAAACGTTATTAATATTTTGTAAAGTTTGAACATTATTGTTAGAAATTGTTTGTGATAAGCTACCTGAGCTAACGCAAATTCCAATTACAGAAGCCGTAGTAGATGTACCGGTATTAGGTGAATTTAAGAATAATCCTCTAACATGATTTCTATCAATTAACGTTACATTACTAAAACCGCTACTTACGTTAATACCTACCATACTTGCTGTTGCAGTTGTATTTAAGTGATAAATATTAACTACAGTGTCAAGAGTGAAGGTAACATCACCTGATGCTGTACTGTTGATACCTTGGAACCTAAAAGCACCATTGGCTATGACAGTCGTAAAGGAGTCAACACTTCCAATTCTGTTTCCATTAACCGAATATGTAGCAGAACCTGCAACGTTAATACCTGTAAAGGATGTACCTGCTGTTAAATTTGCAATTACGTTATTGTTGATAATTGTACCTGTAGTTAAACCTGTATTAACAGTAATACCTGTTACTCCACCGGTGTAAACCAATCGAGGACCACCGCTAAAACGTGCCCTACCTCCTAACCAATTGTTACTAATAACGTTACCATTACTAGATGACCCTGGAGTCATATTAATAAAAGTATGAGTTGCTGCGGTGGCTGTTGCATCATAGAAGAAACTATTGGCAGAAATAAAATAATTTCCTCCGTTTGCAGTAAATGCATTAATACCTGAAGCTGTAAAATTGTAAATTACGTTATTTACTATTCTGATATTGGTGTTAAAGTTTGGACTTGAGCCGGTAACTAAAATACCAACTGATGGTAATGAGCTAATTGGCGAAGTCATATCTTGACGAACCAAATTATCTCTAAACGTTATATTATTTAAGAATGGACCTCCATTAGTGTTGGTTGAGCTTGAAAAGAATACAACAGCATTACTTGTTGTTCTACTTTCAAAAATCACACCCATAATTGTATCCGCCGAACCTCCGTTAATAAACCCTATTGCAGGAGTTAATGTTGAGCTTGAACGAATAGTAAGTAGGGTGTCAGTAGCGCTTCCGCTGGCAGCAAAACCAAGCAAGTTTAATCTGCTTACATTATTAAATCTAACCAAACCATTGGTGTTACCTAAAGTACCAGATAAAACAACTTGAGTAGCTGCGGCCGGACGAATAGTTAATGTATATCCACCTGCACCACTTTCATTCCATTGGATAAGTTCAACTGCTCCCGGTTCAGTTGTACTACCGGTTAATTCAATGGTTGTATTTCCTTGTAAAATACTATTGTTAATGGCAGCAAATGCACCATTTGTTCCTGTTAAGGTTGGGTATGTACCTGTTGGGCCAACTGTAATTAACGAAGGAATTGGATCTGTTATCGTATACTGTGCCGGAGTTGTCGGGAAAGAAGTTACTCCTACCAATGAACTTCCGGCAAACATTGGTTCACTATTGATATTTCCACCCAATGAATCCTTTGATATGACAAAATACCTAATGATATCACCAACTGTAACACCTCCCATAGTGGCACCGGTTATGGTGAATTGCCATGTGCCGCTAGTTTGATTACCACTGATAAGTGTTCCCGGAGCACTGTTCCATGTTCCATTATTTTTGTTAAAATAAATATATGGCACACTATCAATAAGAGTTACGCCATATCGGTCGTAAATGGTTGCTGTAACCGTTCTATTAACTGATGGTCCGTTAGTTAACCTTGTAAAAGTAATTTCAGGGGCAATACTATCTGATGATAAAGTAAAGTTACCTGCATCAGCTCCAATATCAAAAGGTGTTAATGTTGAACGTAAAACACTATCAATATCAACAGGAACAAATGCAGCTATTGAAGGATCTCCTCCACCTTCTGCTGCATTTGAAGCAGTAAGTCTTAGATTAACAGTTGCAAAGTCACCAATTGCGTTTATAAATGAGATGTTAGCGCCTCCTGAAGTACCGTCAACTAAGTAAGCCGACTTCATCGCAGTAATGGATGCATGATTAACGGTGCCTCTTCTACCGAAAAATGAATTAGCTGTAGTACCTGCTTGGTATAAATTATAACCCATTCTTAGGTTTGTGGTATACGTGGTCGGGATGGCTGATACCGAATGAATACCTGATGCAGTTCCACCATTTTCAGAAGTATTTACTAAGATATTACTCTTAACATCTACAAAACCGGGAACTGTATTTACACCTATAATCTCAATACCAAAAGTGTTACCGGCGCCTGCATTTGGATTAGCATCAACTAATACGGTATTATGATATACTCTTGTTTCAGGGAAATTAAATGCAGAAGGAATACGAATACCTACGTATGTTCCACCACGTGTATTTCTAGCACCCGAAGTATCTCTACCAATCCTAACCATATTATTGCTAATTGTTAAATTGCCTGAGGCAATCACACCTATTGCTGTTATTAATGTTGCTGGTGCATTATCAAAATTAAAGCTATGTATATTATTTGCATTCAACCTTGAAGAATTTCCCGCTAATGTTGGTGAAACAATCATATTAATACCTGTAATACCCGGAGTTAATGTACTACTGTATGAAACTAAAGAGTGGATGGTATTATATTCAATAATTTGATTTAATCCACCTGTATTACTATAAAAAATTCCATTGATTGCACTTGCTCCGGTGCTATTCGAACGAAGGTTGCGAATAGTATTGTTGGTGATAATGTTTTGTGTTGTACTTGCTGATGCAATACCTACTATTGCAGTTGATGCAGAAGTTACTGCATTAAAATCATACATGGTATTAAATTGCACATTAAATAAATTGGATGCTGTAACATTTATACCCACAATTGCTGATGCTGTTGATGTAGAAGTGTTATTACTAAATGAAACAAAATCAAACAAAGTGTTTCCTATTGTATTGGTTGTACCAGATGATAACAAAATACCTGTCATACCGGTTGCAGCTACACCAAAACTCCTCAAATTAGAAATCTGGTTGTTTCTAACAATACTGCCTGCTGTGAATGAATTTGCGACAATACCAATTACTTGAGAACTTAATCCACCCGCAGTAGATGTGGTACTCCTGTTGATTAAATTCGAGATATTGTTGTTTTCTACAGTATTTACACCACTTGAAAAGGCAATACCAACCACACGACCACCACTCACATTATATACTGCGAGTGAGTCACCAACATTTGGTCCACCAATTTGATTATTTCTAATAAATTGAGCATTTGAACTGCCTGTAACAAGTACGCCAATTAGCGAACTACCTGTAGAGGTGCCTGCTGATGAAGAATTGGTATAAAGTGATTTAACAAGATTATTTTCGATGAAAACATTATTGTTACTTCCACCGTAACTAATCCCTCTTAAAAAAGTACTTGTACTTGCAGTGAAAGCATTAATATGAGAAACGGTATTAGCCCTAACAAAATAATCTTGAGAAGGGAAACTAATGGCAATACCTACATGTGTGCTTGTAAAACCGATTCGGATATTATCGAAATCCGTTAAACTTCCAATAACGTTACTATCAATAATATGATACCCTGTTTGTCCATTAATACCATTAAATAAGGAGAAGGAAGTGGTATTTTGAAACTCAAGATTACTGATTGTGTTAGCCCTCACAGTTACACCCGTAGTGGGACCAACAATAGTTCTTATACCGGTAAAACTACCTGTACTAGCCGAGTTAAACACCCACTTATTAGTACCTGCTATGGCAAGCGGTGCGTTTCCACCAATATTATTATACCCGATAAAGTTATTATTTGACACGGTTCCCGGTACAAAATTGATGTGAACCATTGCATTAATAGTAGTTGATACAGCGGTATCATATATATTATTAAACCTAATGTTGAAGTTATCCCCGTTACCGGTATTATTACCGGTAATATGAATAGCAGAAAGTCGGCAACCATTAAAATTATTGCTGTCAATATTGATATTATTATTTTGTGCAATAATTGATTGTCCATTACTTACAATACCTAAATTGTAGGTAGTTCCATTAGCATATGTAAAATAGTTATTAGAAATACGAATACTATCATTTCCAAAAGGAACAGGTCTATTGGTTCCTCCTATGGTAACAGCTCCAAAAACAGGAGTTACAAATAATGAGTTTTGACCATTTGCACTTCTAATTTCTGTATAAGTTAAAATGGCACCGGTTGCATCGTTCTGGTAAAGTAGTGCCCCTGCATTAAAACCGTTATTGGTATTTTGAATAGTTAAATCTCTACTCGTTGATGTTGGAGTACTGCGTCCATCTATATAAACATATTTTGTATTATCTACAATAATTAATGAACTCAACGACGATCCTGTAATCATTGCCGAATTACCGACAGCAGGACGAATTGTGATGCTTCTGCCGGGGTTTCCTGAACCTGGTACGTTAATAATATTAATTGGGAATACTTCCCCTGTTGCCGTACTGTAAACCGGATCAATTAATGAGAAGGTTACAGGACCGGCCATTCCTAAAGAGGTTAATTCATTTACTGCTGCTGTTAGGGTTGCAAAATTACCGGTTGCACCTACAGTATATACACCATTTAAAGGTGCCTTGATTTCGCGGTTACCTGCTGGTGCCGTTACAACTGGCGTTCTGGCAACACCAGCAAAAACAAGTGACGTGCACTCAGCATCTATTAAAGAGGTTGATGTTGCAGCAGTTGAAATATCATAAGCCAACCAAAAAAAGTTAGTGCCGGTTAGCACAGGTTGAGATCCGGTAACTGTAAATGTTCCATTTGGATTTACTACAGTAGTTCCAAATTGATTTGCGGTTGCAAATGAATTATTGCCACCTGTATAAAAAACCCTGGCATTGGTAATATGTGCCGGATTAGTTGTTCCATTAGTATTAAATGTCATGGAGGTAACATTTCCTAAAGCACATCCACTTAAATAAACAGGTACGGAAATAATATTCGCATTAACTGCTCCGGGAGAAAGTGATACTGTATTTTGAACTACTGTTGAAGAATCGTATGTAAGTGTACCTGATGGTTGAATAAAAGAGTACAATTGATTTGTGGCAGCCCTTCCTGCGACAGTAGTTGAAGCGGTTCCCATGGCTGCCGTAGGAGAGGCTGTTAAATTATTTAAACCTAAGAAATCAGTATTAGTAACCGCAATACCTGTACCCGTAATCGAACTTTGAGTACCCGGTAATAATTCATAATTCAACTCAACACGGTTTGAACCTTCATATAATTTAATTTGAAAATTGAAACTTGCAGGTGCAGCAAAAAAGAATACACCCCAATTTTTCCATTCCATAATAAATACCCTGTTTGGGGCAACACCAATGGTTTGATAAAATCCACTATCATTTTGACCTTGCAGGTCGGCTTTGTAAGCGGCTATTAATGGATACATGTTAGGATCAACTGTGTTTAAAACAGTAGTTCTTGTGTTAACAACATTTGCGGCTGGTGCATTTGCATTAAAACTAATAAACCCATTAGTATTTGGCCAACAAGTTGTGTAGTTGGTACCGGCCAAATTAAAGGTAAATCCAATGGGAATAGCTGTTGGAGAAAATGCATCATCACTGCTTGCATACCTGAAAAAAGTACCTGTAGCTGAAATGCTTGAATAAGGAGATGTACTAGCAGAAAAACAATACGTGTTTAATGCTTGTGCATTCGCTGTTTCTCGATGTAAATTGAGAATAATCATCAATACCAGAGAAACAATAAAAGAAATTGTTTTTTTCGGATTGTAGTGTTTGTTCATATATGCTTGATTTTAGATTTTTTCTTTATTAGTAAAACACTAAGTTATTAATAAGAAATTTTTAAGAAATAGAACACCTTACATTTTAATCTTGTTAAGCCAAGTTTAAACATGAATTTATAAACACTTGGGGTGTATAACAAAACAAGCGGGACTTTATTGCAATATGTGGCAATAACCAGATATGGAATTAAGCTTATTTTAATTTGCAATTAATTCTTAAAATTAGTAACTAATTAACAGCGTATTATAATAAGCAAACAACTGATTGCCATTAATTAAACTCAGTATAAGATGTTTATTTTAGGTGAATTTGTCGGGCATCAATTGTTTCACCCATAAAAATTTTGGCTTGTATTGCAAATGATTCCGAACTATCAGTAGTTAAATAAACTGTTCTACTATTTTTAGTAGTGGATTGATTAATGTTTGAATGTCTGTTCAAATAACTTTTTAAACTTTTTGCCACTACTTCTCCTTGCGACAAAATATTGATATTTGGAGGAAGAAACTGTTGTATTTTTTCCATTAATAACGGGTAATGGGTACACCCCAAAATAATGGTATCAATATTCGATGATTGATTTAATAACGCATCAAGATCCTTCTTCACAAAATAATCGGCGCCCGGCGATAAGTATTCGTTATTTTCAACCAAAGGTACCCACATCGGACAAGCATGTTGAAACACCTGTAATTCGGGATGTAGTTTTTCTATTTCAACTACATAAGAATTTGACATTACCGTACCTTTCGTTCCTAATACTCCAATATGCTTTGTAGTTGTTACTTCACCAACAATTTCAGTTGTTGGCCTAATTACACCAAGAACTCTTTTACTATTACTTATTTTAGGTAAATCATTTTGTTGAATGGTACGTAATGCTTTAGCAGAAGCTGTATTACATGCCAAAATAACAAGACTGCAGTTTTGCTCGAATAGATACTTTACTGCTTGCAAGGTATATTCATATACGGTGTCAAAACTTCTCGTGCCATAAGGTGCTCTTGCATTATCACCTAAATATAAAAAATCATACTGCGGTAAGATATTTTTAAACTCTTTTAATATGGTTAATCCACCATAACCACTATCAAATACTCCAATTGGCCCTTGAGTTAGCATACACAACATTACATAATTATTTCGAAATTTGTAGTCGTATCATTATTTAATCGTTACAGAAAAAGCACATCAATCATGGATATTTCTTCATTGCAACAAATAAAAAAAGAATTAGAAAAAGTAGATCATAAACAAATGATACAATATTGCCTGAAACTGGCATCTTATAAAAGAGACAATAAACTATACCTTAATTACCTACTGTTTGAATCAGAAAATGAAATAGCATATAAAGAAAAAATTCAAAGCGAAATTCTTAAACAGTTTGAAGATATCAACGACTCTACTGTTTATTACCTCAAGAAAAGAATTCGAAAGACAAAGCAATTACTGTACAAATATGTAACCTTTACCGAGCAGATGGAAACACATCTTGAACTTTACATCTTCTTTCTTAAACAACTTCATCCTTATGCTCAACAAATTGAAAGCAGTAAGCAAATTCAGTCTATGATATTGACTGTTATACGTTCTTTCGAAAAAAAATTATCAAAATTACATGAGGATTTACAATATGACTTTAGGCAATTATTTATGCATGAACTCCCTAACTTATCGCAGCTTTTAGCACAATCCTGAATGTTGTTCCTTTCCCGGTAATTGATTCTTTTACAAATATTTTCCCTGAATGATAATCTTCAATAATTCGTTTGGCTAAAGATAGCCCTAATCCCCAACCCCGCTTTTTAGTTGTAAAACCAGGCTTAAAAACTGTTTTAAATTTATTAGCAGGTATTCCTTTTCCCGTATCTTGTATGTCAATAAAACATCTATCTGCTTCGGCACTAATATTAACGGTTAATGAACCAATTCCTTCCATTGCATCTATAGCATTTTTACAGATATTCTCAATCACCCAATCAAACAAGGAAATATTTACATAGGCCATTACATCACTATCAGTTGTTTCAACTTTAAACTGTATTCTACTTGAACTTCTAGGCTTTAAATAGTCAATTGACTGGTTTAATACCATGGTCATATTTTCTTTAACCAACACCGGTGCTGCTCCAATTTTACTAAACCGTTCGGTAATTAACTCCAATCGTTTTATATCTTTCTCAAGTTCTACATACACCTCTTCTTTGCTTAACTCGCTTGGTTCTTTCAATAAATTTAACCATCCATTTAAAGATGATATAGGTGTACCTAATTGATGTGCAGTTTCCTTACTCATACCTACCCAAACTTGGTTTTGTTCCGACTTGCGTGAGTAAGAAAAGGCTAGATAAGCGAGTATAACAAACAAACCAATTATACTTAACTGATAATATGGATAACGTTTTAATTGAATAAGTATAACCGAATTTTTATAGTATAAATAGTTGTAACGCTGATTACGTTCGTCGTACAATATTTTTATAGGTTCGCGCTCTTTTTTCATCTCCTCTAGTTGCGCATTTAAATAGGCTTGGTTTGATGATTTAACATTATCTAAATTTCTATAAGCAGTTATCTCTCCATTATCATCAACTAAAATAACAGGTATGGTTTGATTATCTTTAACTATATCGAGAAGGAAATTTATATCTGAAGTTTCGTTTGATTGTATTAGTTGTTTAGTTGCGTTAGCCCATAATAGTACTTTTTTCTCTTCTTCATCGGCAAGTTTATTTACTAATTTATTGGTATACCATAAGCTTATTGCCCCAATTAATAAAGCAAACAGAAGTAAAAATCTTTTCCACCAAATTTTTTGTTCGTATATACGCATAGCATTAAAATCAAATATATATGGATATTCGCAATTAATAAAACATAAGTTAAACGCAAGATGATTGGAATTATTGAGTGGAACAATCAAAAATGGCAAGTAGCTTTTAATCACCCGTTAGATATTAGCATTGCAATGGAAAATGGCAGCAAAAACCCAAATGCTTTTGGGATTCAGCCTCCTTCATTTGAACCCTTTAAGGCCGGTAGTTTTATTGGAAGCACAGCCTTAGGAGGAAGTGTAAATTGTGAAAACCTTTTTCTAAATCCACATGGCAACGGCACACATACCGAATGTGTAGGCCATATTAGTAAAGAGAAAATTACCATTCACGAAACGCTTCAAGAATTTCATTTTATTGCAAAATTAATTACAGTTACGCCACAGTTTATTGATGGAGACTTCATTATCACCACTGAAAGTTTAGCGTTATTAGATTGGAAAGGTACAGAAGCCTTAATTATAAGAACCCATCCAAACACCATTGAAAAAAAAACAATACAATACTCAGGTAATAATCCTTGTTATTTAGCTGCGGATGTTTGTGCATTATTGGCAACAAATCAAATTAAACATCTAGTAATTGATTTACCATCGGTTGATAGAGAGGAAGATGAAGGAAAGCTGGCTGCTCATCATGCCTTCTGGAATTATCCTCAACAAAAAAATAACCTTTCAACTATTACCGAAATGGCATATATAGATAATGCTATTGAAGACGGACTTTATCTTTTAAATTTGCAAATTGCATCATTGCAAACTGATGCATCACCTAGTAAACCTGTATTGTATAAATTACAACATGTATTATAATAAATTTAAAAGTGAGGCCGACCTACCTAAGGACGATTCCGATGAAGCACTTCAATTAGATGATGAGAATAACGAAGAACAAGAGTTATTTGAACATCATCGAATTGTTGTTGACAAAGGCCAAAGTATGATGCGTATTGATAAATTCTTGATGATAAGAATTCAAAACGCAAACCGAACTAAATAACAAGCCGCTGCCGAATCAGGAAGTATTTTAGTGAATGAAAAACCAGCCAAAAGCAGTTATAAAGTAAAACCTTTGGATGTTATAAGCATTGTTCTTCCTCATCCGCCTAAGGATACCGAAATTGTTCCTGAAAACATTCCTCTTGAAATTTTATATGAAGACGATGATATCCTAATTATAAATAAGGTAGCAGGAATGGTTGTTCATCCCGGGCATAACAACGTAAGTGGAACATTAGTAAATGCTTTAGCCTGGCACCTTAGAGATAATGATTTTACTAAATCGAATAATGTACGACCGGGGTTAGTGCATCGAATTGATAAAAACACTTCGGGGTTACTAGTGATTGCAAAAAATGATTTTACAATGACTCATCTTGCAAAACAGTTTTTCCATCATACCATAAAAAGAAGATATGTGGCATTAGTTTGGGGAGATTTTACTGAAGATAATGGAACAGTTACCGGATACATTGGTAGAAGTACAAAAGATAGAAGGGTATTTACCATGTATGCTGATGAGGAAAAAGGACGATGGAGTGTAACCCATTTCGATGTTCTAAAACGTATGCAATATGTTTCATTAATTGAATGCCGCCTAGAAACAGGACGAACACATCAAATAAGAGTGCACATGAAATCAATAGGACACCCATTATTTGCCGACGATACTTATGGTGGAGATACCGCAGTTAAAGGACCCCAGTTTTCAAAATACAAACAGTTTGTTGAAAATTGCATAGCGCTCTGCCCTCGACAAGCACTGCATGCAAGGTCGTTGGGCTTTATACACCCGCGAACAGGTAAAGAGGTTTATTTTGAAGCTCCAATACCTAATGATTTTAAGGCAGCCTTGAACAAATGGGAACATTATTTCGAAACCGTTTTAGAAAAGCAATTGTAAGTTGTCCAATAAAAAGTTACATAGTATCCCTGTTCATCGTTTTAAAACAAATGATGTACCATTTTCAGTGCAAGAACTTGGCTTAAAAGTATCGCATAAAAAAAACGATAGAAATAAACCTCATCGACATAACTATTATGAGATTTTCATCTTTACAAAAGGTGGAGGAACTCACATGATAGACTTTAAAGCATATCCAATCCAAACCAATACCTTACATTTTATTTCGCCCGGAATGGTTCACAGTATAAATAGGGATGCCAAGTGCAAAGGCCTTGTTATTACCTTTACTGATGAGTTATACAGCCTACATAAACAACAATCGGTTCTTGATGAAATTCACTTGTATCATAAACATCATTTAAGTCCGATTATTAAATGTAACCGCACTGACTTTCTATTTTTGAAAGGATTAATCAATGCGATTATTCTTGAAAGTACAAAAGAAAATATACTGAGTAATGTTTATGTATTGTCATTAATAAACTCCATACTTATTTTCTCGAACAGGAAGTTTATGCATGAAAATCAATTACATTTTACAATGATGTATATGGATGAGCGTGTACAAAAATTCAGAAGAATAATAGACAGTGAAATTGAAGATAAATTAACAGTATCAACCATTGCGAACCAACTACGTTTAACACCCAAACAACTTCACAGTTTATTAAAACAAGCAACCGGACTTACACCACTAGAGCATATCAATAATCGGTTATTGATTGAAGCAAAAAGGCTATTGGTCAATACCGACTTATCAGCTAAAGAAATTTCATTCAAGTTGTTTTTTGACGACCCGGCTTATTTCGGTCGCTTCTTTAAAAAACTTAGCGGATATACCCCAAATTCGTTTCGAAATTATATGAGAAAAAAGTACCAGAGTTAATATTTCTTGTACCATGTTTATCACTATTACGCTTCTACTTTTGTTATCATGAAAACTTTACTGATAAAATCTGTAGTGCTGTTAGCCATGGTAATGGTTTCGGCAAGTTTATATTCACTATCCGATGGTGGTTTTAATGCAACAGGCGCACCGGGCGAAGGAGATTGTACTGGTTGTCATACTGGCGGTACGATAAACAGCGACCCCAACGGAAGTATGATTATTGAAATTGATAGTTCGAATGGATTTTACATGCCTGGAAAAACATATTCGGGAAGAGTAAAACTTACCTATCCGGGCAAAAATCGTTTTGGTTTTGTTCTTACCACACGTATTGCAAATTCGCCTTTACATATTGGCACATTTTCTACCTCAGATACATTTAAGGTTTTTAATCAACTTACTCACATTTCGCATAGAAGAAGAGGAATAGATAATCCTAATGAAAACATTTTCACCTTTAGTTGGACCGCGCCTGATACCTTCACACAAGACATTTCTTTTTATACCTCAGGTGTGATAGCCGATGGTGATGATACGAATACAGGTGATAAAGTTTATACAGCATCTAAAACGCTCAAACGATTAGGGGGTGGAACAGCCTTACCATTTATTAAAATACCCAATAATATTGCCTTAGCATTTCCAATTCCGATTAAAGATTTGGTTAATATTGATGGCATTACTTGGACTGAAAACATTTCAGCTGAATTGATTAAGTCAAACGGGGAACAAGTAAACATATTTAATCATAATGATATCAAACCAGCCCAAAACGGCATCCAGATTTTTTTAAAATACAACTATGCTCCCGGGATATATTATTTAATTATTAAGGATAAATTCCAACCATTTCAGATAAAAGTTGTTATCAATTAATATTGAAAGTAAAATCTTTGCAAATAATTCAATTAGTTTAGGCAACGATTTTTCCTAAATTCGTATCTATTCAACCAAAACACTTTATATGAAAAAACAACTACTAGCCTTAACAGCCTTAGCGGCAATCGGTACATCAATACAACTATCTACGCCTGATGGTGCTTTATATTCCAACACCAGTGGAGCTCCAGGTTCGGGCAGTTGCACCGGTTGTCATGGTGGAACAAACCAATCGAGTGATGATATCTTTCTGGAAGCTTATCGCATTCCGGTACCCGGAGGTACGCCTGAATTGGTTCCTTCTACAAGCTATCAAGCCGGTGCAACTTATTTAATTGTTGCCGGAGTTGAAGAGGAAACATTAAACAATACAAAATTTGGTTTTGCCCTAAGTGCTACAAGCGGAAGTTTAACCACAATGGCAGGTGAAACAAGCACGCAAAAAGTAGGAACTTACATTACACATACTTCTTCTGGCACCTTAACAACCGCAGGTGATGGAATAGAATGGGTAGCCATGTGGACCGCTCCTAGTACCGCTTCAAACAATGCTAATTTTCAACTATATCTAAATGCTGCTGATAATAATGGCTCATCATCCGGTGATGTAATCTATAGTAAAACGCTAACGCTTACTCCAGGAGCTACAGGTGTTAAAACAATCATAAATGAGCAAACTGTAACAGCATATCCAAATCCTGTTACAGAAAACCAATTCGCCGTAAATTTCGAATTAAACCAAACTCAATTAGTCACTATTTCATTGTTTGGTGTTGATGGT
>JACCDR011452251.1_pt1 | contig 19912 bp, 22 predicted proteins | sample 7446431 | NCBI WGS metagenome assembly JACCDR01 (sample SAMN15323443, study PRJNA562643) | freshwater metagenome | isolation source: river surface water | place: USA:Blue River Watershed | collected 2017-08-17 | reverse complement strand
TTCGTCGCCGCCACCGCAGAACGGGCAGACCGAGGACCACAGCGCGCTGGGCCCGTGGACGCGGCCGCACCTGCCGCAGCGGGTGTAGAAGCAGTGGTTCTTGCCGGGGGTGCCCGGTGGGCTCCCGCAGGCGTCGGCCCAGCCACACCCCGGACAGCGGGAGACGCCGTCCGTACCGACGACCCCGGCCGCGTCGCCGGTCAGCGGCACTGCTGCTGCCGGGGCGGCGGCGGTCGCAGCGGCAGCGTGACGTGGCCGGTGGTAGAAGTCGCCGCCGCCCTGGCCACTGTCGTCGATGTCCTGGTGGATCACGACCACGTTCCCTTCCGCTTCCTCGGCGGCCTTCTCCACCACTTGGTATGCCACGTCGACGTCGCAGACGCTGTGGTGGATCCGGTTGTAGGACTCGATCAGGCCGGCAAGTCCCGGGGCGACCGCCGCGCTGTCGCGAAGGCCACGCAACGTGGCCGACACGCGGCCCTTGGCGGTCCCGATGTCGAGCCGTTCGGCCGCCGCTTCGGACCTGGTCCTCCTGACCATGCGGACCAGGTCGTCGACGGTCTCGAAATCGGTCACGACCACTGCCTCGGCGGTTCCGGCGTTGCCCACCACATGCCGTGCCGGAATGTGGCGTTCGGGTCGAACAGGTCGGACATCGTCCGGCCGATCCAGTCCTGCCGCTTCGGCGTCGGCGTCCGGTGCTCGGTCGCGGCCCGCTCGATGGCGGCCCGGCGCCGGTCCTGCTGCAGCAGCGTCCGTAGGTGTTCGCCTACGTCCGCCGGGGACATCGGGAACCGGAACCGGTTGTCGACGATGGTCGGGTTCCGCAGTTGCGCCTCCCGGTGCGCGGCGAGGCTGGTGTCCATCCGCGACGGCGACACCAGGTTCTCGACGACGTTAGGCGGGTGCGGGTCGTAGTGGTTGGCGCGGAACAGGACTTCGTACCGATGCGGGGTGTCGGCGTCGCCGGTCTTGGCGAGGATCTGCCGGTAGGTTTCGGGTCGGATCATTGATCGTCTGCCTTTCGTCCTCGATGGGTGAGGAGCCCGCCGAAGATGGCGAGCAGGAGGGGGATGACGGCGAGGGCGTCACGGCCGCACGCCACGAGCATGAGCACCACGCCGGTCAGGACGCCGGCGGCGCCGCTGGCGATGGCTGCGATGCGGCGTCCGCGGCGCGGCCGTGGCGGGGCTGGTGCCGGCTCGGGATGGGGCCATGGCCCGGGCCGGTACGGCGGCCGGCGAGGCGGTGTCGGGGAGTTCACCTGGCCCCTTCCGCGTAGACAGGCTTCTGGCTGTTCCGCGCGATGCCCCTGATCAGCTGGTAGAAGTTGCTGCGGTTCGTGCCGGTGATGCCGAGCTCGTCGGCGATCTCGCGGCGGGCGGCGGAATGGTCGCCGTCCAGCGACGCGGCGCGCTGGTCGACCATGCGCTTGGCGAGCGTGTGCCGGACGATGCCGGCGACGTTGCCGACGTCGGCGCGCTGGTCGCGGATGAACCCGATCAGGCGGAATACCTGCTCGTCGCCGTACCGGTCGGCGAGCGACATGAGGCTCGCCTCCGGGTTGTCCGGGTCGAACAGGATGGCGCCAGCGGCGACCGAGTCCGACCGGGCGTCCAGGTCGGCCCGCTGGTTCGTGTTGGCGGTCATGGTGTGCTCCTCGGTCGATATCTCCCGCACAGGCTAAGTCAGCCCGACTCACTTCGTCAAGTCAGGCTGACCCGCGCCATGTGCGAAACCCGGCCGGTTCAGGTGGCCGGCTCGTCGAGGGTCTTCCACCGGTCGTCGACGAACAACTGGAACTGGTGCGCGTCCGGGACCGCCTTGCGCAACGACCGCACCAGCGCCGCCTCGTCGGTGGTGTGGTGCCGCTCCAGTCCGTAGAACTCGCCCGGGACCAGCGTGTCGACCCGCTCCGGCTCGTCGCCGCCGCCGGCGATGATGGCGTACATGACGCGGATCGCCACCCGGCCGCGCCGGACGAACCGGTCGACCTGCTTGGCGACGATAGCCTCGTCGACGAGCGACCCGAGCACGAAGTCGGCGGTGACCTCCTCGCCGTGCTCGTCGCGGCTGGCGGCCACGAACTCCGCCACCTCGGCCTCGACCTGCCTAGGCCTCAGGTTCACGGGTCGCCACGTCGACTCGCCTCCGTCGCCGTGGTTCTGTCCGGTGCCGAGCAGCCGGTTGCCGCGGTAGAAATCGGCCGTCCAGGCGTAGCCGTCATCGGTGTCGAGCGTGCGGACGTTGCGCGCCTGCACGCTCGTGTCGGGCACGCGCAGGCCGGTGTGCGGCAGCGTGTGCAGCGTCTCGGTGGTGGGCGGGGGCATCGTACCTCCTGGTGTTGGTGTCCGGTGGTGCACGGCGTCGGCCAGCCCGGACGGCGGGCTGGCCGGCACCGTGAAGCACCGGCTCGGTTACAGGGGTGGCGGCATCTGCAGCCCGGTCTGGCCCGCCACGATGTGCATCAGGGCGCGGACCTGGTGGGCGAAGAGTTGATCCTGGCGGTCCTCGGGCGGCATGACGCCGTCAGCGACGGCCATCTCGCTCTCCCGCAGGATCAGCATCAGCAGGTCCGCGTTCTCGTCGGTCAGCCGGATCGTCTTCACCCGAGCACCGCCTCGACGAACGTCTTCTCGTAGTAGTTCGAGTCGTCGTCGGAGTCGACGTTGTTGAACTCCTCGGCGACCGCACGGGCGGCGTCGGCGACCGTGCCCGGATCCGGCTCGGTGTCGGTGAGGACGGTGAGCAGCGCCGCGACGGCCTTGACGAACCCGGGGTGGCAGCGGGCGGCGAAGTCGCCCATCACACCGCCGAGGAAACCTCGGACCGAGTACCGGTACCACCGGTCGGTGCTGGCCCGATCCGACGGGTTGCGCTCCATCTCCTGGCGCATCTTCGTGACCCACCCCTGCATCGCACCGGCGGCGATCGCTACCGGGGAGATCTGCGCCGGCTTCTGCTTGGCGACGTACTCCTCGTAGGCGAGCGTCTCCCGGGCCTCGTCGACGTGGGCGGCGAGGAGCCGCAGCGCCGCCTGCACCTCCAACTGGCCGGCGCGCGGGTCGCAGATGGTCGCGGCCTCCCAGATCGGCGCGCCGTGCTCGTCGACGTCGACGGTTTCGACGAGTTCGTTGTGCTCGTCGATCCGGAAGAACGACGCCCTATCGCCGAACTCCAGGGTGACGTATCCGCTCGGCGCGGGCTCGGGGTCGCCCTCGACGACGCTGTCGGGGCAGTTGTCGGGGCAGCGGACCTTGCCGCCACGCTGGCCCGGTTCGACGGTGTACCGGCCCGCCCACACGCAGTGCCGCCCGTCGGCGGTGGTGTGGTAGTTGAAGCGGTAGCTGGCCGGCAGGCTGTTCGGGTCGGTGAACATCACGCCGGACTGGCGGAACTGGTCGTAGACCACGTCGATGATGGCTCCGTCCTCGAAGCGGCCGCCGGGCTTCCCTGCCGGGCCGTACTCGATGCTGCGGAACAGCCGGTCGAGCAGGTCGACCTTGTCGGCGACGGTCAGCCGGGCGTACTGGACGGGGGCGATCGGTGTGCTGTCGGGCACGGGATCCTCCTGGTGTTGGTGTCCGGTGGTGCACGGCACCCGGCCAGCCCGGCGGGGCTGGCCGGCACCGTGGATCACCGGGCCTTTCGTCAGTCGGGGTCGCGGTCGGGGTACTTGTCCTCGTGGACGTCGACGAAGCACACCGGCTCGCCGCTGGCGGGGTCCTCGCCGCTGGTGTGGTACAGGAACGCGTCGGGGTTGCCGTGGTCGGTCGCGCTGGACGGGTGCAGGTACAGGTGCTCGACGTCGCCGGTGTCGTCGTGGACGACCCGGAACCCGACTCCCCAGCCGTCGGTCCACGGGTGGAAGGTCACCCCGTCGCCGGGGTTCGCCGCGCCGGTCGCGGCGAGATCGGCGAACTTGGCGATCGTGTCGGCCTCGCCGGCGCGGCCGGCGTCGCGCAGGGCGTCGAGGAACAGGTCCCTCGCCCGCCGAACATCGTCGGACATGTGTTTCCTCCTGGCGTTGGTGTGTCCGGGTGGGTGGGTCAGCTGGTGCGGTCGTTCTCGAACCGCTGGGCGGCGTCCTTGGCGTCCTGTTCGCTGGCGAACACGCCGAGGTTGAGAGCGATGTCGTCGTAGTTTTCGTTGTTCTGGTCGGGGTCGACGAGGATCGAGTACCAGCCGCAGCGGCCCTCGGCGTCGGGGCCCATGACGTCCGGGCCGATCTGCCAGAACAGCCCCTGGTGTTCCTCGCCGATCCAACTGGTGGCTTCCTGGAAGTCGAGGTCGGCGTTGCCGGCCGAGATCCAGGTCAGCTGGTGCGTCGTCGGCGCGGGTTGCAGGTGGCTGCCCGGCGTGTCCATCTGGCCGCAGACCTGGCAGTAGCGGCGGGCGTTGCCGTCGAGCGGGTCGAACGTGTGCGCCGGCGGGCCGCCGTCGCCCCAGACCGTGCCGATCCGGCGCACGTCGTCGCCGGCGTGCTGCTTGAACAGCGACACCATCGGGCGGAACTGGGCGACCTGCCAGCCCCAGCTGGCACCGAACAGGCAGAACAGGCCGAGCTCGGTGGCGTGGCACAGTTCGATGAGCGGTTCCTCACCGGGCCGCCGGTCGTTGCCGTCCTCGTTGAGCAGGGTGTGGACTTCCTCGACGACGTACGGGTTGTCGGCGGCCCGGCGAGGGTAGGCCGGCAGGGCGTCGGTACCGCCGACCCGCATCGCCTGACGGCAGTCGGCGATGATCAGGTCGATCTGGTCGGCGGGGAAGAACGGGACCACGAACCCGTTCCAGCCGTGGCCCTCGTAGACGGCGGCGTGGTAGGTGCCGTCGTTGTCGTTCAGGCCGAGGGTGACCCACGTCCACCTCATGCCGTCGGGCAGGTCCGGGCGCTGCGGGCGGCGACGGCTGGTGCCGGCCCGTTTCACCAGGTCGGTGGCGGCCTGCTGCTGGACGCCGGTCGGCCCCACCGGGACGGGGTGCACGTCGACGTTCGCCGCGACCCGCGTCACCGCGTCGACCAGCTTGAGGACGACGCCGTTGCTGACCGCGTGGTGACCGGGGTGGCGGGTGTCGCAGTTCATCGAGCGGTTGGCAAGGGCAGCGGCGGTGACCGCGTCGTCGAGCGCGGCGCGACCCTCGGCGGTGAGCGTGTGCATGGTTCCTCCTGGTGTGTTGTCCGGTGGTGCACGGAGCCGGCCAGCCCGTGGGCGGGGCTGGCCGGCACCGTGAAGCACCGGGCGGCTATCCGGCGTCGGAGTCGGCGACCTCGACGTCTTCGCGGCGTCGACCGACCAGGTCATCGTCGAGGTCGGCCTCGTCGAGTGCCTCGTGGATGCCGGCCAGGTCGATGAAGCCGACACCGTCGGCGGCGTCGATCGCGTCGGCGAGTTCGCCGACGTCGTGGTAGCCGACCAGGTCGGCGAGCGTGGCGGCGTCGACGACCGCCACGTGGTCGGTCGTCTCGGTCCAGGTGATCCGGAACTTCCGGTCGGCGACCGCCGGTCCGATACCGACGTACACCGTCCCGGCGGGCGACGCGGGGTGCGCGTCCGGGTCGGGGCAGTGCGGCCAGCGGGGACGCGACGGCTCAACCTTCAGCCGCATCGTGTCGGTGTGGTCAACCTTGACGGCTTCGACGAGGAAGCCTTCCAGGGTCAGCGGGTTGCCCGCGCCGTCCTCACCTTCGAAGATCCGCAGAACCTCATCGTTCGGGATCAGGTGTTCGGCGAAGTACTTCCTCATCGTGTCTCCCGTTCTGGCGTTCAGGCGCCGAGGATGTTCCGGCCGAGGACGGCGGTGGCGGTGACGTCGGACTCGTCGTCGATGTACACCTCGATCTGCGGCACCTCGTCGCGCTTGGTGGCGTCGACGGTGACGCCGTGGACTTCGAGCACGATGCGCTGCGCGGTATCGGGCTCGTGCGTGCGCAGGTTCAGCGCGGCGAACGCGGCGACGCGGCCGGTGGTGACGATGGCCCGCTGGTCGGCGAGGCTGGCCTCGCTGAATCCGTCGCCGTCCTGCCGGTCGACGGTCAGGTCGAACGCGGAGTACTCGTCGGCACCGGCGAAGTAGTCGGTGACGGTGGACTCGATCTCGACGGCGTCGGGGTCGTTGACGTCCCAGATGCGGTCGCCGGCCTCGTTGTAGACGGTGACGAGTTCGACGCTGCTGGTGCCGTCCTCGTTCTCCTCGGTGTTCATCGTGGCGCGGGCGGCCCCGGGGAGCAGGTCGGGGTCGCGGAGCGCGTCGAACGCCTCGACGGTCCACATGCTGGCGAGCAGGGTGTTGACGTCGTCGCGGAGGTTGAGAAGGTGACGGCGGGCGACGCCGCGCTGCACCTCGTTGCTGGCTTCGTAGGTGCTGAGGTCCACGGTTTTCCTCCTGGTGTGTTGGGTGTCCCTTCCCGGGACATGCTAAGTCGGCCTGACTTGGCGTGTCAAGTCAGGCTGACTAGGTTGACGTGGGTGGGCATCCTCCCCGTGCAGGACGCCCACCCGGCCTACGGACGGATGTGCTGCAGCGCGCCGGCGAACCCGCAGATGGTGCAGAACTTGCTCGCCGGTGCGGCGAAGAACGTCGGCACGTGGTCGGCGGCGTCCGTCGTGATCCACCGTCGCGACAGTTCGGCCAGTTCGTCCGGTGTCGGGACCGGGCTGGCTGCACGGAGTTCGTCGAGGTGCTCGACCTTCTTCGCCAGGTCACCGCCGGCGGCGGCGAGGCGTGCAAGGCCGAGTTCGTCGTTGTAGAGGATCTCCCGCACCAGCGCCCGAACCTCGGCCTCCACCGTGTCGGGGTCCGGCGCGCTGCCCTCGTCCTCGGTGTCGTCGTCGGCGTCCCATGCCGCGACCAGGTTCTTGACCTCCACCGACAGGTTCCGCTCCAGCCAGGTACGCAGCTGCAGCACGTCGTCGCTGCCGAGCGGGCGCCCGGCCCAGCCGGCGACGACGGTGCGGGACAGCAGCGTCTCCAGCTGCTGCGCGGCGAACGCCATCTGCATGACCCGCTCGGCGAAGTCGTACATGCCGTCGGCGGTGCCCTCAACGACGAACCCACCACCGCTGGCGCCGCCGATCTTCATGGCGTAGGTGTCGGTGTCGGGGTCGTCGTCGACGTAGAGCCCATCGTCCTCGTAGTTACCGGCCGGGACGATGCCGACGTCCACGCCGGTACCGCCCCACTCGTAGCTGATTCCCATCGTTGCCCTCCCTCGGTGCGTGCTGTTTCGGGCACGCATGGCGACGGCCCGCACCCGTGGTGGGGGTGCGGGCCGTCACCAGGCCTGCCCGGGCCGGTCAGTTGGCCGAGGCCGCCTGCGCCGCGTTCTTCCGGACGTAGGGATTCACATCGACCACGCCGAGGCGGACGTACCGCAGCCACAGCCGCTCGGTTGCCGACCCGGCACGGACCAGCACGACGCGGCGATCGTTCAGGTCGCGTAGGAGGGCGTACCGCGTCTTGCTCGGGTCCAGCCACGAGCGCAGGTGGAAGCGGCCGTCGAACCGTGCGGGGATCCTGATCTCTTGGCCGTTTCTGACCATGCGGATCGTGTTGTTGAACCGGAACCGCTTGCCGCTCATCGTGTTCAGCGTCGTCCTCATGTGCTTTACCTCCTGGGGGGATGTGTGGTGCTGGCCTGTCCCAGCGCCACACGGCGCCCGCCCGACCATCGTGGGCGGGCGGACGCCGTGCTTACGCGGGGGGTCAGTTGGCTGCGGCTGCCTGTTCGAACACCGCCTGCAGCGCGGCTTCCAGTTCGGCCTCGACGGCGGCGGTGAGTTCGGCGATGAACGCGAGCTCGGGGTCTTCGTCGGGTTCGGGGATGCGGTACTCGTCGAGCATCGACAGGTCCAGTCCGACGCTGCCGGTGGCGTCGGTGTCGGCGTTGGCCTTGTCGGCGGCCTCGGCCAGTTCGGCGTCGATCTGGTCGAGTCGGGCCAGCGCCGCCGTGAGTGCGTCGGCGTCGGCGAACATCTGCCCGAGCATCGCTTCGCTGCGGGCGGTCTGTTCCCGCTTGACCTCGGCTGTGCGGCGCTTCACCTTCGCGTTGAAGTCGGCGGCGCGGATCATCTGTGAGATCTGGCCGGCGTACTGGTCGGCGGTCCAGTGCCGGAACGCCGCGTGGGTGACCTCGCCGCCGCCACCGTCGAGGATGATCTCCGGGTGGTACTCGGCGTCGCGGCCGGTGGTCATCCACTGCCCGATCCGGACCTTGATCCCGGCGACCATCGCCGAGTCGCGCTTCCACTGGTACCGGTAATGCTCCGCCAGTGCGGCGACCCGGTCCCCGTCACCGTCGGCCAGGTCGCCGCCGGCGGCCGCGATCGCCTCCCACGCGGCCGCTTCGGCGTCGGCGGCGTCGGCGGTGGCCTTCGCGATCGGGATGTCGTGGCGCATCTGCCGCTGGCTGGCGTCGTGGTTGCGCTTCAGCCCGGTAAGCCGGTTCACCTCCGACCGGACCTTGTGCTGCTCCTGCAGCAGCGGCTGCCCGGTCGCGGCGGCCTTGATCGCGGTCGCCGAGTTGAGTTCGTCGCTGGAGACGTCCTCGATGGTGCGGTCGAGATTGCCGGAGGTGACCTGCTCAATGAAGCTGAGCTTGCGCACCAGCATCTGCCACATGTAGGCATCGAAGGTGCGTTCGGTGACGTACCGGAACACCAGCACCATGGAGTGCCGGTTGCCGGGGCGCCGGCCGCGTCCGTCGCGCTGCTTGACGTCGGACGGGCGGAACGGGGCGTCGATGTGGTGCATCGCAACGACCCGCGTCTGGATGTTGGTGCCGACCCCGAGCTTGTCCGTCGACCCGATGATCACCGACACCTTGCCGGTCCGGCAGTCCTTGAACAGTTCCGCGCGGGCGGCGTCGGTCTTGGCCTCGTGGATGAACCGGATGCGGCGCACGTCCATGCCCGCGTCGGTGAGCATCCGCCGCAGCCGGCCGTACGTCTGCGGGCCCTTCTGGTCGTGCGGGGTGCCGATGTCGCAGAACGCGATCTGCAACTCGTCGGGGTGCTCACGCCACACCTGCACGATCTCGTCGGCGACCTTGTGGAGCTTGCCCCGCTCGGGGTCGTTGTACCCGGCCAGGGCGGGGTCGGTCGCCGAGCGGCGGCCGTCGCCGCAGATCGCCAACATGTTGTCGTCACCGGGTTCGAACCGGGTCTTGCCGGCGACGGCTGCGGCCCGCGCCACCAGGCTCATGGAGATGAGCTGCTGCACAGTGGTCGGCTGCACCACGACGGTGCGCACGTCGACGTCCGGGCGTGGCAGGCCCAACTGCTCCTCGGTGCGGATGTCCGCCACCTGGGACAGCAGCATCCGCAGCTCGGGGGCGTTGACGAACAGCGACGGGCGGGTCTTCATCTGGAAGTTGCCACCGTCGACGGTCACGTCGACCGACGACACGAACTGAACGAACGACGCCGCCCACGGGTCCGCCGACCCCATGCCGATCTCGCGCATGTAGTCCGGCATCAGGTAGTGCAGCACCACGTACAGCTCCAGCATGGTGTTGGAAACCGGCGTGCCCGTGAACAGCGCCGCGTACCGGCCGGACCCGCGCCGGGCCAGCCACCGCAGCTTCATGTCCAAGCCGGTGGCCCGCTTCGACGGCCGCACCGAGAACCCTTCGGTACGGCACGGCACGGCCAGGTTCTTGTAGTAGTGCGCCTCGTCGATGCCGACCCAGTCGATCCCGAGTTGTTCCCAGGTGACCCCGACGTCGTAGCCCTTGACCCGGTTGCGGAGTTCCGTGATCCGCTCGACCAGCGCGTCGGCCTGCTTGGCGACCCGCTTGACCATGCGGCCTTCCATCCGCCCCTTCGGTGACGCGGCGATGATCGACGTGCGCAGGTCGTCGACCATGTCCTGCAGGTAGTCGATCTCGGTGCGTGGTGACACTGCGAGCCGGTCGAACGCCGAGTGGGTCATGATGATGACGTCCCAGTCGCCGGTCGCGCACCGGGCGGCGAAGGAGCGCCGGTCGGCGGCGATCGTCTCCGACGGCGCCACCAGCATCCGCACGGCGGGGAACAGCTGCCGGAACTCCCGTGACACCTGCTCGATCAGGTGGTTCGGCACCACCAGCGCCGGCTTGCGCGCCAGCCGTGCCTGCCGCAGTTTCATCACCGTCATCGCCATCGACGCGGTCTTGCCCGCGCCGACCGGGTGACCGCACAGCGACGCCGGGGTGGCCAGCGCGCGGGCGACGAACTCCCGCTGGTGGCTGTAGGGCACGAAGCTGGGCGCGATCCCGTCGACGGCGATCCAGTTGCCGGTGTACTTGCGCGGCGCGAGGCTGTTGTACCGCTCGTTGTACAGCTTCGTCAGCCGCGCGGTCCGTTCGGCGTCCTCCCACACCCATTCGGAGAACCGGGCCCGCAGCGCCTGCTGCTTGGCCGAGGCGAGCAGCGACGCGTCGGCGTCCTTGCGCTGCACCGTCTTGCCGGCGACCCGCGTCTCGCGCCTCACGACCGGGACCTTGCCGTTGAGAGCCAGCTGCACCAGGGTGTACCCGGATACGTCGGGGGTGCCGTACTGGTGCGCCGCCCGCGGATCGTCGTGCGCACCGGTGTGCACTTCGAGTTCCCACTGGCCGATCGCCTCGATGCGGGTCACCCCGACCCACGAGCCGAGGGTGTCTCGGATGAACCGCTTCACGTCGGCGGGTCCGATCCACGGGGCGCCGAGGTTGGCGGTGATCTCGCCCGGGCCGAGCCACTTCGGCAGGACGGTGCGCAGCGCGGCCACGTTGCGGGCGAACGACTCGTCGACGTCGGCGGCGAGTTTCGCGACCCGCAGCTTGTCCCGCACGTGCCCGGACAGGTACTCCTCGGCGGTCAGCCACACCCGCGTCTGCGGGTCGAGGTAGATCGCGTCGCCGAGGAGGTCGGGCGCCGTTGACGCGTCGTCGAGGCGCAGCAGACCGGCGATGTAGGGCAGGTCGACCCTGCCGCCGAGGTGGTCCAGCGACCACGCGAGCGCCTCTGTCGGGTCATCGGTCGACGTCGGCCGGACCACCGGCAGGTTCTGCCGGGCGGACAGGATCGGCGCCGGCGTCGCCTCCTTCGTGTCGTCGTCGTAGACCTCCAGTGCGGCGACCAGCTGGAAGTCGGGGTCCTTGCGGAACCCGCCCATCTTCGGCACGTGCCGCGTGTACGTCGGCAGGCCCGTCTCCGGGTCGGGTGCACCGGCGACGGTGTCGGCGCGGTTGAGCGCACCGAACCGGCGGAAGTAGTCGGCGTACGCGGCCGCGCAGTCGCGGCGCACCGGCTCGATCCGCTCATCGGGCAGGCTGTGGTCGGCTTCCAGCGTGACCAGCGACACGGCCAGATCACGCAGCCGCATGAGGGCCAGCAGTTCCTTGCCCGGCCGGAAGATCCCGACCAGACGGCCTCCGTCGACCCGCACGACCTTGCCGTCGTGGTGGCGGATCGACCCCTGGTACCAGCCTTTCCTGGCCAGTTCGCCACCGGTTGCGGGCAGTTCGAACGCGTCCGCCGCCCGCCACCGCAGCCCGAGGGTCCTGGCCCGCTCGGAGAACTGTTCGGCGACGCGGCCGATCCGCTCGGCCAGCGGCGGCGCACCGTCGGGCTCGACGACCCGCACCGTCATGCCGTACTGGCTGGTCCCGCTGCGGTCCATCGTGCCGAGCACGTTCCGCCCGGGGTCATAGCCGTAGCTCCACCACCCGTTGATCGTCGTGTCCAGCTTGTCGTCGTAACGGGCCGTGATCCACGGTGTGTCGACGGGCTTGTCGCCAGGGATACGGCGGCGCAGGACCACGATGTCGGCAACGACGCTGGTGCCGCCCTCGGCGAGCGCGTTGTTCGGCAACCGGACCGCGCCGACCAGGTCGGCAAGCTCGGCCAGCCGCTTGCGTGCGTCGTCGTCGTGGCTGTCCATCGTGTACCGGGAGGTGAGCAGCACCGCGATCCCGCCCGGCGCGAGGGCGTTCACAGCCCGCCAGATCATGTAGTTGTGCAGGTTGCCGCACACCTCGTTCGGCGCGGTCGGGTCGAAGATCCGCACGTCGCCGAAGGGCACGTTGCCGATCGCGGCGGCGAACCCGTCCCCGATGCGGGCGTCCTGCATCCGCTCGGCGAGCACCGTGTCGCCGGGGTTGAGCAGGGCGGCGATCGCGGCCGACGTCGGATCCCGGTCGATACCGGTGACGACGGTGTCGGCCGGCTTGGCGAGCATGAACCGGCCCGACCCGCACCCGGGCTCCAGGACCCGCCCGCCGTCGAACCCCAACCCGGTCAGCAGGTCCCACATGGCCCGGACGACCGGCATGGGCGTGAAGAAGGCGTTGTACGTGCCCTGCTCGCCGGTGGCGACGTCCTCGGCCGGCAGCAGGTCGCGGACCTCTGTGGCGATCTCTTCCCAGGTGCGGTTTTTCGGCGCGAACATCGGCGCCAGCGGGCCCCAGCCGGACCAGCCCGACAGGGTGACCCGTTCGGCGTCTGTGGCGACCGTGCGTCCCTCACGCCGCAGCGTGGCCAGCGTGCGTAGGGCGCGGACGGACGCCCGCGCCATTCCGACGGCACCCGTCGGGGGCGCCGCCGTCGTTTCTGTGGACATTCCCGTGACTCCCTCTTGGTCGGCGTTGCCGGGCGGACATGCAGCAGCCCCGCCAGCCGAGGGCTGGCGGGGCTGCAACAAGACGGTCCGGGGACGCGCTCCAGGCGCGGATCTAGAAGGGGTGCACGCGCACGGCAGGCCCGAACCAGGCGGCGGTCGCGCGGATGTCGTGCTCGATCAGGTCGGCCACGTCGTCGGGGTCGAAATCCGGGTCGTGATCGGCGTCGGGGTCGTCGGCGTCGGGGCAGTCCTCGTCGGGGTCGCCGTCGTCGGGCCCGATGGGCTCGTCGTCGCCGGTGAAGTGCCGGCGGTCGGAGCCGCGCGCGGCCTCGCCGCGCGCCCGGATCACGTCGGTCAGGTCTTGGGCGCGGACGGTCAGGTCCCCGCACGGCCCGGTCAGTTCGTACGTCCGGTCGATGCGGTCGTAGGCGACGGTGAAGCCGTGCGTGCTTCCCAGTACCTCGTGGTTGGAGCGGTGCTCCGGTCGCTGCAGCATGGTTGGTGTCCTCTCGTATCCGGTTGTGCATGGCACCCGCCCGGCCCGGCGCAAGGGGGTCCGGGCGGGCACCAAACATCACCGGTGGTCGCGGACGGTCTGTTGTTGGCGGATCTCGTCGAGCAGTGCGGTGCCGACGCGGCCGGTGGCGAGGTACGCACGTGCCTGCGCGGCCTCGGCCAGCAGTCGGGCGCAGGTCACGCGCCAGCGGACCGGCCGGTGTTTGCGGACCAGCCGCGCGACGTTCACGGTCGACCGGACGCTGGCGACGCCTGCGGCGCGACCCATGAGCAGCGGGCCCTGCCAGGGCTGTATGGCGATGCGCGGCGTCGCCGCCGGAATCTCGTCCACTGCCGGGCCCCGGTCAGAGGTTGCTGAGGTTGTAGAGGGCGCCGGCGATCACACCGACGATGACGATGACGATCAGTGCCATGGCAGGCTCCGTTTCACGCGGGCGACGCCGCGAGCTGCGTCTTGAAGCGGCGCTTGCGCTCCTCGGCTGCTGCGGCGGCGCGCTGCTCGGCCCGCCAGGCGCGGTGCTCAGCGAGGCGACGGGCGTAGTGGTAGTTGCAGTCGCAGGTGGTGCGGATCCACATCGGCGGCAGCTCGACCATGCCGCGATCGCCCGGGATGTGGGCGTGCTCCTGGGACGGCCGGTCGAGGTGGTCGAGGCTGACGGTGCGGAGGCTCTTGATCAGCCGCATGCCCCGGTGGTAGACGACGTCGTCGCGGGCGCACTGCGCGGCCTCGAAGGCGGAGAACGGGGTGGCGATCTTGTCGAACGCCGGGCCGTCCTCGATTCGTCCGGCGCCGCCGAACAGCTGCACGGGCTCGCCGCCGGCGATCTGGTAGGCGTACAGCCGCACGCTGTACGTGCTCGGCGTGTCGTGGGTCTTCCGGTGCTGGCTGCTGGCCTGGAAGAGCCGGTTGGTGCCGCCGGTCTCCAGCAGGACGGTGCGCACGGTGACGGCCAGGTAGTACGCGTTGTCGCGGCTGGCCGGGCGGCCGTCGATGGTGGTCCACACGGCCGGGTACACACCGGGAACGAGCCGGTGGACGGCGTAGTCGGAGGCGTTCTGGAACGACCGGTCGGTGACGGTGCCGGGCCCGGTGACGACGATGCGCATGGTGGTGTCCTCTCGGTTCTTGGTTGCGCCGGTTGCGCATGGCTGCCGCCCGTGCACGGGGCACGGGCGGCGCCAAACGTCACCGGGGCGGTCTCACCAGCCGGGCGGCGTGCCGCAGACGCCGCCGCAGCCGCAGCACGGGGCGTCCTCGCACGGGCCGCGCGATGACGTCGGGTAGTAGCTGCGGCTGCGGCCGTACCCGTTGCCGCGTCGGGACCCCGACCGGGCGCCCGACCGCTTGATCTCGGTGCAGCCCTCGTGGGTGACGGTGCCCGGGCCGTTGTAGTGGATCTTCGCGCCGGCCTCGACGGGTTCCTTGCACGTGCCGCATGTATCCGCGCGCTTGGCGGTGATGAGGGCCATCGGTGGTCCTTTCGTTGTGGTGCCGGGATTCGGCACACCTGGCGTCCGCCGTACGCGGGGGGGGTGCGGACGGCGAACACCAGGCGTTACGAGTCAGGCTGACTTGCTTAGATGGCGACGACGGCTGCCTGCGCGATGGACAGCGCACGCGCCTTGGCCACTGTCGCGGCGTTGGGTGCGCCCGCGATCACGATGGTCAGCGTGCGGGTCGGCTTGTGGGCGTAGACCTGCACAGTCACGGGCGCACCACCGGTGATCTGCCGGTTCCGGACGATGCCCGCGTGCAGCTCCCTGCGCATGTCCTGCGCGACCTGGCGCATCCGCGCGCCGGGCGCGACCGCGAGGATCCACTCCGCCTTGGGCTCGACCTTGGGCGCGACCTTGGGCGCGGCCACCGGTGCCGGGGCGGGCTTGACGGCGGCCTGCCGGGCACGCGGCGCGGGTGCCGGGGCGGACATGCGGCGCACGGCGACGGCCATCGCCTCGACCGAACCGGCCGCGACGAGTTTGACCAGCGCCTCGCTGCTCAGGCTTTCCAGGTCGACCGGCGCCTGCGCGGAAGGTTCGACCTTGGGCTCGGCCTTGCGCTCGACCTTGCGCTCGACCTGGCGCGGAGCCTGCGGCGCGGGCGCGGGCGTGGCACCGGTGGCGTGGTCGAGGCACACAGCGTCCGGCTCGCCCTCGTTGTTGACGATGGTGGCCGTCGCCATCGTGAGCATGGTCGGGCAGTGCGCGCACCGGACCTTGCCGCTGTGGATATTGAAGACCAGCCGGTCGTAGGCCAGCCGGTACGTACGCGCACTGCGGGCGGCCTCGGCCCTCAGCACACGCGGCGTGGCCTCGGCGCCGGTGGCGTCGATGTTGGACACGTCGACCGTCACGGTGAACACCGGCGCGGTGGACGCGTCGAGTGCGGCGAGCGCGGCGTCGATGCGGTCCTGCTTGGCCGCGTAGCCCTTCGACCCGACGATGTACCAGTACGCGCCACCGGCGGCGAACTGGAAGCGCCAGTGCTGGCCGTTCTTGCCCATGATCGCGGACAGTGCCTTGCCGGGCTTGCCCTTCGGCCCGCCCAGCAGCCGCGTGCCCTCTTCCGGCCGGTGGGTCAGGGTCAGCGCGTAGGGCCCGGCCAGATCGTCGGCTGCTGGCGGCGCGGGCGGTTCTGGCGCGGTCGCCTGCGGCACGGGTCCGGCGTCGACGTCGGCGACCAGCGCGGCGGTCTGTTCGGCCAGGGTCGGCGCGGGTGCGGGTGCGGGTGCGGGCAGGATCTTGTCCAGCGCAGCGGCCATCGCGTCCCAGGTCGCGCCGCCCGGGAGCGGGGCATTTGCATAGTTGGCCTTGCCGTCCGCGATCGCGGCCAGCGCGGCGGTGCGGTCCTTGGCCGCAACGGCGTCGGTGTACCGCTTGACGGTCATGAGGGCTTCCAGCGTGTTGGACATGATGGGCTTCCTTTCGGAGGGTTCTGGCAGTGGCGGGTCGGCAGGCTTGACCTGCGCGGTCGTTTGGGTGGGGAGCGGCTTGCGCCGCTTGGCGTAGCGGGATTCCAGGGCGCACCAGATGTCGGTCGCCATGTGCTCGATCTGGCGGGCCTCGGCCTGGTCCGGCCACAGGTCAGCGGTGATCGCCGCGTACAGATCCCAGTACGGGAACTGCCCGGTGATGTAGTTACCGGCGTTGCGGTCCGGTTCGACGACGGTGGCGTAGGCGCGCACGGCTGCGGCGGCCAGTTGCCAGTCGTCGCGGGTCAGCGGCTCGCCCTCGTCGGTCGGGCCGGTCAGCGGGCGCGAGTAGCGCACGGCACCGTCGGCAGGGTCGACCTTGGACAGGTCGCGCGGCTTGACGAAACGCAGAAACTCGTCCGCCCAGTCGTTGATGCTGTCCCAGGCCTCCGAGCCGATGAGCCGTCGCGCGACCGCGCGCAGGTCCTTGAGCATCTCGTCGAGTGCGTCGGTCGGGTGGCCGCCCTTGTGTAGTTCATCGTTCGGATCGCGGATCAGGTCGACCATCGTGGCCACCACACTGCCGATCTCTGCGGCGTGCGGGTGGTCGGATACGTGCACGTGCATGGTGATCTCTCCTTCCGGGCACGCATGGCACCCGCCAGCGGGCACAGGGCACGCGTGGCGGGCACTAGACGTGTCAGGCTGCGGACAGTTGCGCGGCCGTCCCGGTCGGGACGGACCAGATATCGGCGTGGCACCAGCAGACGTCACGCGGGCAGTCGGCGCCGTAGGCCTCCGCGTTCAGCCGCACGAATTCGACGTCGGTCCACCGGCCCTTTTCCGGCTCCCAGTAGGCGACGGCCGAGTGACGGCTGTTGCCACCGGCCACGACGCGCCCGTCGGCAAGGGTGTACTCCCATTCGCGCATGGTTGTGTCCTTTCGTTGTGGGCCCCAGCGATTCCGGGCACGCATGGCACCCGCCGGCGGGCACACGGCACGCGCGGCGGGCACTAGACGTGTCGGGCTGCGATGGGGATTCAGGCGGCGAGGCCGGGCAGTCCCAGGGCGAGACGCGCGTAGGTGACCTGCGCACGCGTGCGGTGTGCCTGCCTGCTACGCCACTCGGCGATGGTCACCGTTTCGCCCGGCTCGATCAGCCGGTGGGCGCCGTAGGCGGTCCGGTAGCGGCACGTCACGGGTGTGTGCAGGGCCACGTAATCGGCCAGCGTGACCGGGCGCACCGGTTCGGTGTACGCGGCGAGCGCGTTACGGACCTGGAAAGGGAACGGTCCGCGCTTTTCCAGGGACACGCGCCGGGCGGTAATGGCCATGATCAGTCTCCTCCGTAGATCGGAGTCCGGATGTCTTCCGGGCCCTCACAGCGCCGTGCTGGCCCGCATGACGCGGGCCAGCACGCACTGTGATGAGTCAGGCTGACTTGGTTGTTGTTGGTTAAGCGGACGGAGTCATCACGATGCACAGCAACAGAAAGGACAGAAACGCCACCGGCCCGCCGATGAACGGATTCGCCCACATCCAGCCGATACCGGCCCAGGCCGCGCGGACGACATCCGCGCCGAACACGACGGCCAGCACGACGGCCAGCACCATACCCATGATCACAACGGCCTTACGCATCTCTAGATCACCTAGTCCTCTCGGTTCAGGCCAGGCCAGCGGCCACAGCATCCGCGTACGCGGCACCCATGTCGGACCAGTCCCGCACCACCACCTCGCGCATCTCGCGCCAGGTCAGGCCGATCGGGGACTCGTCCGAGTCCGCCGCGCACGCGATGTCCTGTGCCTCATCCAGCCTTGACAGCGCAAGCTCCGGGCACTTGGCCAGCAGAAAACCGGCCGACTCATCCAGCAGCGTGGCGATACGCGCGTCGACGGCTGCGCGCAGCAGCGCCTCTAGATCGGGCATGTTCATGATCGGGTTCCTTCCGTACGTTGGGACACAGCGCGCGGGCACACTCCGGCGTGCCCGGCACTGAATCCCAAGGTCACGCCGAGGCGAACCCTGCCGCGACCGCGATCAGCCGCTCCATACGCGTACCGTCGCGCTCCCCGCGCCACTCGCCACTGCTGGCGCGGTGACGCGGTTGCGGCGTCGTGTACCAACCCCGTCGGGCCGGGCCAGCTGCGATCTCACGCCGCATCACGCCAGCACCGGAAACAACCTCGTCCAGCGGGTAGGACGCAGTGGTGCCGTCCGTAAACGTCACGTACCGAACAGACAGGCCACCCTTGACGGTGGTCACGGCCGAACGAACCTCACGGGCGCCAACACGACTCTTACGCTGTAGATCTTTGGCTTTCATCGATATCCCTTTCCCTTTTGTAGCCATGGCACGGGCACGGTTCAGCAACCGCGTACGCCAGCGGCATACACAGGGCACACAGCACATGTCTCCATGCCCTGGTAAACCGCAAGGGGCCACGGGTGAACCGTGCCCGGCCAAAACCACGCGGCACATGTCCGCGCAGGAAAGTTAGAGACTCCGACGCTCCGACATCGGAGAATGGCGCGCCTAAAATCACGCCTGCGTATCCAAAGAGGGAAGTATCCGGCCGGACATGTCTTGGACTCTGAGCAGACTAGGCCTGTCGCCTAGCCGCCGATTGCTCGCACCGCTTCCGCGATGACTCGCACGCAGGCCTTTCACAACCCACGCACTCCCAACACTCGGACGTCGCACCCCTATTCGCGTCCCGATTGCATGATCGGGTCTAAGGCGAAGGATCAAGGGGTTACTGAAGAGTCACAGCTGGACTCGTTCCCCGCCGCGCAATGCGCGCGGCTTAGGTAAGCGGGAATTCACACGAGGGTGATCCGCTTCCTAGGCGCCACCCGGTACGCACTCCCAACGTGGGAGCAGGTGGCCCTTTGCTGTGTAGTTGTGAAAGAACGGGCCGACACCCATAGGGGTCGACTGCGCTCGATAGGCCTCTGAGTGGCGTGGTCACCCGTGGTCGGCACATGTCCGACGGTCCGGGTGGCACGTACGCACCACGCGACCTACTCCGCGCATCCCTGGCATGATCAACTGGCTGCTCTCGCGGCACATGTCCGCCCCTGCCCGGTGGCCGCCCTTTGCCCGCACATGTCGGGTATAGGGAGAGCCGTGCCGGATTGTGTTGATCACCGCTGGCCATGATCACCAGCGCACGGATCCACACATCGTGTGGATCATGCGCCACCGATCAGGGCGCGCACACCTTTGCTTTCACCCAGCTACGTTCGCCACCCGTAGGTGTGTGATAGCCAGGCTCCAAGATCACCACCGGCGCTCCATGCCTGCGGCCAGACCACGGGCCCATGACCTCGTGAATCACGGGGTCAAACGCACTCGTCTCGCCGACCACGCCGATGGGCCGGTAACCCGCGCCGCGCATCCTGGCCTGCAGGCGCTCGACCATAAGTCCAGCGTCCGCGCCATTGCACGCCATCGCGACCATCTCGGCCGCCAGCGACGCCATCGCCTGCTCGCCGTCTAGCGCGATTTGCCTCTCCCGCGCCTGCCGGACCTCGTCGTTCATGTTCCCTGCTCCCTTCGCTCCGCTTCGCTTGCTGCCGTGTTCGGTTGTGATGACCAGTAGGCGCTCCCGGAGCCACGTTGTCAAGTCAGCCTGACTCATTTGTGACGGCGGTCACACTGATTCGCCTCAGAGCTGCGCGCCAGCGCCCTGTTGATCATGCGTTTCTGACCCCAGTTTTCCCAGGTCAACCGCGCTTTTCAGGCGCCGCTCTGGGCGATCATGACCGACATAGATCAACCTGACGCTGCGTATCTCGATCCACTACAAGCCGTAGTCGAAGCGCTTCGATGCCGGCAGTCAAGATCATTGCGCGGATTTGCTCGTGTGACCTGCGACACAAACCGTAGCGATCATGACT
>JACCDR011476186.1_pt1 | contig 19916 bp, 24 predicted proteins | sample 7446431 | NCBI WGS metagenome assembly JACCDR01 (sample SAMN15323443, study PRJNA562643) | freshwater metagenome | isolation source: river surface water | place: USA:Blue River Watershed | collected 2017-08-17 | reverse complement strand
GTAGATGCAACTAATTCTAGATCCTTCATTGTTGCAAGCGGTGATGTTTTCGAGGGATTGAATGCTGGCTCTGGCATGACAGAGCTTTCTGACTTTCCTGGTAACTCGCCAGCAAACTCCTTTGCTGTTAGTTGGAGTAATGCAGCTTGGGAGGCGAACCCAAGTATCACAGGGGCCTCTAGTGCAAACTGGGGAGCCCTAGCAATTGAGGTTGCTGAACCTGCTTCTGGAACGAACGTAGATGTTCCGTCTGCACTTCTGACGGATGATGTCTTCCCAAGTGCAACTGTTACAGCAACAGGTGAAGTTACTCCGACTGGAGTCTTCACTGATGATGTCTTCCCTAGTGCTTCTCTAAGCGCTACGGCTGCTGTTACTGCTGGACCAGTCTTCACGGATGACATCTTCCCATCAGCAACAGTAACAGCTACAGCAGCTATTACACCGAGTCCAGTCTTTACGGACGACGTGTTTCCCTCTGCTACTGTTACTGCTACAGGGAACGTAACAGCAGGCCCAGTCCTAACGACAGATCTCTTCCCAACCCCCGTCGTGACTACTGGAGTCTTCGTGACTCCCGATCCCGTCTTGACGACGGACTTGTTCCCAGCAGTTTCAATCGCCACGTCTTCTTCTCCGAACGGAGTGTTGACGACCGACCTATTCCCGACAGCATCTGTAACGGCGACAGCAGGAGTTACTCCTAGTCCCGTGTTCACAGATGATGTGTTCCCCGCCGCTGTCGTCACTGCGAATGCAGGCGTTACACCTGTCGCAGTGTTCACGGATGATATCTTCCCAAGCGCTTCAATTAGTGCTACAGGAAGTGTGACAGCCGGACCGGTATTGACCACAGATCTATTCCCGACACCAAGTGTCTCTAACCCTTCCAACCCGAACCCAAACCCTGTTCTTACGACAGACCTGTTCCCAGCAGCTACTCTCACTCATACGGGAAATGCTACTCCGAACCCTGTCGTGACACTGGATTTGTTCCCCAGTTCGTCTGTGGATGATGGAACGGGTACTGCGGTTAGTGGTAGTCGAGGAATTGTCTGGATCAACGAACCGTGGTTTGACTGGCCAACCGATGAGGAAGCGCTGGTATGATCAAGAAGCTGGCTGCTTTATTGCTGCCCGTCTTCTTCCTGTTGCCGATCCAGAAGGCAGGAGCACAACAAGCCTATCAGCTTGGTTGGTGGCTTAAGGCTTCTGGATCGGCACAGGTGGTCATACAGGCGAACCACATTTGGTCGGAGCTATATGATCCCTGGGGTAACTATCAAGGCAGAGGCTTTGACTTCTGGATTGATCTTTACTGCCAGATCAATAGTGTCACAAGTGGGGACAATCTTGGTACTCCTATCAGGATTCAGTTCGCTGCTCCCTATGGATGGGATTCCGGTTGTCTGCCAGGACTGTATCAATCACAGTACTACGGGTGGACAAACGGTCTAGGGGGCTACTCTGGACAGAACTTCATCAACCCATACCATGTCCAGATGTATGAGAGCTACGTCTTTCCACGAAGTTCAACCAATAGCAGGGGAACAACGCTGGAGATTTATTGATGCTGCTACTTGTAGTCGCTCTACTCTTGGCGAAAGTGGATACGACTCAAGCAGCGGCCATAAGCGCTCTAGTGATGGCTGCTATTGGGATTATCCGATCAGTAACGATCGACCCACGAACGTCTAGACTAGCAGAGCGTAAAGAGAACGCAGACCTTCGAAAGGAAGTTGACCAACTTTACGAGGGTAAGCGTGACGCAGAAGATCGTGAACGAGAAGCTAAGCGTAGGCTAGACAGAGTGGAACGAGAGCTAGATGAGGCCCAACGTCACGTCTCTAGACTGACGGGGGAACTGGACGGAGCCAATGCGAGGATTGTCACGCTCGAAGCAGACGTCCGAAAGTGGAGAACCATTGTCGGCGACATACGGGGCGAAAGGTAGTCTCTACCGCCCTTCAACTTGGACTCTGGTTTGCTTTGCTCTTGCCTTCGCCCTCATTGTTGCTCTGGCTTACAGGTCAGTGGAACTTGCCAATAAGGGTCAGGAGCAGGCACAGAATGATGCCGCTCTGGCCCGTATTGCGGCCCAAGATGCCAGAAACCAGTTGGACGACCTACAGACTCAGTTCAACTGCGTAATAAGGGTCCTGGTTGATACGAACCGAGGTAACATCGCCAACTCTATTGCTCAGGATGACATTCTCCTCGGCGGAGTGACTGGCATTGATAGAACTCAGTATGCTGAGATCTTGACGAAAGCCCGTGCCAGACTCCTAGAAATCTCCCAGCAAATCGACTCAGTAGATAGGCAGTGTAACCCATGACCGCAAGGCTCGCTAAGCTGCTCGGTGTAAGTGAAGATCGAGCAAGTCGGATGATCAGAACCTTCTGGCAATCCTTCATTGCTCTCTTGCTTTCCACCTTCCTGCTGCTGGCTAACTCTCTTCTCGACCTCGTTAAGGGTCAGAGTACCGGCACGACAGCAGCTGTTATTACCATGGTTCTGACCGTGTTGGTTTCCATCATCAAGAACATCCAAGACAGTAAGAAGGATGACAACGATGGCGACGCTGGCTGAACTCAGAACTAAGGTCCAGAAGGGCTTTGGTGATGAGAACGAGGCTGTCGTGGATCTCTCCGAGGTTGATGACTACATCAATGAGGGTATTCAAGAGGCTTCTAAGCTGACGGAGATGAACTCCGTTCAGACCTCCGCCATTACCACGACAGATGCTGACGGAATGATTGCCATTCCAGCAGACTACTTGAAGATGAAGGAGTTGTTCTACAACAACCAACGTCTTCCGATGATGCCTCGAAACCTCATCGTCCAGCGCTATACAGAGTTGGTGTATGGCGAACCGATTAGTTGGTACCAGTACGATTACGCACGAATGCAACTCTGGCCGATCAAGGCTAGCGGTACTGGACTGAACATCATCCTTCGCTACATCTCTATTCCAGCTGTTCTCAGCGTCGCTGGTAACAGTCCTGCGCTTCCATCGATCCTGCATAATGCAGTCGCTGACTATGCAATCTCCCGTTGCTATGACAAGCTCGGAGATACTCAGATGAGTAGCTTCGCAATGGGACGATTCATGAGGCGCATCGGAGACTACATGTATCTCCGTGATCAGCCCGTAGAAGGTCTGCCGGCCAACGTGTCCGACACTGAAGCAGAATACGCCATTTACCTGTGAGATCATCCCCTGTCGTCCTCGAAAAGTTCGGCGGAATGCGGTATCAATCCGCTTTCGACGAGGCCATTGAAGATAACGATCTTCTTGATGCCCTTAACGTCATCGTCGACGAAGAAGGGGTTATCAAGCGCCGTCAAGGTTTCGACCAGGTACAGAGCGTCTCTGGCGTCACCACGTTCGCTACGATTCTTGGTCGTCATGAAACATCGACACTGAGTCATATGTATGTTCAGTCAGCTGGTGGAGTCTCTCTGATCAATCAGGTTGGCTCCACTACTGTCTGGACTGAATCGGGCCTAGTCAATGCTAAGGCAATGGCTCAGTATGCAGGCAATGCTTTCATCTTCTCCTACCAAACTCAGCAGATGATGAAGGTAGATTCACTGGGCAACCGCACTACTAACTTCGCCAATGTGCAGGCTAGTGGTGTGGTCGCTCATAAGGCCAGGTTGTTCACTTGGAACATCTTCACTGGTACGATCGATCAGCTGCGATACAGTCAGTTGTATACTGATCCTACCAATCCCAACTTCTCTGGTGCGGGTGCTTGGCCAGCGGCCAACACCCTTGATGTAGCTAGTGGAGATGGTGAGCCAATCACCGCTGTCGTGGAGTATAACGACAACCTGATCATCTTCAAGAAGACTAGCACTTGGCTTCTCTTCACTGATGGCTCTCCTCTAACTGCATGGAAGCTCCAGAAGATCCACGACAGCATCGGTTGTGTCGCCCAGTTTAGTCCGAAGGTCATTGGCTCTCTGCTCTACTTCGTGTCGACAGATGGAGTCTACCGGACGGATGGTACGACCTTCGAGGAAATCTCTAGGCCAATTGCTCAGGTCTGGAGAGGGTTCGCTCACAACAATGCTTCCGTTACCTACGAACGGTATGGCATTGAATGGAACGGGCTCTACATCGTTTCCATGGATCGGTCCGATAACGAGTGGGGGGTCTTCAATACTAAGAACGATACCTGGACTCGTTGGGACACTCCTCAGAACTTCTCCATGGCAATCGCATTTCCTGAGCAACCTCTTCGTCCTCTGAGGGCGATGAAGTATGGGAACGTGAGTGCGGAACTCCATGAAGTGAATGATGGATCTGGCTACCAGGATAACGAAGGTGGAGCCATCACTTCATACGACTCTGTCGCGGTATTCAAGCGCTTCGATTTCGGTCAGCCAGATCAATGGAAGAACATTCCGTCCATCAATGTGGCGATCACTCGTAAGTTCGAGAGTGCAGAGACGACAGCGTTGGTCGAAGCAGAGATTGAAATCGATGCTCGAAATGCTGCTCCAATCTCCCGCTTGCTGAACTTGGCAGTTGAGGACACTGACAAGAATTGGCTCTACCGATTCAAGGGTCCAGGTCGCTGTCGATACATGCAATTGACACTCAGTACGAGTGCCAAGAATGAGATGGGGATCACAAAGATCGCCTACAACATGCTCAAGTCTACTACAGTAGGCAGGGCGCATGGGGCTTAGATTCAACCCTAAGCCCACACCACGATTCGATCAGTCGCTAGTTCCCGTTATCAACGAGAACTTCAATCGGCTAGCGATTCTGCTGGCAAGTATCACGACAGAGCACATTGGTGCAACTGCTCCAGAGAATCCATACCCTGGTCAGCTTTGGATCGATACCAATACGTACTCTGTTAGAGTGTGGGACGGATCCAACTGGAACCCTCGATACATTGGGTTCACTCCAACCATCAATCAGTCGGTCACTCTTACCAAGACCTTGGTGTATTCCAAGTACAAGAAGGAAGGGCCAGAGGTAAAGATCCGCTCCCACTGGAACATCACCAGTGCTGGAACTGCTGGACAGCAGATCATACACACTCTTCCCTTCACCTCACTAGTGGCAGGCAATAGTTCGGTTGGTAGTGGGTTCTACTATAACGGGGCGGTAAACATTCCGGTCGTTGTATACATGCCCACTACCACAACTGTTGGCTTCCTGAGATGTGACAACGGAAATGAATTGGGTGCTGGCACGACAGCAGCCAATGGGCACGCCCTCACTATCAACTTCGAGTATGAGGCGACATCGTGAATCAAACAGGTCCGAACGTACAAGACCCTCGAAGTTCAGCAGGTATTCTCAGTCGGGGGCAGAACATTTATCAGGGTGCTGGGTTCTCCCCCTACGTTGGTAAGGGTCCGAACTTCCAGCAGACAGCAAACCAGCAGGTTGGTGCAATTGCGGACCCCAAGCAAGCAATGAGGCCGCAGAACTCCATGTTCAACATCGACTACTCGAAGGTAGCACAGCAATGGCTGCAAGCCAATATGGGCTGATTTCATCCGATCCCAAGAAGAAGTTCTCTACTCAGCTTGCTGCTGGTACTGCTCTGGAAGACGAGAATGTCGACCAGGCTCGGCTGCCTACGGCGAACTTCTCTTCTCTTCCTGGCCTAGCGGTCAATCAGAACATCGGGACTCCACAAGCAGTTCGGGCTGCAAACGTTCCTGCGAACTTCAAGTTCACTGGTGCGTATGAAGCTGCGAACAGGGCTCTTGCAGAGCAAGAGTCTAACGCTGCTCTTGGTCGACGGAACTCGATTGCTGACCTCGATAGTCAGTACCGTGATGTCATGCAGAAGTCGACACGGATGCAGGACATGGCTAGGACCGCTCTCCAGGAAAGCATGGCCTCTCGTGGTCTGACTATGAGTGGTATCAATGCTCAGGGTGTTGGTCAGCAGGAGACGGAATACAACACGTACCTGAATGACCTGGCTCAGAACAGGGCACGAGGTCTGTCCGGCATTGAGAACAATTATGCCGGCCTTCTGAATGAACTGAGTCGTAGACGAGAAGGTCTGTTCTACGACCAGCAGAAGGAAGAGGAAGATCGTAAGCTGGAGCAGGAGCGACTCAAGGCAGAAGCTGCCGCTCAGCAACAGCAGGCTCAACAGCAGCAGGCAATGTTGGCTCAGATTCAAGCGGCCCAAGAGTCCGCTCGTAGAGCGGCTAGTGCTGCAACTGCTGCCGCTGCTGCTGGTCAGTTCCAGATGCCTCAAATTGGTGGTGGCTATGGTGGAGGTGCTCCGCCTGCTGCTCAACCGACTCAGCAGTATAAGCCTGGTGAGCAAAGAGTCACCATGCCTTCTGGAGCTAACGGAATGAACCAGGCTGGTTGGACTAACTGGGTCCATAACAACCTGGACGCCAATGCTTCCCCCGCTGCTGTTCAGGCTGTCCTACAGCAGTTGATGAAGGATCAGCCCAATGGCGGTACTCCATTGTCGGATATCGCTTGGCTGATTCAACAGTACCCGAACCAGGCAACCTCCGGCGGAGACAAGCAGTACGCTGCTGGCGGAGGTAGGAGATTCTAATGCCGGTTACACCTCCTAGCTACGATCCGAACGCACGAGCAAAGACAGCCGCCGATGTCAAGTACGGTGCTGCGGAAGCACAGCTTAATCGCTCGATTGAATCTGCAAGAATGCAAGAGGCTGCTCAGAAGGCAGCCCTTGATCAGTACGGAGCCGCCGGTCGACAAGTCATTGGCCAGACTTATGGAGATCTGTACGGTAATCTCGCAGAGAATCGTCGAGACACCAATGCACAACTCGGAACCCAGGTTGGGCTTGTCGGACAAGGATATAGAGACGCTGGAGCATTGGGGGATCAAGCTCGTGCTGACTCCGCTTCACGGCTGGCAACTCTTGCGGGAACCCTTGGACTCAGCGGACAAGCTCAATCCGAGGTAAACACTGGAGTTGAACGACTCGCTCAGCAGATCCTTGCTAACAGCGCTCAGGACGACGCAACTCGCTCTGGCAACCTTCGCACTTGGGCGGCCCAACAGGACGCCTTCCTTGGTCAAGGTGAAGCCCAGGCTCGTCGTGAGGGGGCCGATAGGCAAGGGTCGTTTGAAGATGAGCTGGTTCGAGCGCTCGCTGGAATGCAGGCTGATTTTCGGGAAAGAGAAGTCAATCAGCAGGGTAGTCTACTTGACCTTCTCACTGAGCGTGGATCATTTCAGACTTCAGCGGCCGATCAGTATTCAGACAACCTATTCAGCCAAGGCCTCCAAGCGTTCCAGGCAAACCTGAGCGAACAAGAGGCAATGCAGCAAGCTGCTGCACGACAGGCTGCACAGGCTCTTGCTGAACGACAGTTCGCTGCTAGTCAGTCTGGCAATGAATTGGAAGACTTCCTGGCTCTGTCTCAGAACGCTAGGGCAGAGAAGTCTAGTGCGCTGGAGAATGCTCTCCGTCAGAAGCAACTGAGCCAGGTTGACCCGGCGCAGACTCTTGACGAGTGGGGCGCACAGAACAATGCTACGGACCTGATTGACGAGTTGCTCCAGACATATAACTCGATCAACATCAACCGAAACAAGGTTCAGGGCATTCTCGACAGCGAGCAGGTCGGTGGCAACGCAGCTAAGATCCCCAAGGAATACCGGGATCTGTACAACTACTACGGAACCAAGGACCCGTCCTCTCTGTTCGTTGAGGACTTCAACCGTATGTATGGGAACAAGTCGAAGCTCACTGATGCACAGCTTCGTACCGCACTTCCGTACATTCTCGGGATGCCGCAGTTCAAGACGGGAGAGTAATGGGAATCAAGGATTTCCTTGGCGAAGTGTTGTCGAGGGGCGGAGACATTCTGTCCCGCCCCTCGTACGCCGTGGGCAACTTCAACGAAGCTCTCGCTCACCAAGTTTGGCGCCCGTGGAAGGATGCTGAAACAGAGCAGCTGAGTGCTGACATCATTGGGGATACTAACCCTCTGACGGCACTTCTTGGTGGCCTCGCCGGTAAGGATAAGGTTGGCCCTGGTGACTCTCTGGCTAGAATGTCTAGAGCAGTCGAGGAACAGGGCGGAATGCCTGGCTGGCTTGCGGATGCTGTCGACAACCCTGTCTCTCGGTTTGGTCTCAACGTTGCCGGCGACCCGACCATTGCTGCCGGCTCTCTTGGCCAGAGCGGGAAAGTTGGCGGGGCGCTAGCCGGTTTGGGACAAGGCGATGATGCTGGACGCTTCGCAAAGATCGCTGGAAAGCTAATAACTCCAGAGCGTGTTCAGAACTATAACCTGGCAGGCAAGTTCTCAGCTGGTGATAACGCTCTTAAGATTCCAGCTGCTAGTCTGATCGGGGCTTCTCGTAGAATTCCGGCGGTTGACAATCTCATCAATAGACTGTACGAAGGTCGTCGACTCGGTTCAGCGGTCGATGACATTGCAGAGGAAGGTGCACAATATACGGGTTCTCTTCTGCCCGATGTATTGGACCAACCCCCTGTCGTGAACCCCCTTCGTCCGGCCGTAAATGACCTAGGAGAAGGACTTGACCCATTCGTTCAGGCGGAAAGAGCAGGAGTCCCTCTCGCTCTGGATGGACCAAGACCCGCATTGGGCACCGGTTCTGCTCCAATCGCCCAAGGTGGACCGCAAGCAGCAGCTACTCAAGCTCTTGGTGCTGGTCCTGAAACTCTTGCTCTTCCCGCTGGTGCCCGTGCAATGGGAATGGGTCCAGTTGCGTTGGAAGGAGCGGAAGCTACACCGAGAATCGAAGCTCTCAAGAAGGCTCTCGGTGGTAAAGCCGACCTCGGAGTTGTCAAGGGAACAAAGGGAGCGGGCGGAAAGTTCCTGAGTAAGGCTGTCGTGGACGATGCTGAACAGCTTCGTTCCATGCTGAACGATCCTGAAACTCGTGCACAGACAATGGCGATGCTTCTTCGACTGGTGCAGTGATGGCTGACTACCGTGATATCGGTACAACTCGTGAGAGGGCCGGAGGTCTTGAGAAGATCTTTGGCCTTCTTCAGCGACCCCAATTGGGCATCGCTGAAGGTGCTAAGAGAGTCTTCGTAGATAAGGGAGGGGTCGATGACTTCCTCAAGGGTTTGGGCACTGGTCTGGCCGGTAAGTCGAAGCTCTCAGGGTTTTCGGATGTTCTTGCTGCTGGCTCTGGTCGGGATGCTCCTACCCGACTCCAAAGTCTTCTGGGTTTTGGGCTCGACGTCGCTGCTGATCCTCTTACATACACCACTGGAGGCGTTACTAAGGGTATTGGCAAGGAAGCGGCACTCAAGGAAGCAGTACGAACAGCATCTACGCAAGGAGTACCCAGTACTCTCTTCGAGGATACTGTCACCAGGATTGCACGAGATCTGGAAGAGCAGAGCCCGTCCTCGTACTACGTTAAGTTCGGAGGACGAGAAGTAGCTCGTTCAGAAGGCCTGGCTAAGGCTGGAGATAAGCTTCTTGAGTCTATCACTAAGCGGCCGACACTCGTTCGAGATGCCACGACAGGTGATGTCACCAAGGTCATGGAGACTCGTAACTTGGCCAAGGCGTTCAGCCGAAAGGCTGAACAGCCTGGCGGCCTCGACAGAATTGTCCGTCTGGCAGAGATGAACAATGCTGCTAGTTTCGGCAAGGAGATTGGTGCCCTCGTAGACATTGGTGAAGGTCTGACTGCCTCTGACAGTCGACGCATCATGGAAGCAATGGATACGGGGCAGATCAATTCTCTCAAGGGAATTCCCGCTCCCAAGAACGAATTTGGAATCACTGATCTGTCAGAGTACGCTGACTTGTACAGACGTACGCTCGACAGGTGGTGGGATGATGAGGAAGCTCTTCATCTTCGTGATCCCAAAGATAAGGGTGTGGATTATGTTCCTCGTTACTTGAGTGGTAACAAGAAGAACATTGAACGGGGAGCGAAGGGAGAGAAGGCACTACGTGTCGCAACGCCCAATGCGAAGACTCCGTCTGAGCGTGTTCTTGCTTCCACTCTTCCTTTCGACCAGTTGGAGCGGCTGGGCTTTGAACCGAATATGGACATTCGTGGTGTAATGGCTCAGCGTGGTGCGAAGCACTACAGCATGGTCACTCGTGCCCGAATGATCGCTGATGGTATCGACCATCTTAAGGTTGACTTCAACGACAGCAACAAAGAATGGCTGTACAAGCATGACTATGTACCAGCGGCGAAGATCAATCATTCAGTTGCGAGATCAGACCAGTTCGAGAAAGCCTTCATCCCACGAGAAGCTGCCGAAGCACTTGACAGAGTTAACCGATTCTTTGATGACGATCAAATCTCATCCAAGGTTCTACGGCAGTTTGACTCCGTACTCAACGAGTGGAAATTCCTGGCCACAGCGACTCCCCAAACTCGACTGAGGAACCTGCTCTCTGATTTCATCATGAGTGCTCAGAACGGAGTCTTGCCAGGTAAGGGTTACTACTCGAAGGCAGCGAAGGTGATTCGAGGCCGAGAGGCCGAGAACATCTACGAAGTCCTGAACCCTGGCAAGGCATTTCCCAACACAGAGAAGATTGACATTGCTGGTAATGCAGTTCCAGCCCGTGATGTCTGGAAGATCTTCTCTGAGACGGGTGGTAAGGCAGGCTTCGTTTCGTCTGAACTCTATCGTGACTTGGCTCCTTATCGCAAGGGAGTCATTGCAGATGCCTACACTCGTTATCGAAACGAAGACTTGCCAGAAGGCTTGGTCAAGGGACTAGACAAGGCTCGTAGTGGGTACGGTAAGTTCAAGGAAAAGACTGGTTCATGGGCAGACAAGCAAGAAGATTTCATGCGTGTCGCCCACTTCACCAAGGCTCTTGAGGATGAACTTCCCAAGAACTTCAAGGGCTTCTACGATAACCACGGAGCGATCAAGCCTGAGGTAATCGAGGCAGCTAACCGAGCCAACGATACCGTTCGAAAGTACAACCTGGACTACGGTAACCTGACGGAGTTCGAGAAGAAGTTCGCCAAGCGAGTCGTCCCCTTCTACTCGTTCATGCGCCAAGCAATTCCCCAGCAGGTAGAGATGCTCTTCACGAAGCCTGGCTTCATGGCTCTCTACCCTAAGGGAACCAATTTGCTGAGCGGAATGTTGGGCGGAGAAGGTGCGGTCGATGATCCGCTCGTTCCTGAGTGGATGCGAATGCTCAGTCCGTTCCAGGTTGCAGCAGACAAGCAGAGAAACAAGCTGGCTGCTGGAATCCTTGGAACTCTAGCTGGTGGAAGTGGACAGGGCCCTTACTTGGGTACCTTGGCTGGTTCTCCGGCGGAAGTATTGAATCGCACCACTCCTGTCGTGAACACCCTAGATGCCGTCACAGAAGGGCGTTTGCCGAGTCTGCAAGAAACTCTAGGGACACAGGGTGGAGCCTTCCAACAGTTGGCCGGTGCAGTAAACCCCATCGTCAAGTCCGGCATGGAACTTGGTACTGGGAAGAATGCATTCACTGGTCAGGATATCAGTGACCAAGGCTGGAAGGACTGGCTGGTCAATCAGCTTCCACAGACACGAATTGGGTACCAAGGCTTTGCTCAGGCAGAGAACCCAGGCCTACTCAAACTGTTGGGTGGGGACGTCCGTCCTCTCACGACAGGGATGAGGAAGGGAGAAGCCAAACGACAGAAAGATGAACTGACAGAGGAGTACCAGCGACACAGTCGCTTGACTCCTAATGGAGAGAGAATTCCTACTGATGCTAGAGGTCGAACCCTCAAGAAGCAGATCAGTACTCTCCAGTCCTTCATCTCGAAGGGTACGACTGCTCCCAAGAGGAAGCAAGTCACAATCGGTTAACGAGAGAAGCCCGGACCTCATGGTCCGGGCTTCTTTCATTTACAATCTGAGCAGAAGACCATGATGTTCAATGGTCTCTTGTGCTGTGTCCCGACTGGCTCGATGACCCGTCTGTACGTCTCTTCGTCGATCTCCCTTCGACAGCCCATACAGGGTTCACTCGTACTACCGAACCTTGTCTCTTGCATCCAACTCAATGTACAGCCTCAACTGTCTCGCTTGAGTTTGGCAAGGTAGTCGGCGAAGCTGGGCAAATCGTCGAAAATGGGTCCAGTAGAGTGAACCGATCTCCCCAAACAGACGGCAGTAGGATTGTGGCAGAGCATAGGAATAGTTCGGCATACCTCTCGGCCCGAACGTTCCAGGGCTGTGGGGATGCTCCTCCCACTGCACTCCAGACAGATCCAGGTAAAGTCCGAACGGACTGAATCGATCCGGAGCGGCATGAAGTCCATGGGCATGTGTGTCATACACTCCTTGCTCGATCAGTGTCAGCCAATCCTCTACGTTGTACAGTTCAGTTGGCTTGGCTGATTCTGGAACCTCGAACTCATGATCCTTTGGGAAGATCATCGACATCAGGAACCTCTTCCGTGTGGAAGTCCCAAACGAGGATCGTCTCTGTTCCAGTCCTCTCGTTCCGGATTCGGTAGGCAGTTTCAGTCCCAACGACCTCGAACACTTCGTCAGGATCGAAGCCCATGTTCTCACCCGTCAGCTTGACCTTCACGGGATCATGTCCAGACCATCAGCGACGCGATCCAGAGCGCCCTGCGGAACTCCATTACGAACAACACCATCATTGTCAGTGTACTGCTGAATCCACTCAGACGCAACTCCAGAAGCGAGCAACTGGTTGATGGCCCACAGAGTGTCGTTCCAATTGGGAGCGGGAACGAGAGCAGTCTTCATACCACCACCAACAAGGTAGATGGTACCACTGTCAGAAGTCACGATCTTCATGTCATCCTCATCTTTCTTACCGGGGATAATGGGTTCAACGCCAAGAAGGTTCGCTACAGCGATACGAACCTGTTGAATCGGATAATTGGAACCACAGTCAGTGTGGTCAGAACGGTGGAAGGCATCGTTCACTCGACGGTGATCAGTGATGCCCTTTCGTTCGGCAATGAGTTCTGATGCCTCAAGAATGAGAGGCGGAAGACCACGTCGCTTACAGATGTCAGCAACGAGAGGGACGGTCTTCGTCATGATCATTTGCTGAGCGAGCGGACTGTTCCAATCAGTCTGATGCGCTCGTCCAGCCTGTTCGATGTTGATGCCATTAGCGTTGGCACCAGGTGCGGTCCAAGCGGTCCACTCTTCATGACACTGACCAACAATTTCCCACGGGTCAGTACAGTAGTGGCAGGAAGCTCGGTTAGGCGGTTGAGTTCGAGAGAGGTAGCTGCAAACAGCAAATGCAGCGTTGGGGACAAGATCGCACTCTGCCGTATGTAGTACGACGAGTTCGATCTGATCCAGTCGGGAGTCATAGTAGGCCCCATTAGAAGGAAGCACTACCCTATTGGTTAGTGGGCTGAACGTCAAGTGTTTTCCTTTCGATGACACCATGCTTCCTCCCCCAGTGGTAAGCGTGAGCCATTCCGTCCTTGATGTGATTCTTATCCGTCTTGTAGTTCCAGCCAAGCCACGCATACGCAGCTTCCAGAATCAGAGGCTCTTGCTTGACAAAGCTGGCGTCCCCAATTCTTGCCACCAAGGCACAAGCACCTACAACCTCCGCTGTGTACTGCTCGATCCATACCTCGTTTCCCTTGCCAGCCATCTTACGAGGACGCTGAATGAAGTTCTCACAGACGAAGACATCAAGGTCGTAAGCTCCATCAGCTATATCGAATAGCCAATCCTCCATCTCTGAGCCAGAGAGTTGGTAGCCTGTCTTGGTCTTGGTCAGCATCTTCTGATCAGCGAAGACGAACTTCTTCAACTCTGTGTCGTAGATAGCGACTCCGTTGTGAGCCCCTGGGTCTACTCCTGCAATCCTCATCGCTTATACCACTCCCTCGGCCTCTTCCTCTTGTCAAGCTCTACTTGGATCCGATCTAGATTAGCGAGAATGTGGTGCTTCTCACAGAAGATCGAACCTGGCCGAAGAAGCTTGCCACAGTCATATTCAGAGCAGCGCTCAGAAGAGGTCGTTGGGATCGACAATCTTCCCTCCATCGTCACTGTGTGAAACGGCTCGAATCCGAATCTCTCCCCGGGCAATGCAATCCCATCCGCAAGCTGCATAGCCTGCTACGTCCGTCCAATGATCCATCTTTTTCGGTGAGGTCTTGAGTCGGCTCATCTTGATGATGAGTCCCATGATCGCTGCGTGGTAAGGTTCGAACTTATCCACGTTCTCGAACATGATATCCATCATTGCAGCGATGTCTCGGAAGTTATCCTCCGGATCACCATAATCCTGGTTACGATCGGTGAGGACAATCTTCTTCGCTTCATCCAGAAGCTCCGCCCGAGGATTAGGCTTAACCACTTCCTTGTACCTACTCAGGAGAGAATCCCATTGAGGTGGAATGACGTCCTTCTCATCCACATAGTACATTGTGTTAGGAGGACAGTCAGGATCCTCGAACGTGATGGGTTGTTGACGCTGTACTACTCCAATCAGATCGCTGTCGTTGAACGTAGGAGCGGTATCAGCCATCACTACATGTGGATCAAAGTCGAAGTCAGAGTGCCCTGATACGGCTGCAATCTCTTCGTCAGTTCGGCTAATTCCACAGCCAATGCAGTTGTTCTGTTGAGAGGTTGGATCTTGTCCCCACACATGATTGGGTCGACCACGACAGGTATCAGGAATGGTGCGAATCCCTCCTTGAATGTGGGGAGGAGGACCGTACTGAACCATGTCCTCGAAATCCCGAACAGAGTTACATGAACGACAGAGGAACTGGTTCCCATTGTTGATCGGAATCCAGCCATGGACGCACTCTTCTACAGTGTCGTGCTCCACTCCTTCGCTTCCACGTCGAACGGCATCTGAAACCTGTTCTCCGGGAAGTGACTCATCAGTCGACATACTTCCACCTTTCTGTCTTCGAGTTCATCTCGTCTAATGCGAGCCCAAATAGAGTCGTGCACTGTATTGACGACAAGGAGATCTGGCATCTTGAGGTCAATGTAACAGATTGATTCCATGAGGATCTGACCACAACCCCCTTGGATAATGGAGTTGAAGGCTTCATAGCCTTTGTCTCTGAGTCCCTTGTGTCGTCGTCTCCCGTTGAAGAATTTGACATAGCCTGTCTTCTCCCACAGGTCAGCACATTCCTGATTGATCTTTGCTACACCAGGGTAGGCCTTATGATAGTCCTTGTGCCAAGCTGCACACTGTTGAAGGTCGAAGTTTACTTCTCCCTTGGTTTCTCGGAAGATAGTATCTCGGAAGACCTTAGGCCCTCCACCGTACAGTAGGAGGAAGTTGATTTGCTTGGCGATTTGTCGACCCTCTTTAGGACCCATCGTTCGATGTAGTCCAAGTCGCTCGCTTGTGAGAACATGCACGTCCTGTTGATTACGATACGCTTCGTAGAAAGCGTCGTCGTCATGGAACTTCAAGTACCAACTGGCCAGTCGAAGCTCCACCTGAGAGAAGTCGAACTCCACCAGGACGTAGTCCTCGGTGTCGATGAACAGCCGTCTGACCTTCTTGATGTTCCGTGGAATCTGCTGGAGGTTGGGCTCACGCTGGCTCAGCCGTGTCGTGACCGTGCCGTACTGGCGGATGCCGGGGTGGAGAAAGCCCTGGTCATCGGCCTTGTCCTTGAAGCCCTGGAACCACGTGGAGACCTGTTTAGAGACCGTGCGGTACTGGGTAACCTTGTCGCAGAAATCCCTTGCCTCCGGGTACCGTTGGTGGTACTTTGTGAGTGAGGTCGAATCTGTAGCCGGCTTGCCTCCCTTCTTGGTCTTGTACAGGACCGGGATGCCAAGCTTCCCGTGAAGGTGAGCGATCACCTGACCGGCCTTGGCAGGGTCAAGACGTAGCTCATCCCTTAAGGCCACGAGTTGGCGTCGACCTTCCTCCTGGAGTTCATCACAGAGAGCCAAGTCAATTGGCATCCCTCGCATGATGATTCGCAGAAGGGCTTTCATGTACCGCTCAGAGTCCCGATAGTTTGGAAGCATCTCTTCGCTGTCGATCGTAGATCGACAGCGATTGAAGTGTCTAAAGGTCAAGAAGACGTCCAAACAAGCGTACTCGCCCATGAGCAAAGGATGAATGTTGTCCCACCCACACGAGGCTTCAACCTCTTTCAGAGACTTCTTACGCTCTCGATAGTACCTGTTTGACAGGTCGTCGAGAGCGTAAGAAAACTCGTGCTCATTCACCATGTGGGACATGATCATTGTGTCCCAGATGAAAGTCTCCGGCCCAGTGAAGTCAATGCCTTCACTCAGGAGCCAGGGAAGGTCAGCAGTACCACCTCCGTGGTAAACCTGATCCTTCCCCTTCCACCTGTAGAACTCTGCAATCAAGTCTTCGTCTAGGTTCCGAGGGTTAACATCATCCAACCAACCGTGTCGGAACGGAGCGTAGAACGCTCGGAACCTACTACCCTGTGGGTAGCCCCATGAAACACCAATCATCTTCTGGCCTCCATAATGGAGGCTTTTTGTCGTTTCAAGGTCGACCACGATCAAGCTCTGTCGATCGGTTTCTTCCATGGCATCCATGAAAGCTTCTCTAGTAGAGAGAACGCTCCACTCCAGGCTTTGGCTGACTTTGCTTTGTGCCACCAGGCAACCCCTTCACGACTTGCTTGCTCTCAAACTCTGATGTCACGTACCAAAGGTTCTCTGTCCTCTGCAACTTGAGTGCCTGAGGTTCTGGAGCTAGGCGGATCTTTGAGAAGTCAAGTTTGATTCCCGCTTCTTGATCTCCGAGTTTACTGAGTCTAAGTACGGTTGAAGCTCGATCAACGAAGAGTCGAGAGCCGTAAGCATCCTCTGTCCGTGCACTAGATCCGTTATGCTTGGAATCATGGTGGACGACAATGAGAGTTGTACCGCCTGCCTTAAGTTCGTTAAAGAAGTCAACGATTCCTCTAGCAGCTTCCTCGTCCGATAGAGTCGTATGAGTTGACGCTCCGAGTGTGTCAATGATGATAACGTCGAAGTCTTCCACGAGGCGACGGTAGAAGTTCTTCCCGTCCTCCGTGAGTATAGAAATCGTCTCACCGATCGGGAGGATGCGGAAGTTGAGTCCTTGCGTGTTGATGCCATTACGCATCTCCTTGGCGAACCAAGCAACTTCCGCATGGCTCATTTCCACACTCACATAGCAGACATTTTTGACTACCGGGATGTCGAACATGAGCCACCCCATTGGGGCACCAATACACATACCCAGTTGCAAGGCCAGCTGACTCTTGCCAACGCCTGTGCCCCCAGTAATCAGCATGTACTGCCCGGAGATCAGTAGGTTGTTGATCAGCCATTCTGCGACCGGTGCTGTGTCGACAAGCTCATCAATTGTGAGAGGCACTCGCTCAAGAAACTTAGCTGGGCCTCGTCGAGAGTCACTTGCAGCGATGAGGTCCGCAATGCGTTCTTCACCGTCGGGCCGTCCGGCATACTTACCCCACTTTGAATCAGCAAGTCGGATAATTGCCTCGCAATCTTCTGAGCTAACACCAAGCTCTCCGAGCCTGCACGCGAGTAGATGTAGATTTCCAGATCTACCTTGCTCACCGAACGTACCTCCCGTTAGGATTAGTTCAATTAGTCTTGGATCGTTAGGGACTCTGAGAAGCGCCCCTGTCGTGTCGAGTTGCTTTGCTGCAACAGGTTTGTCAGGAGCGCTACCAATTTTGGGAAGTCTCCCAAGTGGTGCTTTTCGGCGGAACTTTGAACGAGCACGACAGGGTTGTGTCGCTTCTTAGAGAGAGTTCCAGGAACTCTAAGGATCTGAGTCGCATCGTAACCACTCGGATCGGCGCCAGACAATTCCTGTAGCGCCTTATTAACTTTCTCCAACTCTATGGCCGAAGTAGCAGTCTCTTCTAGGAGCCAATACGCATGGAAGCGGTTAGGACTCGTCTCTACCAGAAGAGACGGCGGAACCGGAAGCTGATCCGGTGAACCACCATCATGATCGACCCACGCAACGTTCGAGGACTTGAAGGCAACCTTCTTACGAGAAGGTCCATGGAGGACGGCTGGAGCGAAGTAGCAATCTTCTCCTCGTAGATCTCTTTCAACAACGCACTCATTGACTTCATTACTGGATCCTGGCCACTGGGAGAATTCGTCCTTCCACTTACCTTCTGGCGTCTTGAAGGCCAGGCAAACGGTCCCATGTTGATCACCCCAAATGGTGGTAAAGAAATCCTCTAGTTCAGTCACAACTCTCCAACCACGACGAAAGTACCCCCGGTCTCAAGGACCGGGGGTACTCTCATTTACTGGGACGTGATCCTATCAGTACGGAGAGTTGCTACGCTCCGCCTCGGGATCGCTCAGGAAGAGCTTGCTCATGTCCCACTTGATGTACCCAGTCTCAACCTCAACATCGTTGTAGGCGTAGAACTGGGCACTGTCGAAGATGGGGCAAATGAACTCGCCCTCATCATTCGGACCGGTGAACTCAATCTCGAACTCGTCATCAAGCTGAGCCCCAGCACAGGCACTCGCAAACTTGACGATCGCATTCAGATGAGACCGGTAGAACTGGTTCTCCTCATCGAGAGGAAGCTGGAGGAAGAACTGGCTGGGCCAACCCTTCGACTTGCCTTCCGCAACTCGAACGTGGACTCGAAGAACCTTCCAGTCAGGGTTCTTGGGGCTAACGAAGTACACAGCCTTCGTCACTTCCCACTTGTAGTTACCCTTCTGGAACTTTGCATCCTGAGGGTTGACTCGAAGAGTGGCAGGCGGTGCATAACCGTTGTCCACATCTGTCATGACTTGACTTCTCCTAGGACTCGGATGCTAACGGTGACATTATCTGCATCGATGAGTTCATCGAGACCGATCAGGCCCTCGTTGAGCATTGTCTCGTCTAGCTGTGCAGCCTCCAACACAGTACCACATCCCTGGTAGGATGTCAAGTCCATGTCATCAGGGTAATTCCTGGTGACCTCAATCACCAATTTTGCTGTCATTGCCTGCTTCCCTCTCTGCGATTAGTATTGCTGCGGCTTCTCGGTACTTCTCAACTGCGTTGAAGATGTCGTCGAGTGTGGGGTCTTTGAATTCGGATGGCAGGTCGTACCGATTCTTCAATTCGACTCCGGGAATTGAGGTCGTGTACAACATTCTCTTCTGGCTGATCCCGACTCCACCTTCCTTCCTGTAATAGAAGGTGGCGTGCATGTCAGGAATCAACTGTCGAAGAAGTCCTTCACCATGATCGGCCGTCATCTCGACCTTCTTGGTGACTTCATCCGTGATCTTACGATGGTGCCCAACCAAGATCACATCATGCTTGGTATCGTTGATCAGGGGCCGAAGAACTTCGAAGAAGATCACATTGCCTTGAGTCCAAGTTGCCTTGCTAACTGGACCTTTGACTTGCTTCTTCGCTTCCTCGACACAAAGCTCTCGGAGCTTTGTGGTGCTGTCGAATACGACAAGCTTCTTGTGAGTTCTTGTTCCCTCAGCTACTGCCTCCTTGCAGTCTTCAAGCGTGTAGCATTCGGCTACAGGCATGAATGCACGGTCCTTGTGCTTTAGCACTGAGATTACTTCACTTGGCGGGACTGCGATGTATAGTGTGTCCTCCGGGTAGCTCGACAGGAGAGTAGTCTTTCCATCCCCTGGTGGTCCGTAGATGAAGATCTTTGCTCTGCTCTCTGCGACAATCTTGGCGGGGCTGGAAATCTTCAAATCGCTTCCGTTCCCTTGGGAAGTTCGAACCAAGAAATATGGTCCCGACGAATCAGGACTGGACTTCGTTCACCCAACTGACCTTCAATCCAGCCCGGCTCTCGAACCTTTGCTCGACGCATCCACTCTCTGAGTTCACTTTTGAACATGTAGACCGTGATACAACGTCCGTTGAGCATCCACAAGTTCACATGGATGATCGGATCATCGTTCACGACGACCAGCCATTCCGAGGAAGGCGAAGTAAGGAGACG
>JACCDR012437804.1_pt1 | contig 19918 bp, 14 predicted proteins | sample 7446431 | NCBI WGS metagenome assembly JACCDR01 (sample SAMN15323443, study PRJNA562643) | freshwater metagenome | isolation source: river surface water | place: USA:Blue River Watershed | collected 2017-08-17 | reverse complement strand
GTGCCTGCACCCCATAAACACGCCCCATGTCATCAGGGCCTTTGCGGTTGGGGTTGGCCAGCCAAGCAGCATTCTCGTTGGCATTGGCATCCCAGGTTTTAGCCCCAAGCGCCCGGAATTGAGCCGCATTGCTGTAACCCTTCAGGTACCCCAGCAACTCGGCAATGGCGGGCTTCCAGTAACTTTTACGAGTGGTGACGATTGGGAAGTAGTCATACTCCAAATCCGCATTGATAACCGTCAGGCAGCGCTTGCCGGTGCGTTCATTTTTTACCCATTGGCCTTCGTTTACGATTCGGCGGGCTAGGGATAGGTATTGCTCCATGATTAAAGCCTCAAGATGGGTTGGTCGATAGGGATATGAGCACGGCATTATGCCTCCAAGCGACTATTTACCCCAAGCGCCCCAGCGCCTAGAATGCGCGGTTTACTTTTGTTGCCGCCGGGCCGCCGACCCGGCGGTCTCTTTTTATGGCATCTCGTTATAGAGAGGAATTGCAATCATGTTGCGTATAGCGGAAGAAGCCCTGACCTTTGATGACGTCCTTCTGGTGCCGGGTTACTCCGATGTCACAGCAAAAGATGTCTGCATTAAAACGCAGTTAACACGCAACATTACGTTAAACATTCCGTTGGTCTCTGCGGCGATGGATACCGTCACCGAAGCGCGTCTCGCCATTGCATTGGCTCAAGAAGGCGGCATTGGCATTATCCATAAAAGCATGAGCATTGAAGACCAGGCTCGCCAAGTGCGCCTCGTCAAAAAATTTGAAGCCGGCGTCGTGAAGGACCCTATCACTATCGACGCCCATGCCACCATCAGCGAGCTGATCAGCCTGACCAAGCGCCACGCGATTTCCGGCGTGCCGGTCCTCGATAAAGGCGACTTAGTGGGCATAGTGACAGGCCGGGATGTACGATTTGAAACCAACCTGTCCGCGACTGTCGCGAGCATCATGACCCCTAAAGATCAGCTGATCACCGTCAAAGAAGGCGCCAGCGCAGACTCTGTGCGCGCCCTGCTGCACAAACACCGCATCGAAAAAGTCCTGGTGGTTGATGATGCCTTCTGCTTAAAGGGGCTAGTCACGGTAAAAGACATCAATAAAGCCGAGGCCTACCCCTTTGCCTGCAAAGACAACGAAGGCAGTTTGCGCGTTGGTGCAAGCGTCGGCACCAGCCCCGATACCGACGATCGCGTGCGCGCCTTGGTGGAGGCCGGTGTGGACGTCCTGGTGGTCGACACAGCCCACGGCCACTCGCTCAATGTGCTAAACCGCGTCGCCAAAATCAAACGCGACTACCCCGGCGTGCAAGTGATCGGCGGCAATATCGCCACAGCGGCAGCGGCACTCGCCTTGATGGAGGCCGGCGCCGACGCCGTTAAAGTGGGTATTGGGCCTGGCTCTATTTGTACAACACGCATCGTCACCGGCGTTGGCGTACCGCAAATCAGCGCCATTGCCGCTGTCGCCAAAGCCTTAGAAGGCACCGGTGTCCCGGTGATCGCAGACGGCGGCATTCGGTTTTCGGGTGACATTTCGAAAGCCATAGTCGCCGGCGCCCACGTGGTCATGATGGGCTCTATGTTTGCGGGCACCGAAGAAGCCCCTGGCGAAGTGGAGCTGTATCAGGGTCGCACTTACAAGTCCTATCGCGGCATGGGGTCGCTTGGCGCCATGGCCAAAACACAAGGCTCGTCAGATCGTTACTTCCAAGACTCCAACCAAGGCATGGAAAAGTTAGTGCCCGAAGGCATCGAAGGCCGCGTTCCCTATAAGGGCCCGCTGGCAGCCATTACCCATCAATTAATGGGCGGCCTTCGCGCCGCTATGGGTTACACCGGCTGCCGAGACATCAACGCCATGCGCACTCAGCCCCAATTTGTGCGCGTCACGAGTGCCGGCATGGGCGAGAGCCATGTTCACGACGTGAGCATCACCAAAGAAGCGCCCAACTACCCCATCAGTGGCCGCTAAATTGTTATGCCGCCCGGCCAAACCCGCCTTGGCGGGTTTTTCATTTTAAGAGAGCGCCTGCTATGACCCGCGACATTCATTCCGACCGCATTTTAATTTTGGATTTTGGTTCCCAGTACACCCAGCTGATCGCACGCCGCGTACGCGAAATCGGGGTTTATTGCGAAATTCATGCGTTTGATCTGGCCGACGCCGCCATCACCGAATTTGCCCCCAAAGGCATCATCCTGGCGGGCGGGCCTGAATCGGTCACAGAAGCCGGTTCGCCGCGCGCGCCCGCATCGGTATTTAGCCTCGGCGTGCCGGTACTTGGCATTTGTTACGGCATGCAGACCATGGCCGAACAACTGGGCGGCAAGGTCGAATCGTCTGACCTGCGCGAATTTGGCTATGCACGGGTTCGGCTCGAAGCGGCCAACGCCTTTATTGGCGACGCTCAGGATCATGAGGACGAACAGGGCCTCCGCCATTTAGATGTCTGGATGAGCCACGGCGACAAAGTCACCGTCATGCCCGAAGGTTTTACCCGGATGGCCTCCACCCCCAGCTGCCCCATTGCCGGCATGTTTGATGAAGCCCGCCGCTTTTACGGTGTGCAATTTCACCCGGAAGTGACCCATACCCTGCAAGGCACTGCGCTCTTCACACACTTTCTGCTGAACCTCTGCGGCTGCGAGGCGCTCTGGACCGCTAACAACATCGCCGAAGACGCCATAGCCCGCGTGCGCGCGCAGGTCGGCAAAGATGCTGTGCTGCTCGGGCTTTCGGGTGGGGTTGATTCCTCAGTGGTGGCGGCTCTGTTACACCGCGCCATCGGCGACCAGCTCACCTGCGTGTTTGTGGATAACGGCCTTTTGCGCAAAAACGAGGGCGATCACGTGATGGCCATGTTCGCGCAAAATATGGGCGTGCGGGTGCTACGCGTCAACGCCGAGTCGCTCTTTTTAGAGCGGCTGCAAGGCGTAAACGACCCGGAACAAAAGCGCAAAATTATCGGCAAAACCTTTATTGATGTGTTTGATGCCGAGTCCGCCAAACTCAACCAGGTCAAATGGCTGGCCCAGGGCACCATTTACCCGGACGTGATCGAGTCCGCTGCCGCCAAAACCGGCAAAGCCCACGTCATTAAATCGCACCACAACGTTGGCGGCTTGCCCGCTGATATGCAGCTCGGTTTAGTCGAACCCCTGCGCGAACTCTTCAAAGACGAAGTGCGCCGACTGGGGCTGGCATTGGGCTTGCCTCAGGATATGGTCTACCGCCACCCCTTCCCAGGGCCTGGTCTTGGCGTGCGCATACTCGGCGAAGTCAAAAAAGAGTACGCCGACATCCTGCGTGAAGCCGACGCGATTTTCATCGAAGAGCTTCGAGACAGCGGCTGGTACGATAAAACTAGCCAAGCCTTTGCGGTATTTCTGCCGGTCAAATCCGTGGGCGTGGTCGGCGACGGGCGCCGCTACCAATGGGTGGTGTCGCTGCGCGCCGTCGAGACAATCGACTTCATGACCGCCCGCTGGGCGCACCTGCCCTATGCGCTGCTGGAAACCGTATCCAACCGCATCATCAACGAAATCAGCGGCATTTCCCGCGTGGTTTACGACGTCTCAAGCAAACCCCCGGCGACTATCGAGTGGGAATGATCACGGATTAAGTATTGCGCGGCATTAATAAATAAAAACTCTATAGAAATTCTGTTAGGGCGGCATGCATAGAAAACAGAAGAATAGAAATGAGACCAATTGAAATTAACTCTGGCTTGGAGGGGAGACAATGCTTCGTATTTTAGGTTTATTGACAATAATTTTAATTATTAATGCTTGCAGCGTGGAAGAATCTGCGGAAGAAATTGACCTATCTGGCCCAGAAAAAAGCTATAAAATGTCATTAATGCTAGATGATGTCGCCATTGATGGCGACATCGAGATTTCTCAGAAGATAAAAGATAATCCTCTAAAAGAAATCGCAATACTGGATGAACCGGCACCAACTTTAAAGCGTGATAGCACCTACACAATGAAGGTACTTATTACGGATCACCTGGGAAAAACTGCCGATATGACTAAAAGCGATAGAGTGAAATTCCATTCATTTGGCTGTCTAACTATAGAGCGTGAAGGCAAGCTAATTGTAAGGCCCAGCGGTCCCTCACCATGCCATTTGCCGGACATGCCTCAACTCATGATAGGGGTTGCTAGAGCCGACGACAGCAAACTCATCTTAAATGAGTATTTGTTTAAAGTGGTTGATTAACCTTTAAGTGCTAAGCATTTCAATTGTTAAGCGCAATCGATGGTAGTGTTCAAAAATCCTTGTACCTGTCGAATATTAAGCTCGGCAAGCTAAATCGGTTGCACTCATGATGCAAGACGATTTTTTCGACGTTTACTTGTCTCTAACTGTCATTGCGGAGTGCAGACCACTCCGCACACGGCGGGTCCTCAAACGTTAACCCCTCTCCACCCACCGACCTCCCACGATCATAACCCTAGGGCATTTGCAGTCTTGGGCTGTGGGCGTGCGAGCGAGGGCGGCATTGGGTTTGGGTGGGCGGGGCTGTAACGGGGGGATCACCCTAGGCCCAAACGGGCACCAACCCCCAGCCTGGCGGCGCTTCATCGGGATATCGGGACACCCGGAGGCTCGCGGCGCCCTGTTACGCCTCGCTGATCTATACCTGTAGGGATATTAAACGGTAGAGGATGTTGCATGTTCAGTCTCGGGAAGGGCGCCGCTTGGGCCACGAAGGCCTTTGCAATCCGTGGTAGCCGTCTGGCTCTGCTGTGCTCGCTCGCACTGATGTCCGCGCCAGCCCTTGCGGAAGACTTTTTTGATTTACCCCTTGAAGAGTTAATGCAAAAAGATGTTGCAGTAGTGTCGGCGGCAAAGCGCGACGAATCGCTGACGGATACACCCGCTGCGGTCTTTGTGATTACCCGCGAAGACATTCGCCGCTCTGGCGCCACCCATATCCCCGATGTGTTGCGCATGGCGCCCGGCATTCAAGTGGGGCGCATCTCCGCAAATGAGTGGGCGGTTTCAGCCCGTGGTTTAAGTGGCCGCTTTTCTCGCCACCTGCTGGTGATGATTGACGGCCGCAGCCTGTTTACTTCGCTCTTCAGTGGCGTGAATTGGGATGAGGTGAACCTCAACCTGGAGGATATTGACCGCATCGAAATCATGCGCGGCCCCGCTGGAGCCATTTGGGGGGCCAATGCCGTCAATGGCATGATTCATATCATCACACGCAAAGCCACCCAAGGTGCCGCGCACCAGCTTCGCAGTACCGCAGGTAATGGGGAGGAAAAACACTCCGTCTATGGGCGCTTCGCACTGCGACACCCAGACGCCAGCCAAGGCGGCAGCCTCAGCCTCTCTCACCGCGAACAGGGCGAACTGACGCCGGTCAAAAATCCGCCGCCCTGGCCGGATGCGCGCAGCCGCGACTGGTCTCACAGCCAGCTGGATGCGCGCTTTGATGGCCGCAGCCAAACCAATATCTGGACTCTCACGGCAGGTGCCCTGCATATCAATGCCGAGGTTCCCTGGCAAAAACAATCCGTGCAAGCCCCCTGGACGCCCGTGCTGCATAGCGAGGAGAGCAAAACCGGCGGCTACGCCACGGGCGAATGGCGCCGATCCTTAAGTCTTGGCGAGTGGCGCGGCGCCCTGCGCACCGACTGGATGGCGCGCGATACCGATGCCTACCGGTGGGATAGCCGCAGCCAAGACGTGGATGTGCAGTGGTCCGGCGCTTTGAGTGATCACGACATCACCCTCGGTTTTGGCTTTCGCAACAGCCTGAGCGCCTATCGGTCAGCGCCTCAAGGGCTGGATATTGTGCTGACCCCCGCAAAAGCCACCACACAAACCCGCAGCCTGTTTTTTCAAGACCGCTACGCCCTGACCCAAACACTGGCTACCGTCATCAGCGCGCGCTGGGATGCATTTTCCGATTCAAGGCGCGTCTTTCAACCATCGCTGCGTCTTGCCTGGGAGCCAAGATCGGGTCATCAGTCCTGGCTGGCGTGGACGCGGGCAGCCAGCACACCCTCGCAAACGCTCTCAAGCGAAAGTCGCCTCGATCTCTTCACGGTGCCGCCCTCATCCCAGCAACCGCTACCCCTAAGGCTCTCCCTGATGACAACCGGATCCCTCGTGGATCAAACCGTAGTCTCGGCTTGGGAATGGGGTTACCGCTATCAATACGCCAAACACCTGGGGCTGGATATCGCTCTCTACCATCACCAGTATGAGGGGATAGCCGGAGTCGCCCTCCCCGCAGATCGCCTGCCCGAGTTAGTGACCGAGACGATTGAGGGCGTCGAGGTGCCTTATCTGCGCTTGCCGGCCTATTTCACCACACAGGAAGAACGCAACAATCGTGGTGCTGAGTTGGCGCTGTTTTGGCAGGCGTCTCGCGCCTTGTTTATCCAATGGAGCGCATCGACCCAACACACCGACTTTGCCAAAGAAACCACGCCTTTCTCACAGGGATTTAATTTGGCCGACAGCGCGCCACGCTGGCAACAATCGTTAAGGGGATTAATCAATACCACGCAAAACACGCAACTGAATCTGTGGCTTAAAGGCATGGGGGCATGGCCGCGAACAGCATTGGAGCGTTATTGGGCGCTGGACATGAGCTACAGCCTGCAGCTTAGCCGGGGCTTTAGTCTTTCAATCAACGCTCACAATCTCGGCACTCAAGAGCGTATCGAGTTTGGCCGGGAAATTGCGAATGCCAGTTATTTTGCGGTAAAGCCTTACTACTTTTTAAAACTCGATTGGCAAAGGTAAGCGCCGTGCCTTTGCGACATCAGAGAAATGCCCGGCTGTCCGCCTTGCACCAGGCAGCCCGCAGACTAGCGCAGATGGCGGGCGGCTCTCTTTTCGCTCTCAGCCTGGTGGGCGTTGGCGTGAGCGCAGCCGGCTCAGAGGCTCCTGTCACACCGGGTAGCATCACGCATCCAGCCCCCGCTCTGGTGGCGGCTTACCTTTACCATTTCACCAAGTTTATTCAATGGCCCGCAGGCAGCCGCCCGCAGCGCTTGTGTTATGCCGGCCAATCCCAGCCCCTCTGGGAGGAGCTGCAAAAAATTCGAGATAAAACTGGGGGCGACTGGGAAGTCCAGCAGTTGCTGACGGTCGACACCGAGTACCCAGCCTGCGAGCTGCTGTATACCGAGCCTGGGCACAGCGAGCAGCTCGCCCTTTGGCATAGTCGCGCAATACCCGCCTTAATCGTGGTGGAATCGGAAGCGGATTTTGCCTACGCCAGCATCCGGTTGTTATACGTCAACAATAAACTAACGTTTGATATTCATCGCCCCAACGCGCGCCAAAGCGGTTTGGTCATCAGCGGGAAGCTTTTGCAGCTTGCGCATCGTATTCAGGATGCCAACCCATGATGCGCAAACGCGTTACGGCAATAAAAAGTATTGGCCTGCGCATGTTATTCATCGTGATGGCGGGCTCGTCTGCTGGGCTTGCCATAATGGCGGCGGTTTATATGACGGCCATGGTGGAGCTGCTGACACAAAAACGGCAAGAACAACTGCAAGCCGAAATGGCCATTCTGGCGGCGTCTTTGTCTGCCGCCGTGGCCTTTGAGGACACAGAGATTGCACTGGAACAGCTGGAGGCGCTCTCGGTCGACAACGATATTGTGTATGGCGAAGTCTTCAGCAATAACGGGGTGAAAATTGCCGATTTTTTTAACCCGGGCTACGCCACCCTGTACGGCGATAAAGCTCCCTATGCACTGAAAACACACAAAAAACAGCATCTAGAAGACTATCGCCAAGATATTGTGGTCGACGGCAAAGCGATAGGGTATTTACGCGTCTTCGCGAGCGCATCTACCGTGCGAAAAGACATTGGCCAAGCGTTTTTAGCTATATTGATGACCCTGATTTTGGTGAGTGCATTTGTGCTGATATTAAGCCGCCGGCTCTTGCAATCACTTATCAACCCCATCGCCGCCTTGCATGAGACCTCGAGCAAAATTCTCCTGCAAGGCGATTATTCCCTGCGGGCCACCATTTACGGTGACGATGAAATTGCAGCCTTGGCGACAACATTTAATCGCATGCTAGAGCACATCGCCGAGCGCGACCGGTTTTTGGAACAAACCGTTAGGGATCGCACCGCCGAGCTCGAGCGACTCGCCGAGCAATTTCGTCACGGGGCCTTTCACGATGCCCTGACCGACTTACCCAATCGCGCCCTCTTAATGGAGCGCATTCAGCATGTGATAGCGCGCGCACAGCGCCACAAACAGCTCTTTGCTGTGATGCTGATGGATGTCGACAATTTCAAAACCATAAACGACACGCTCGGTCATGACGTGGGCGATAGCTTGTTGCAACAATTATCGGCGCGCCTACAAAAATCGCTACGCGCCGAAGACTTTATCTGCCGCTTGGGCGGCGATGAATTTTTTGTGATTATTGAAAATATTGCGTCCAACCAGGATATCGACCAGGTCGCCACGAAACTTCTGACTTCGTCAATGGCACCCTTCACGTTAAAAAATGCCAACCTGTCCATAACCCTCAGCATGGGGGGAGCCATTTACCCCCATCACGGGCAAGATTTAACCACGTTAAAGCGCGCAGCAGACATTGCCATGTACGTGGCTAAAGAAAACGGCAAAAATCAATTTCGCTGCTTTGAATCGCCGATGGAGTCAGCAGCAAGGCAGCGGTTATTGGTGCAAAACGAGCTGCATGACGCCCTCAAGCGTGGCGAAATTATTTTGTATTTTCAGCCGCAAGTTAAATTGTCTCACCAGAATCCAGACATAGCGCCGCTCTATGGCTGCGAAGTGCTGGTGCGCTGGCAGCACCCCACGCTCGGCTTGCTCAACCCGGATTTATTTATCCCGTATGCGGAAGATGCCGGCCTCGTTCAGCTGATTGATTATTATGTGCTCGATAGCGCCTGCCAACAGGCGCGCATTTGGCATCAAGCTGGGTGGAACATTAGCGTCTCGGTCAATTTATCGGGCTTGCATTTTCGCAACACAACCATCGCCGATAAAATTGAAAAGGCGCTTCGCACCAGCAACTTGCCGCCGCATCTTTTAAACATTGAGCTGACCGAAGCCGTCTTAATTAGCGATAACGCCATCGCGACCAAAGTGGTCAGCCAAATTAAAATGCTGGGGGTTAAAGTGAGCCTCGATGATTTTGGCGTTGGCTACTCCTCTTTAAATTATTTACGCACCTTGCCATTTGACGTCATCAAGCTCGACAAATCCTTTGTCAGCAGCATATTGTCACAACCGCAAGATAAAAAACTTACCGAGGGTATTATCAAACTTGCATCCAGCCTGGATTTAACCGTAGTCGCTGAAGGCATTGAAACACTCGAGCATGCCGAAGTGCTGTTTAAGCTAGGCTGCACTCATATGCAGGGCTATTATTTTTCTCGCCCGCTCAATAAAGCCGATTTTGAATCCTGGCACTTTAAGCGCTTAGAATTGCGCAATGATTAGCGCAATGATTAGTTAGAATGTTGCGTGGGCGCGACGCCTCAGCTGCTTAGGCCGCGCAGGGCTGACAACACCGGGCCCACATCCGGTCGCAACCCTCGCCAGATTGCAAAGGACTCGGCGGCCTGGCCCACCAGCATGCCCAGCCCATCGATGACGTGACGCGCGCCTCCGGCCTGGGCCCACTGCAAAAAGGGCGTCAATTCAGTGCCGTACAGCATGTCGTAGACTACAGGCCCCGATGCAAAAATCGCGGCAGACACTGGCGGCAGGCTGGCATTTAGCCCGGCGGAGGTCCCGTTGATAATGAGATCCCACTGGCTATCTGCGAGCGCGGCCATAGGAACGGCCTGAATCGGCGTCGCAGCCGGGAACAGCGCCACCAGCGATTGCGCCTTGTCAAAGGTGCGATTGGTCAGGGTGACAGAGGCCACCCCTGCCATTAACAGCGGTTGCAACACCCCCCGCACAGCACCACCAGCGCCGAGAATAAGTACCTTGGCACCGGGCAAGGGCACAGCTTCCCGCTGCAAATCCGCGACCAGCCCAACACCGTCGGTGGTATCGCCGTGAATGCGACCCTCTGCATCCTGCCACAGGGTATTCACCGCACCCGCAAGACGGGCTCGGTCGGTCAGGCACTGCGCCATCCGAAAAGCCTCTTCTTTGAAAGGCACAGTCACATTCAGCCCGCCGCCGCCGCCTGCAAAAAACCCGGCAACCCAGGCTCGAAAGTCGGGAGGCGCCAAGTCTATCTTGCGGTAATCGATGCGCTGCTGCAGTTGCGCCGCAAATGCCTGATGAATAAACGGGGACTTCGAATGGGCTATGGGGTGGCCCACCACCGCATAACGATCAACGTCTGCCACGCTGCACCTCCCCCATCACACCCAGTCACGCGGTTTGAGATAGCGTTCATAGAGCGCGGCTTCCGGCGTTCCGGGCTCTGGGTGCCAGTTATATTCCCAGCGCACCAAGGGCGGCAGGGACATCAAAATGGATTCGGTACGACCACCGGTTTGCAGTCCAAACAGGGTTCCGCGGTCAAATACCAAATTAAACTCGACATAGCGCCCACGCCGATACAGCTGGAATTGGCGCTCACGCTCGCCATAAGGCGTCGACTCACGCCGCGTCAAAATGGGGATATACGCATCGGTATAGCTGTCGCCGACCGCCTGCATCAGCGCAAAGGCACGGTCAAAATCAGGGCTGTTGACATCATCAAAAAACAGACCGCCTATGCCACGCGGCTCATTGCGGTGCCTCAGGTAAAAATACTCGTCACACCATTTTTTGTACGCGGGGTAAACCTGCTCACCAAAAGGCGCGCAAGCCGCTTTGGCCGTTGCATGCCAATGGATGCAGTCCTCATCATTGCCGTAATAGGGCGTTAAATCATAACCGCCGCCAAACCACCAGACGGGCGCTTCGCCGTCCTTTTCGGCAATAAAAAATCGCACATTGGCATGACTGGTTGGCGCATAGGGGTTCTGCGGGTGTATCACCAGCGACACACCCATAGCCTCAAAGCGCCGCCCAGCGAGCTCAGGCCGGTGCGCCGTTGCAGACGCGGGCATTTTATCGCCCATCACATGCGAAAAATTCACCCCACCCTTTTCAATCATGCGGCTGTTGGCCAGCACGCGCGAGCGGCCACCACCACCTTCTTCGCGTTGCCAGCTGTCCTCCTGAAAAGTCCCGCCATCTACGGCGGCCAAAGCACTGCAAATGCTGTCTTGTAACCCCAGCAAATAGGTTTTTACCGCACTTTTATCAACCATTGTTAGGCTCCGCGCACTAAGGCGCCCGTCATAAGATCCTGTATTTGAGTCGGCTTGGCCAAAGCGCCCACAGCGCCTGGCGCATAGGTTACGGCTTGACCAAAATATCGGCGCGCCTGAAACCCAAAGCGCGCGGGCTTGCAACCCTGTCGATTCGCCGAGGTGGACACCAAGGGCCCACCAAAACCGGCGCATAACGCCTGCACCCCTGGATGAGCCGAAACTCTCACGGCGACAGTCTCAAAATCGCCGTGAATCCAAACCGGTACCCGCTCTTTGTGGGGCACCAAAAAGGTATAGGGCCCAGGCCAGGCGGCCAGCAAGGTCGCGTATTTCTCGCGGGGCAGGTCGTGCAATAAAAAGTCGAGTTGCGCGATCGAGGCTGCCACCAGAATCACGCCCTTACCCATAGCGCGCTTTTTGAGCGCCAAGACCTGCGCAACGGCCTGGGGATTCCAAGGATCACAGCCGAGACCCCAAACGGCTTCCGTGGGATAGGCAACGACATCACCTGCTCGCAAGGCGCCAAGAGCCGACGCCAAACCTGGGTGCTGAGGATAGAAATATGCAGACACGACAAAGCCCCGCCGAGAGAATAAGTCGGGGCAACTTACCCGAATTACCTTATTCCCTCAAGGCAGCCGCATCCTGGCGCCGCCTTGAGGGACCTCATAGAAGCTCGCAACCCTAGAACACCAAACGCAACCCTAAACTGGTAATGGCCGCCGTCTGGTCATTGGCATCCTCAAAAGGGATAGCCTGGTACTGGGCCACCACCGCGACCTGGTCGGCAACGCCAAATTGCAAGCCGAAGCCGTAGAGTAAGTCGCTCGCGCTATCGACCTCATAACGCCACAAATCATTCCCCCAACGGTCGCGCACCACACCCTCGGCTTCCCAGTGATAGAGCCCGATTTTGGCAAAGAGCGACAGGGTATCGACGACCGGCAAAATCGCCACCAAACTGGTGGTCAAGCCCGACACCGTAATGTCTTCGTTGAAATCGATCTCGCTGACCCCCGCATAGAGATAACTCAGCTCAAAAGCGAGGTTCTCAAACGGCATAAAGCCTGCGCCCAATTCAAAAGCGACACTTTCATCCTGATACAAAACGGCATCCTTTGAGGCGCCAATACTGGCACCGACATATAAACCAGGCTCCGCCTGAGCGTTTGGCACTTCGGCAAGCAGGCCGCCCATCAACCCCAGTACACAGGCTGCCACACGATAATTTTCGATACGCATGATGATTGCTCCAATTCCGTTGATGTCGCCTGACCTTATGGCCCACCGTATGAACTTGGCCTTAATCGCGGCGCCAAACAGCAAAAAACTCACCGCTGCAGCGCAGCAAAAACCCTAACCGGCGCCTATGCTGAAGGAGCCCAGCTGCATTTCACAAGAGGAGCCGCTTATGAGCATTGATGCGCTTTTTAGCCAAGCGACGCGTTTACCCAGCATCCCCAAACTGGTTCAAGAATTGATCGAAAGCTTCGACAACCCCAACGCTAATCTCAATAATATCGCCGCCAAAATTGCCCTTGAGCCGGTTTTAACGGCGAAGGTACTGCGGGTAGCCAACTCGGCGCATTTTGGCCTGCCGCGCCAGGTCGCCTCCGTTCAGGACGCAGTGATTATCATGGGCTTCCCAGCCGTTCGCACCCTGGTGATGGCTTCCGGCATGATCGATTCACTGCAAATTCCTCCCGCCCTCAACAAAAAAGAGTTTTGGTTAAACGTTTTTGAGGTCGCCGGTTGCGCCAAATGGCTTTGCCGCTTTAAAAAAGACCTGGACGCCAATGCCGCCTATACGGCTGGCATATTGCATAGCTTGGGACAACTGCTGATGTATGCCGTCGAGCCCAAACTCGCGGATGCCGTCAATCAAAAAGTGGCCGCAGGCATTGGCCGCTATGAAGCCGAACTGGACATCTTTGGTTATAGCCACTGCGAAGTCGGCGCCGAGCTCACCAAACGCTGGAAATTTCCCGACACCCTGAACACCAGCGTGAAATACCAAAACGACCCCAAAGCCGCGACGCCCGCTTCGGTGCTCGCCAGTATTATTTACCTCGCCAAACGCATCGTTAAATTGCAAAAAGGCGGCATGACAGCCGAAGACTTATTGGACAACTTACCGGAATCCATTCGCCAGAACCCCCCAATTGATTTGCAAGCCATGCTTCAATCCTTGGTCGACAAACCCGACTTCACCGGCGGCATGGCAAACCTGCTTGAGGCCTAATCTCAGCCTTAAATCCGCCGAGCATTAAATCCCCGGCTCACACCATGAAAAAAGGCGCAACCTTCACAGATGCGCCTTTTACAGGTTACGCCTTATAGAAAATCGCCATTTTCAACGACTTAATTGGCCACAATATTCACAAGTTTATTGGGCACAATGATAATTTTTCGCACCGTGACACCCTCTAAAAAGCGCTGAACAACTTCTTGCTCTAACGCAGCCTTTTCGACCCAAGATTGCTCAGCATCCGTTGGGGCCGTTAATTTTCCGCGCAATTTACCATTGACCTGCAACACTAAGTCCACGCTACTGCGCACCAACGCGGCCTCATCCACCGAGGGCCAAGGGTGTACCAGTGGAATATCCGCATACCCAAGCGCCTGCCACAACGACTGGGTAATGTGCGGGACAATGGGTGCTAGCACTAACAACAACATCGTGAGGGCTTCGCGCTCAACGGCCAGGCCTTCGGGCGTTGCGCGGTCGGCCAAACGATTGACCTCATTCAGCAATTCCATAGACGCAGACACCACATTATTAAATGTCTGGCGTTTGCCGTAGCTGTCGTTAATTTTTTGCAGCGTTTCGTGTGTTTTGCGCCGCAAGGCGTAATGAGCATCCGTCGCTGCCACACATTCGCCCACAGGGCCGAGCATCTGATGTTCACGCACCGTGCGCCAAAGCTTGCGTAAAAAGCGGTTGGCGCCCTCCACGCCGGCATCGCTCCATTCTAGGCTCTGCTCGGGCGGAGCGGCGAACATGGTAAAGAGCCGCACCGTGTCAGCCCCATACTGGGCAATCACACTTTCCGGGTCTACCCCATTGGCTTTGGATTTTGACATTTTAATCACGCCGCCAAATTCAACTGCTTCGCCCGTTAGCTTGTGCGTTGCCGCGATCAAACGGCCTTTGTCATCGCGCTGAATCACGACATTTTCAGGCTCAATCCAATTTTCTTTACCGTCTTTTTTAATAAAAAAAGATTCCGCATTTACCATGCCTTGGCACAGCAGGCGCTTAAAAGGCTCATCACCGCTCACCAAGCCTTCATCACGCATTAATTTATGGAAAAACCGCGCATACAGTAAATGCAAAATGGCATGTTCAATACCGCCAACATACTGATCGACCGGCAGCCAATAATCGGCGGCGGCTTTATCGATCATGCCTTCAGTAAAACCTGGGCAGGTATAACGGGCGTAATACCAGCTCGACTCCATAAACGTATCAAAGGTGTCAGTTTCGCGCTCCACCACTTTGCCGTCGAGCCTATCGTGCTTCCACTCGAGGTCAGCTTTAATCGGCGACTGAACACCGTTCATCACCACATCTTCTGGCAATAAAACCGGTAATTTATGCAAAGGCACGGGAATTTCGCCGCCTTCCACCAGACTATACATAGGGATAGGTGCACCCCAGTAACGCTGGCGTGAAACGCCCCAATCGCGCAAGCGATAATTGACTTTCACTCGGCCCTTCCCCGTTTTTTCAAGCCGTGCGGCAATCGCATCAAAGGCATCATCAAACGCTAGGCCAGTAAAATCGCCGGAATGGACCAGCACACCTTTTTCAGTGAAAGCACCTGCCGATAAATCAATGGCCTCCAAGGATGTCGGGGCAATCACTTGTTTAATGGGCAACTGATACTGTAAAGCAAATTCGTAATCGCGCTGATCATGCGCTGGCACGGCCATGACCGCACCCGAGCCATAATCCATCAACACATAATTGGCTACCCACACCGGCACGGATTCGCCCGTAATCGGATGGATAGCTTGCAGGCCCGTATCCATGCCCTTTTTAGCCATGGTGGCCATATCGGCTTCAGCAACAGACTGCACTTTACATTCAGCCATAAATTGGGCCAAAGCCGGGTTGGTTTCAGCCAAGTGCTTGGCAATCGGGTGCTCTGCGGCCAAGCTGACATAGGTGACACCCATTAAGGTATCAGGCCGCGTGGTGTACACATCAAAACCGGCCCAGCCACCGAGGGTTGATTGCAGGGCAAAATGCACCTCAAGACCTCGGCTTTTGCCAATCCAATTGCGCTGCATGGTTTTGACCTGCTCAGGCCAGTGCGGCAATTGGTCTAAGTCATTTAATAATTCTTCCGCATAATCCGTTATTTTAATAAACCACTGCGGAATTTCCTTGCGCTCAACCAAAGCGCCAGATCGCCAGCCGCGCCCATCTATAACTTGCTCATTAGCGAGCACGGTTTGATCTACCGGGTCCCAATTGACCGTGGACATTTTTTTGTACACCAAACCTTTCTCATACAGCCGGGTAAAAAACCACTGCTCCCATTTGTAATAATCGGGCTTGCAGGTTGTCAGCTCACGCGACCAATCAAAGCCAAAACCCAACTGTTTTAATTGTTTGCGCATGTGATCCGTATTGGCGTAAGTCCACTTGGCGGGCGCAGTTTGATGTTTCAAAGCCGCATTTTCAGCAGGCAAACCAAAGGCATCCCATCCCATAGGGTGCAGGACATTTTTACCCTGCATGCGCTGGTAACGCGCAATCACATCAGTGATGGTGTAGTTGCGCACATGCCCCATGTGCAACTTGCCACTGGGATAGGGGAACATGGCTAAGCAATAAAACTTCTCTTTGCTCGGGTCTTCGGTCACGGTAAAACAGCCCGTTTGATCCCAATCGGCTTGCACAGCACGCTCAATGGCAGCTGCATCATAGTGTTCGTTCATTTATGTCCCCTTGGGCACAATCGAATTCGTGGCATCGAAATCGTGGATTTCAAAAAAGTGGGGGATTATAGAAGCTCCCCAGGCAGAGGGGAATGCAAGTCATGATAAGCACCTTGCTGGATAAGTGGCGGGCTTCTAGTCTTAGAACAGGATTTACCCGCAGACTGCGTTTTACCTAAACAACGGACTTGACCGAAACAACAGACTTGACCGAAACAACAGACTTGACCGAAACAACAGGCTTCCCAAGCAGGCGAATTATGTTATTGCGTCACTCGGTATGGATTGGATTAGGGGCCCTATTCGGCCTAGTGCTAATTCACGCAGGGCTCGGCTACCTCCTTCAAGACAGGCTGGGCTATCTCGCCAACCACCCCAGCTGGGCTGGCCAGCCCCCTGAAGCCCAGCGCGAGACACTCATCGCACTGCACCAGCAAGCTCGACAAATCAGTCTTCTTCTTTTTGCGCTGGGGGTCGGCATCACCGCGTTTTTCGTGTTCTTCGCCGAGCGCAAGGTGCTAAGGCCTCTTGCGCGCCTTTTGGCCAGCCTTGAGCCGTTACACCAGCATCAGAGCGACCTGACGCAGCGCATGGCGGGCGCCGATCAAGCCGCCGAATGGGGTCAGGTGTCGCGCAGCCTCAATGGGGTTTTAACCTACTGCCAAACACTGATTGCAAACATTCAAGCAGGTCAGCACAAAGTCCATCAAGCACAGGCCAGAATTGGTGACTTTATGCAACGCAGCGCCTCGGGAGCCTTTATTCAGCGCAGCGAAATCGCTCGCCTCGCCGAAGCCATCAACGCCATAACCCAAGCGCTGGAAAACATGGGAGATGCCGCAGTCCAAGCCAGCCACAGCTCGGCCTCAGCCGTGACCCTCACCGATGAAGGGCATCACATCATGGCCGAAACCGAAACGCGCGTCGGCGCGATTGTTCAGGCTGTCAGCCAAGCGGTAGCCGTCATCGGCAAGCTCGAAGCCGCCAGCCAACAAATCAACACCATGGTAGTGACCATTCGCTCGATTGCCGAACAAACCAATCTGTTAGCACTCAATGCAGCCATTGAAGCGGCCAGAGCCGGTGAAAGTGGGCGCGGTTTCGCCGTAGTGGCCGATGAAGTGCGCAATCTCGCCGCCCGCACCCAAGACTCCACCCAGACTATCGAGGCCATCATTTCAGAACTCAGCAGCAGCGCCCAAAATGCTGCCGACGTCATGGATCACACCGAACAACAAGCCCATCAAATCCGCGAACAAACTGACCGTGCCACCCAAGCATTTAAAACCATTTTGTCTGCCGTACAGCGCATGGAGGGCATGAACCATCACATAGCACAAGCTGCCGACGACAAGCGCGAAGACATGCGCATGATTCGCGCCAGCATGCAGACACTTCTATCACTGGCCGACAACAATCAACAGATTGGCCAGCAGGCGCAGCAGGCTCACAACCATCTGGTTGCAGACATCAACGACCTTGCTCTGCTGCTTAAGCCCGTTAAAACCGCTTAAATCACACGGTTACGGCTTCAACCTTGGCGTCTTAGCCCTGTCAGGCACGACGTCAGCAGCTGCTACCCGAATACTTGACTAAAATAGTCAACCTATTAAGATGCCAGCACACTTGCATCCAACCCGAGGCCCCCCGTGAGTAACCTGACTGCCGCCTCTGACTCAACCGCGACTCACCCCACTCAACCCCTTGGTGATCCCCAAACTGCCGCCCCAGCTAACGCCGGTGTCAGCACCTATACGCCCAACCTGCTGCAGGTGACAGAATCCGCTCTCGCCAAAGTGCAGGCGCTAACCGTCGAAGAAGACAATCCCGCGCTCTTTTTACGCGTTTATGTCACAGGTGGCGGCTGCTCTGGCTTTCAATACGGTTTTAGTTTTGACGAGGCGCTCAATGATGACGATACGGTCATCGAGAAAAACGGCGTGCGCGTGGTCATGGATGCGATGAGCTACCCCTATCTCGTCGGCGCGCGCGTCGACTATCAAGAGGGGCTGCAAGGTGCGCGCTTCACAATCGACAACCCCAATGCCAGCTCAACCTGCGGCTGCGGCTCGTCTTTTTCGATTTAATGGGCGCGCACCCTTTTTCGTTACACACCCTTTTTCGTTACACACCCTTTTTCGTTACATAGGCGCCATCTCCATTTGCCCTCGACACCCCAAACGCACCCACTCATGGTCAATTTTTAACCATAAATCCGTTAAGGCACGGTTATAAATTGCGGTTCCTATAATTCAAAAACGCAATGAGCTCTGTCATCACAGGGCAGTCAGTCAACTAGTAGGAACTGTGCATATGCCAAGGTGCAACACATCAAAGACGCGTCTTTCTGCCTTAGGGTATTTTCTCGGACTTTTACTGTCCTGTTTGCTCGCTCCCTTGGCACTGGCACAAGCGGATCAAGATAACGACCTGATCCCGAACGGCAGCGATCTGCGCGTCAGCCGCCCTTTTAGCTGCGACGGCGCCCTTTACCAAGTCTTAAACGGCCAGCTCTATCGGTACCAAAACAGCACCTCTGCTTACAGCATGATCGGCACCAACACGACTGCGGTTAATGGTTTGGGCTATCGGTTGGGCAACAATTTTGCCTACGGCATCTTCGAATCGGAACTCTACTTAATGGATGCCGACGGGGTAGCCGAGCGGGTCGGCGCTCTCATGCCAGCCGGTGGAAGCCAGCCGGTGACTATGGCGACAGAACTGCGGGCAGGTGTCATCCGCAATAACATTTTATGGGGCCTGAGTCGGCTGCACCTGAATCATGTCTTCAAAGTCGACCTCTTGGCACTAACCTATGAGGCAGTTCCGTTGGCGACTCCTTTTGCCAGCGGGGCTACGGTACCTGGCGACTGGGTAAGCTTTAATCAGCGCTTACTCGCTGTGCATAACGGCGCTATCTGGTCGTTTGATCTGTCGCAAACACCTATTCCCGTCACCACCACCGCACTCCAGACCAATCCGATAGGCACTGGCTTTGTCGGTTCTCAATGGATGGACGATATCAGTCGCTTTTTTGTCGCAAGCAACGATGGTGTCATCTATGAAATTCTGGACTATGCCAACACCAGTCCCAGATTAGAAGCGAGGGGCACAGGTCCAACTGGCAGCATTGGTGATGGCTTCAGTTGCCACCCTCCTTTGCTGCGGCTAAACCCCGTCGCCGGTGACAACGTCATCAACACGACCGAAGACAATAGCCCCGTAACCCTCTCCGGCACCACTACTGGTGTGGAAAATGGTCGCACCGTCACCTTAACGCTCAACGGCCGCACCTACACGGCAACCGTTTCTAACAATGCCTTCAGCACGACTATGTCGGCCGCTCAGGCTCAGGCTCTACCGGCTTCCAGCACCTTAACCGCCAGCGTCAGCAACGCCGCCGGTGATGCCGCCACCCCTGCTAGCGCGACAATTGGTCACACCGTCACCGCACCCACTATCTCGCTCAGCCCCGTCGCCGGTGACAACATCATTAACAGCACCGAAGACAACAGCCCCGTGACCCTCTCCGGCACCACTACTGGTGTGGAAAATGGTCGCACCGTCACCTTAACGCTCAACGGCCGCACCTACACGGCAACCGTCTCTAACAATGCCTTCAGCACGACTATGTCGGCCGCTCAGGCTCAGGCTCTACCGGCTTCCAGCACCTTAACCGCCAGCGTCAGCAACGCCGCCGGTGATGC
>JACCDR011712159.1_pt1 | contig 19921 bp, 17 predicted proteins | sample 7446431 | NCBI WGS metagenome assembly JACCDR01 (sample SAMN15323443, study PRJNA562643) | freshwater metagenome | isolation source: river surface water | place: USA:Blue River Watershed | collected 2017-08-17 | reverse complement strand
GGCCCCAGCGAAGAGACTCATATCTGGGCCTGGAACCTCGAAGAAGAAACCTGCCCGCTTCACCATGCACTCATCATTTGAGGCTTACAACCACACAGAGCTCTATCAAGTCTGCACCGACGCCGGCATCCTAGTCAGGCCGAACGAGCCGCGCGAGGCGATGATCGCCTACCTGGAGGGGTGGGAAGAACCACCGCCCATGGCCGAGGCCGACAACGTGTTCCACAACTGGAGGTACGGCATCATCGGCTTCGTGTCCGAGTACTGGAAGAAACTCGAGACGCAGCTGATGTGCCCTGCCCGGATGCTGAAGCATCCGACCAACCCAAATCCGAAACCCTGCTTCGGGTGTCTTGACACCCAAGTGATGTACTGCCTAGTAAACAACTCCGCGAACGAAAAGTTCATCGAAGTGCACCGCCTAGTGAGGAGAAAAAGTATCAAATGACCGCCGCTGCTCAACTGACCGTCGAAACCGCCCCCCGTGACCTCGCCGCGCTCACCGCTGCTGGTCGATTCAACCTGCGCGCCCTCGCCAACGAGCTCAACGCCTTCAACGGCAGTGAGGAAGAAAAGCAGGCCTTCATGTCGGGCTCAACCCCGCAGATGGCTGAGTTCGTGCTCAAGCACCTGCAGCTGAAGGACGGTGCGGCGAAAAGCAAGGCCACCGGCACCGGCGGCGCCACGCGCGCGCCGACCACAAAGAATGCCAGCAAGGGTGCCGGGGTGGCTGGCAAGCCCACCGGCACGGCCGCGGCCGGTACCGGAGGTGGCGGTACGCAAACCACCACGACCGCGCCTCCGAGCCCCGGTAACGGCGCCGGCGTGGAGAAACTGCTCGCAGCCATCAACCAGCTGACGGAGCAAGTGAAGGAGAACAACGAGCGGCTGGAAAGCATGCAAGGCTCGATCGCGCAGTTGCAACACATCACCGGCGGAACGAACCGCTTCGTGGCGCTCTCCATCGGTCTCGCCGGCAAGCTCGCCGAAGAGACCCTGGGCGCGCACATCTCGCAAATCCTGCCCATCGTGCTCGAAGACATGCCGGCCGTCGAGGCCGCCATGCGCCAGCTGCCGGGTGCCGATGAGGCAGAGGCAGAGGAAGAGGTCGAAGAGGGAAACGGCGAGTAGTAGCCGTCACGACGTGGCCGGGCTGTAGACGGATCAGGGCGCACGACACGCTGGAGATTACCGAGAGCCTCTTGCTCTCGCTCAACTACATCGCGTTGCGCACCCTGGCCGTCAGCCTCGGCGTCCTAGTTCAGGACGACCCATCCGTCGACGTGCTACGCCAACGAATTCGACAGTGCCGGGTGGTGTGACACTCGGCGCTGTGCGAAGGGGGCGTACTCAGTGCGAAGAAAGGCCGCCATGAGTGCGTCGTGTCAGGGAGAAGTGCGCGTATCGAATTGCCGGTGGTTCTGTTTGGAGTGCGGGCATGAAAGCTCCGCATGGTCCACACGTCATGAGCCACTTCAATCTCGTCGAGCAAACTTACTCTCAAACCTGCTCCAGCTAGTGCGCGAGGCTGAAGCAGACGAAGTGGGAGCCGCCACGGCGGCGTAGACCACGGGAAAGGGCCAAGGCCCTTTCTTTAGCCCTATCTTGGGCCGCGCCGGGGCGTGACGCGCATCCGCGGGCCGCGCCTGCCCACAATCACCGTTGGTGCAGGCTCCGTCGACGGGATGTAAACGAACGTGATTTCGCCGACACCGCTAAGGCTAAACGGGGCGGTCGGCACTACGGCCAAGCCAATGAAGTCACCCATGAAGCCAGCGGCGGCCAGGGCAAAGGGCGGCGCGACCGCCACCGCGGCGCCGCTGAAGCACTCGAGGCCTGCGCCCGTACCAGCAAAGGGGGGCAGTTGTGGCATGGCGCTGCCCAAAAAGGACTGCGTGCCAGCGGCGGCGAGCGCGAAAGGCGCTAGTGCGGCGAGGGCAGCCCCCGAGAACACCGTCCCCTGAGCCCCAAGGCCTGCAGCTGCGAATGGGGCTGCGCTCGCGATCCCGGAAGAGCACACGAAAAGCTCCGCACCCGCACCAGCAGCTCCGAAGGGCGCGCAAGCCGCGGTGGCGGCGCCCGTGATGCGCTCCAACCCCGCCCCCGAGCTCGTAAACGACGGCAGGTCGGCCGCGGCCGCGCCGCTGAAACGTTCGAGACCGGTCGCTGCCGTCGTAAAGGGCTGTTGCGCCGCCGTAGCCGCTCCGAAGAACACGGCGCCGAGGGCGCCCGTACCCACCGCGTTGAAGGGCTGGCAGGCCGCGGTGCCCGTGCCGCTGACCGCAATGGCGCCGGCGCCGGAGGAGGCGAAGGGCGCGCAAGCAGCGGCTGCCGTGCCTGAAAAGCGCTCAGCACCGGCGCCGCTCGCCGCAAAAGGCTGCATGACAGCCGTACCGGAGCCTGAAATGCCGCTGGCGACCAGGGACCCGGTGCCGGAAGCGGCGAATGGAACGCAGCTCGCCGTCGCCGCGCCGGTGACGACGATGACGCCGGCAGCGGCGGCGGCGCTGAAGGGAGCGCACGTGGCAGTAGCAGCTCCAGAAAAGTGCTCGAGGCCAGCAGCGGCCGCGGTGAAGCTCGAGCAGGCAGCTGTCGCTGTGCCCGTGAAGCGTTCGGCACCGACAGCAGCTGCAGCAAACGGCTGGCAAGCCGCAGTTCCAGCCCCGGCGAAGACAGCGCCCACCGCGCCCAGGCCGGAGACAGCAAACGGCTGCACAGCGGCGGTGGTGGCGCCGCTGAAACCCTCCGCACCGACGCCGGACGCGGCGAAAGGCTGGGCCGCAGCTGTTCCAGTGGCGCTGAACCTCTCCGCGCCTGCTGCTGCCGCTGCGAACGGCTGGCAGACAGCGGTGGCGCCGCCCGCGAACACGGTGCCGACGGCTCCCGTGCCGCTCGCAGCGAAGGGCTGAACCGACGCCGTGCAGGCCCCACTGAACCCTTCGCTGCCAGCGCCTACGCAGGCAAATGGCTGAGCAGCGGCAGTCGCAGCCCCGCTGAAGCGCTGCGCGCCGGCGGCGGAAGCGGCGAACAGACTCATAGCCGCAGTGCCAGTGCAGGAAAACTGCTCGAGCCCTGTCGCCGACGCCGCGAACGGCTGCAGGCCCGCTGTCGCAGCGCCGATCGCGCCGTTGGCCTTACCTGCAGCCGCGACCGCAAAGGGCTGCACCACAATCGCGCCGGACCCGGAGAAGACGAAAGGAGCGGCGGAGGCAAAGAACGCCGGCGAGCCGCGGCGACGGGTCGTGGTGAAGGCCTCGATCGGCCTTTCATCCGTCGCCTGGTAGAGCCCCATCACGTCGTTGACGGGCGGAGTGCCAGCGAAGAACGGACGACGCCGGCGCGGCTCGTCAGGCGCAGTCCATTCCTGGTTGTACGGTCGGCGGCGGTACGGGAAGAACGGTAGAACGTAGGGAGCGGCGGCGGTGATGTACGCAAACGGCCGCCGTAGGCTCTTCGTGAAGCTCTCGACCGGTAGGTCTTCTACCAGCTTGCGCTTGACCGAAGCCGTGTAGTCCGGCGAGCCACCGCCACCGGTCGCTCCTTGGAGGATCACCAGGACGGCGCCGTGCGTGTCCGTGGTTCCCGTCGTCGCGAAGCCGAGGCTGGTGCCGGCGTTCTGCGACGCTGTCGAAATAAATGAAGCAGCCTCAGATCCCGATGTGGCAGTGCTCGGCCACTGCTTCGTCCATCCAGCAGGCGCAACACCTGGCCAAATGACCGAGAACCAACTGCCGCCAAACGCGATCGCGAGAGACCCGTTGATGGCCACGGTTGCGCCCGGGACACTGATGCCGCTCCCCGCGTTTACAGCAGAGGTGACTCCTCCGGCAGGCGTTGGCGTGGTTGGGTCACAATCTCGGAACGCTAGAATTTGCCCAACACCGGCAACTGCAGTCCCGCCCGGCGTAACGGTATAGTTGTTGGTCGCGTTCTCGGTCGTCGCGTTCGTGACCTTCTTTCGCAAGACGGTCAGGCTCCAGCTGTTGGAGCCCGCGTTGCTTCCCCCGATGTGCGCCACGGGTACGGGGTCCCAACCCGCGCACGACGCAACCGCCGTTGCGTCGTTGAACGTGACGACCCCCATGTAAAGCCAATCGCCGACAGCGAGGCTGCCGTTGGCGTTGGGGATCACGTTGTTGTAGCTGGACGCCGGGGTCCCACTAGCAACTAGGAAGGGGTCAGCCATTGCGGTCTCAGAAAGGAATCTGCGTGCTGATTACCGGAGCCACAGCATCTTTGCCTTGGTTGCTGAAATGGATGCCGTCGGCGAGCATGGGCGCTCCCAGACCGCTCGTGCCCACCTCCGCTTGACCGAGGCCGCTGATGGCGTCGAGGTCCGCGAAGTAATTGGCACCACAACGGATTGGCTGGCCGAGTCCTCCATTACGCAAGGCGTCGTTGTGCGCGATGCGATTCGGGCGCGTGTAGGGCGAGCCTACCGGGTCGTTGTACTCGGTAGTCGCGGGTACACAGCAAACAAGTACTTCCCAACCTAGTGCGAGTATCTCGTCGATCAGCGTCTTGAGACGCGCCATGATCGTGGAATCACCGTCGCGAAGGTCTTGTACGTCACGATGCGTGATGGACAAGAGCACGACGACGTTACGCACGCCGGGCACGTAGAAAGCGTCGTGCCCCTTCACCTTGAAGCTGTTAGAGCCAGTGCCGATCGCTCCGGACCCGGCAGGAGACCCCCAAGTATCGTTGAGGCCGAAGTTCGCTTGAGAGACCTCGTTCCACGCGAGGTCCCCCGGGCGCAGCGCCGCAATGCGCGACGCGATCCCGGATGCCAGGGAGTCGCCGAAGACCAGTCCGTTGATCGGACCCGTCGGCACGGACGGAGGCGCCGCCGCCGTCACGCGCCGATAACCACCGCGCCCAGCCAAGCGCGCGCCTGGCACGTTATCCGCCGTCGAGCTCGGCGAACACCAATGATCCGGACCAGAGCGTGAGCCCCGTTGGCGCCGCTCGCAGTTTCACGGCCAACGCTGCGCCACCGCCGCCGGGTACGATCAGGCGTTTGCGCTCGGTGCGCTGCCAAAGGTAGCCGGTGAGGTTCCAGAAAGCGTCGGGGAACTTTTCCGTGAAGGTGCCAGCCCCTTCGGCCGAGGCCAAGACACCGGACGTGCCTGCCGCGCCCGCTGTGCCGCCGGCGATGTAGGAGCTGCCGTCGCTCGACTTGGTCTTTTCCGGAGTCGCGGAAACGAGCGTGGGGAACGCGGTGGCCTTGAATCCGATCGACACGCGGACCATCTCACCCGTGGTGGTACCCGCCTGATTCAGCTGCACCTCCACGAGCTCGATCACGCCGACTGCGGGAGGGTTCACGAACAGCAGCGTCTGCGCGCCGGTGAGGGTCTGATCCGCGAACTTGACGATGTATTCTCGTGCCATGGGGCTGTTCCTTCAACGCAGACGGCTAGCCGTCGCAGTGGGTAGTTGGGGTTCCGTGTTCTGATTCAAGTACAGAGAGAAACGGCCTTTGTACTGACGAAGGCCGCCTTGACGTAGGGGCTAGCCCGCGTTGGTCTCTGCATGTTCAACCAGGCACGGGCTCCAGACGGCCGATGTGGCCGACTCACTTCTTTGAAACGACCCCAGTGCCGGAGACGCCCGTGGCCGTCATCTCAGCGGTCGCCACACCCGGCGTTGACGCCAGGCCGAGAGCACGCTCGGGCACGCTCGGCACCTCACCAGGTCCGAGCACATCGAACTCGACGACCTTCACCCAGTAAGGCTCGGTCGGCGTCTTCGGGTGACTGAACCCGTGAATGTGAAAGCAGTAACGCTTGACCGCGTCGAGCTGAACCTCCGTCGGCGTCTCCGCAAACGGGAAGTCGGCCACGATGCCGTGCGCTTGGTGTCGAACGAAGTAAACCTTGGCCATGTTACGCCGCCTGCGAAATGGTGAGAGAAGTGACCTGGCACGTCGCACCGGACGAAAAGGCCACCGAGTTGAAGTTCAGGTCTTGACCGGCCGTGCCCACGGAGATGTCCATGATGCGCGTGCCGCTGAATGCCTGACCCGACACCTGAAGCGTAGCCCACGTAGCCGTGGCCGATGAGTTGATCGCCGAGTCCTGGGTAATGGCGTTGGCCGCTTTGCTACCCGCGGAAGCCGCAGCGAAGGCTGTCGCGCCGAACACCAGGTCCGCCAGCGCAACCTGCGCGCCGAGCGCGGTGTCAGCCGACACGGGCTTCGTGCCGTCGGCAACGCGAAGGCTGCCGTTGTTGAGCACATCCCACGCGGTGTCGAGGGCGGCGTTTCGTCGCAATACGGCAGTACTTGCGGTCATGTTACACCTCCTCCGACTCGGTGCCTTCTTCGAAAATCTTGAAGGTGAGGAGCTGGACGGTGCCGGCTTCCCAGTTGATGCCGGTGCGCGGGGTGATGGTAACGGTCACCATCTCGGAGGGAGCGCCGTTGGCGACCTCTTCCGCGTTGCGCTCGCGCCATTGGACGCGCGCACCATCGAGCTCACCACTCTCGAGCTTGTCCGCCATCTCGCGAAGCTTCGCAACGGCGTGCGCGCGACCACTACCCTTCAAAACCAAGCCCATGTCCGGCAGGCGAGTCTTCTCCACCTCTTCGACGGCCGGCTCGAGCTTCTTGACTGCGTTCTCCATTTGCCTGTCTTTCTGGGCTCAGCCCGGAACAGGCCTAGGATAGCGCGCGGGTCTTGGAATCCCCAAACTCACTTGGTCGCGGCCGCAGTCGCTATCACGGCCACCACCGCGGTCATCACGCCGACGCTGTACCAAAGCCCGGGCTCCTTCCAGAACGACGGGCTTCGTAGTTTCTCTTCGGCGTCTAGCCGGGCTTTCTCTGTAGCCAAGAGCCGTTGCCGCAGATCTTCTTCGACCTTCTTGCTGCGCTCAGCATCGATAGAGCGGTACTCCTGCTCGCGGGCTACTACGACCTTACAGCTGTTCTGCGCCGCCTTCAGGTCGAGGTTGTACCGCAGCTTGTACTGCTGCAGAAAAAAAGCCCAGCGAAGCGCTGTATTTTCGTCGAAGAGCTGCCCCGCGTAGGGCGCCGACGCACCTTTGGTCACAGCTTCAATGCGGTCTTCTCCAGGAGGGTACGTGACTATCTCAGGCTCTTCAGCAAGAGCAGGGACTGAAATGAACGAAGCAGCAAGTAGCGCCCGATGTAATTTCATCCCCCGAAGGATACGCTAGGACGCGTAGTACTCGGCAAGCACTGTCTTCACCGTGTGGTCATACCAGGACTCGATGCGACCAGGGAAAGGCCACATCCAGCCATAGCCGGCTCCGGTGAAGTTAGCGACCATCTGGGCGCGTGCCTGCTTTGACTGCACTGCCTCAGCGCCATTCGGATAGAGCTCGACCGTCGCGCGAATGGTCTCTTCGTAGGCCTCCATTTCGAACAACGCTCGAAAGTAGCAAAAGCCGAGTGGCAGCGGGACGCACACGTAAAGCAACGCGTAGATCGGTAGCGTAAAAGTGCGTCGCTGCCGCATGTGCACGCGCTCGTGCCTGAGGATGATGACCCGTTGGTAATCCGTCATCACGCTCCAGCGGCGTGGGACATATACACGACACCCGACAGTGGTCGTGTACTTCGTCATGAAGTCACGGCAAGCACCAAACGTGCAGAAGAAGAGCACTGCGTTCACGAGCTTCATGAACAAGCTGTCCTCTTTCCAGACCATCTTGAACGCCGGAAACTCAGCACGCAGGTCGTCCAAAGTTTGTGTGTAAGTACAACCTGCGCAGTGATTCATTTTCTTCGTACGTCCTGGCCAACTTGCTTGAGGAAGTCGGACACTGCCGCTGGATCACCCTGTACCGCGTCGACAGCGTCCATCTGCTTCTGCGTCTCGCTGGCAGCCTTAGCGCTGCGCTCCGCCTCAATGCCTGCCAATTGCCCGGAGGCCTTGCTGTCAGCTTCCTGCCTCTTGGCGTCAGCCTCCGCGTCTAACTTGCCCTTCACCTCTTGGTGAGCGACTAGCTCAGGGCTAACGACGACGACGTACTCCTTGCGTGCGGCAGCGCGCCCAATGAAATACAAAAGCGCACCGACCGGAAATAGCAACCACTTCCAGTTGACCTTAAGCCAAGCCCAGGTCGCGTGCATCCAAGAGGTGGCCGGGGCGACCATCAGCGCCCCGTCATCGGAGGAGGCGCTTCACTGTCACCCGCCGGCGAGATGTCCAGCCCGAAGCGTTGCTTCACCGCACGCTTCAGCGCTTGGTACAAGAAGCCAGCAAACCAGCCGACGCAGCCGCCAAATGCGACGCGGCCGCCCTTGTCCCCGATGCCATCGAAGAAAAAGTCGCTCTTCAGTAGCGAGCTCAAAGCGCCTAGCGTCACCGGCAGTGCCGCCAAGATCACCAGGTTCCACCACCGCGACATGTGCGTGAGGTAGGTAGGGGACTTGGAATTTTCGTCGGCGTTCTTCTTGAGGTTCGGCCAGATGTTCTCGACGACGCGTCGAATGAAGAACGTCAGGATGAAGATGATCACGCCCAGCACGTAGGTGCCAGGGCGCGTGAGAAGTCCGATGATATCGAGGTCTTGAACGGGGGTTTGCATGATCAGCCTTCCCAATCATACCGGAGCGCCCGCCAGCTCATATACTGCGAGTACTTCAGCAGGTAACGAACAATCTTGAAAACGCCCGACGTATTCGTGGTCGGAAGTACTCCATCGTCGGCGATTTGAAAGCCAACGCCGATAGGAGTCCAAATCGCGCCTAGCGGGCCAGTGGTGCCGTCCGGAATGATGAAGTTGACCTCGAGCTCGTCACCAGGCGTGGGCGTGTAGCCAGAGCCGGCGGTGAATTGCATCGTGAGCACAGTAGCCACCGTGGGTGGCGCCGTGAATTGAACGACGACGGTCGAACCCAAGAACGGGTTGATGTTCACCGCAACATCACCGGTGGCGCCACCGGCAACTGCGATGGCCTGCTCCGCACGGTTGAGCACAGTCATCCGCTGCCGACCACCGAACGTGGCGATGCCGCCGTCGCCGTACAGGGCGCCCTTGTATGCGATCTGACCGTCCAGCCCGAACCCTCCCCAGCTCATGGCCGTGAGCAAGTTCATGTTCGTGATGCCGATGTCGTTGCGCGAAGATGCGGCGAGGAAAGCTGCATAGGGCACGACCGCGTTGCTGTCGTACGTACTGTGCAGAATGCCAGGCGCTGCCACCATGAAGTGCGGAGTGCCCTGAGCGCCAGCGGCAGCTCGATGTGTACCGCCGAGAGACAGGGTCGGTTGTAGCCACCGCAGGCGCACGCTAGCTGATGAGCCAGAGGGTCCAATCGGCGGCAGCGCGCCGGTGAGCGCCTTGACCGTAAAGCGCGTGGCCGACAGCACAGCATCCACACGGAAGGTACCGACAACGGTACCAGTCGCGTTGTTGATAACCTCGATGAGGTCGGTGGCGCGCAGGGCTGTACGACTAGAGCCGTCTCGTACGAAGTCAGAACCGCCCACCTGCAGCGTTCGACGGCTGGTAGTATCCGTCAGCGCATCGGGGTTCACAGAGGCAACTGACGCCGAGCTGATACGCGTCAGCAAAGCGCCGCCACCGATGGTGCTTGCCGTGATGCTGCGCGGGATCATGTCGAGCAACAGCGGGCCGGTCACGTGACTGAGCGCCACTTCATTGGCGTCGGCAGTGTTGTGGTACGGAGACTCCTGCACGAACCCCACGTCGCCACCGCGCGTCAAGTCGTAGGCAGTGGCGACCGTCGTTGCCACGCGGCGCAGCCGCAGCATGGCCAGTACCGGGTCCGGGTACTTGTCTACGCCTACGGTACCGACCGTATCGAGCAAGTACGTCGGCGCGCGTAGTTCCACACCAGGACCATCCCGAGTAATGAAACCGCCATTGCCGGCAACATCCTGCGTGGTACCAGGGTCTGCCGTCGATGCCAGACGGTAGCGCCCATCGAGCCCCGTACGCGCCAACGAGGCGATGGTCGCCGGCCAGGCATCGTTCCAAGCAAGGCCCGACACGGCGTGTAGGTCGCGCAGCACGCGCTCCACCTCGCCAGAAACCTCCTGCGCGCTTCGAATCTTGATGCTGGTGAACGCATCCTTTGGCAACGTCGCCAGGTTTGTGCGCTCGCCGTAGACCACGCGATACGTAACGCCCGCGGGGATCGCGGCAGTCAGCGTGACGGTCGGCCCGTTGTAGAAGCCGGAGGTTTGGGTGCCGACCACGTTGTTGTTCGAACCATCGTGGATGAGCAGGGCCTTCACTACGGTGCCGCCCGTGGTGATGATCTCGTTGTCGCTGTTGTCGAGCACGCTGACCAGCTGGTCACGGCGCGCCTGGTTGTTGGCTACACCAAACTCCCCGACGAACACCTGTCCGGTCAGCACGATGGACGACACCGGAGCGCCCGCGAGCACGTCGGCGGTCTGGGCTGTGATCGCTACGTCGCGCCGCAAGAGCCCGTCCAAATAGTCGGTGTTCTCGGCCAGCGCCTGAAGGCCGCGGTTCGCGAAAGTCGACGTCGCGTCCTCGCCAAACGCCACGAAGTAGGTGCCCTGGTTAGGCCCCGAAGACTTCTTGCCGTCTGTGAACGCGGCGGTCCCAGGATCGCCGTTTGTCGACGGGCTGTTGATGTAGTCGTAGCCTCCTGGAAGGCCGCCGAAGTAGGTGGGTACGGCTAGGCGATGAAAGGGCATTGGCTCAGAACCTTATCGTCCATTCGACCTCGAGCTCGAGAGCCCCGGTCTTTGAAATTGTATCGAATGTGTCGTAAGCGACGCCCGTATTGAAGGGCTGTCCAACAGGGGTAGCGGCCGAAGTGAAGAGCATCACCTCGCTCAGCGGTACCGTCGTATACGACGAGTAGCTGACCTCCGTCTGCGTGAAGAGACGGCGGAACGTCACTTGCGTCGCTGTAATGTGGATTGGCGGCGCTTGAATCGTCCCAAGCCAAACGTCCGCAGGGTTGTACGGGCCGCTCGGCGTCGTCGTTGAACCAGAGATGCGCACCGGGCGCTCGAGTGTGGTTACCGACGGGTCGAGGTCCGTCTGGATGTTCGTGCCCGGGTACGCCGTCGACATCGGCGCCACGTTGGCCACACCGGGCGCGATCTGGCGCGTACCGCCAATACCGAAGCCCATGTACTTGATGCGGTCGTTACGCTCCGGTGTATCGGGCCCGTACGACACCAACGCGATGAGCGCGGCGAGGTACTCACGACCAAGGTCGACCCAGATGTTGTGCCCATCTCTCCGTTGAACGACCTTACCGCGCTCGCGTGCAGTAAGGCGGAGGTTGTTCTTGACCTCGACTGTCTCTTGAAACCTCATCGTACTTCTCGCGATTCTAACACGCAGGTCAGGCTACTTTGGTGAAGCAGTAATCACCAGCGGGGGCGCCAGTGTCGAATTGAAAGGCAATTGCGCCTTGGAAAAATGTGACCGCCACATAGGACCAGACTGGCGCTCGAGCCCCGCCAGAGGCTGGTCGGATACGACACTCGATGGCGTCGCCTGCTGTAACTGCAAGCGCGGCTGCTGCCTGCAGAATGATGCCCGAAGCATTGATAGTCACAGGGACTACGAGCGCGTCGACGTTGTTTTTCTCGATCACCACTTCATAGTCACCAGCGTCCGGGCCGAGCGTGCCGCTAACTACCAGACGTAGTTGCTGGATGGCACCCGTAACCGACACCGTTGACGTAGAACCAAAACTGTAACCGGCAGGGCCTGCGCCAACCGAGGTGATCCCTGTAGCGGTGAAATGGTGCGACGGCGAATTGGTCGCATCAAAAGAGAAGCCAGCGTCGTAGGCGACAACGCCCCCGGCGTGCTCGATGCAGTAAGACAGCGCCACCTCATCCTCTGGGCAGAGGTAGTTTTTGTCGTAGCCCCAGGTCACGTCTTGAGACACCGGGTACGTTGGCGCAGCGTTCTCCGGGTCGTAGTCCGCATCGAATTGATTGCGCACGCCACCGCCAGCGCTACGGTAGTCATCGAACATCGTCGACTCGCCGAGTGTGCCGTTGAAGCATGCGCCGTCATTCAAGATGAGCGTAGCGGCAAAGGATAACTCATCCAGAACGCTCACTTCTGTGTCGCCCACTTGTCTACGCACGATGAGCAACGGAAAAACATAGGTCGGCTTCACTCGCAGAATGAAGTTACGAACAAACATCATCGAGCTCAAGCTGAAGGCGGCGCTGTCTACGCGCACCATGAACTTGTGAAATTTCTCGACTTCAAAGAAAACACCCTGGTTCAAGATGCCTTGAAACCACGTCGGGTCTTTCACGTAGTCAACGACCTCTGCCCCTTCAACGAGCGGTGCGAATTGGCGCACTTCGTCACCTACTGCGTAAGGTAATTTCGTGGCCGGGTTGACTTCTAGGCTGAGTGAGCTCGGAAACGAGTAAGCACGAACCACCGCGGTGTTCGCCGAGTCCCGGACTAGTATGCGCCCCTGTGTTGGGGAGAAATCTGTGCGGATCTCTTCGATGGTACCTGGCTCCTCTGCGAACGGCAGCCCCAGCAAAATCTGCGTACCCACACGCAGGTTGAACATCGTAGGTCCGTTCAAAAGCGCATACCAAAGCCCGCGTACCGCGGACAAGTAGTCCAGGTCTGAGTTGAGCTCGGCAAGTTGGTCGAGCGTAAACTCCGCCGGCAAGCCGAAGTTGGACTCGATCATCGGGCGGTTGTCGATGTATGTTACTTCCGCCCAAAGGCGCGCAGGCGGCACTTCACCTTCCCACACGTCGCCTGCGTCGCCGGGCCTACCCGACGCAAAACGCAAAGAATTGCCCCCGCGGAAGCTCTCGATGAAGAAGTCGATATTGCGCCGCAAAAGGCTGGCGTCGTTCGTTTCGTGAATGAACTCCTGCAGCCCAGGTACGTCCTGAACAAGCTCTCCAATAGGTAGGCGAGTACGCCGTACTACGTACGCCAGCTTCACCGAGGCTTCATCTGCAGTGTGCGCCGCCAGTATGAGCGACGGGATGGTCACCCCTAACGCGCCCGGTGCCTGTTGGCAGGCGCCGGCGGCGTCCGCAACCAAAAGCTCTGTGGCGGTAGCCGTCGATACCTCAAACACAACCGCGTCGCCAGCGGTCACCATGCCGTTGTAGAAGTCGAGAAGCCGGCTCGTCACTTGCGCAGGCAGGCTCCACGTCGCGCCTGGCTGCAACGGAAGATCCGTTGAAACTATGACGCGCTGGTACCTAAAGTCGTCCAACGGGTCGTCGACGATGCGCGAGATTTTGTAGCACTCACCACCAATCTCTATCAGGTCGCCTTCGATTACACCCAGCCCGTCCAGCGTGGTGTCTACTTTGTACGTGCGCGCAGTTAGTCGCTGGCCAGCCGTGCCTGACGGCGCCGCGTTGACGGTGCCCGTAGTGAAGATACCCAGCGAAGAGTCTGCACTAATCGCGAACAGGAATGGCGCGTGGATGCGAATCTTGAATGTACCAAAAGGCTGCGGTATCAACGTGGCCGTGTACGCGGCGTCTACACCCCTCAGCACGAGCTGAATACGCGCCGCAAGCGCCAACGCTGTGTATGGGTTAGCCTGCGGAAACGTCACCCTAATAGGGTCATGCCGCGGCGATGTAATCTCGAGCAACGTACCAGCAATGCTTGTGTTCCCCGACACGGCAATCGCCGAAGACATTGCGCCGGCGTACAGCACCTTAACCGTGGTTAGAGACGGGACCGGCTCTGGCAGCTTCAAGTCGTAGTGCAGCCAGCGGCGCTGGAAGGTACGCTGAATGTCGCGCAAGCTCTTTGCGTAGTCGAACTGCCAGAGCGTCATGAGCTCAGCAGCGGCCACCTGCGCCATACCTTCCCACAGCACCTGGATGCGTTCACGGTCTTCGATGAGCTTCCAGAAGTCGCTCATGTGCTGCCAGACGAAGCCCAGGTCGGGGACTATGCCTTTGGGAATCGAGCTCTCCAGCACATTGATGATGGTGGCCGCCGGCGGGCTCAAAAACTGGCCGTCGTAGACGACAAGGTCGAACTTGTAGATGCCGGGCTGGTCCGGCATGAATGAGGGCGCCACCGACGTCGGGTTTGTGAGCGCGCGCTGCCGGAGCACCTTGAAGAAGATGTTGACAAGGTTGTCCGCTAGCAGGTTGTCCGCCAGCTCTACGTAGTAGCCCGAGCCATCGACGCCGGTACTGGCAATAGAGAACGCATCCCCATCCACGAGAAGCACATCCCCCACCAAGATGTCGTCAATGAGCGCCTCAGCGCCGAGCTGCGAGGAATAGAACTTGTAGGCAGTGCCGTCCGGCGTCGTCTGCGGAACCGTAAATCCGTCACTACCTTCGAACGAGTACAAGCTGGAGATGGGTGCATCGATGAGGCGCCAGCTATACGTGAGGTTGCCACCATCAGGGTCAAAACTTGCCGAGCCGTCCAAGCGTCCAAGCGTGCACGTGCGAATCGACTGGTCACGGCCAGCGTCGGCCCTAGGCGGTACGTTCGGCATCACCAGGCCCGTGCCCATGCACATCTGGTCGAAAAGGGCAGACACCAGCTTCGCCGCCGTGCCGCGCACGCTAAGGTGTGCACCGTCGAACACACCAGCGCCAGCAGGGATGGCCGGGATAACAGCCAGCAGCTGGTGTCCGATGAGCGGCACGTCCACTGTTGGCGTAGCGAAGATGTACGTGGTTGAAGTCGCTGAATCCAACGCGATGCGAAAGGTGTAGGAGACACCCTCTTGAAGAAAGCCAGCCGTGCCTGGGATGACTTGTAGCGGTCCATTCAGAACCAAATCGCCGCCGCCGCTAAGGCGCACGGCACCGGAGTACGCGATACCGGATTGCGCAGCAAAGAGACCAGCGCCGAAGCCGCCCGTGTTCTGCGCGCCAAAGTAAAGGTGCGCGTACGTAACATTACTGAAGTCAGTAGGTAGGCTCGTGACCGTTGTGATTACCTGCAACGTCCACGAGGCTGGCACCGTGGCTGACACGTACAAGAAGCCATTCTCATCAGTGAGCCCAGGACCACCGCCGCGTGCGCGCAGGTCGTCGCCTGCTTCAATGCTGAACTGCGTCCCACCGTCGACCACCGTGACGTTCGGTGAAACCAAAATCTGCCCCATCGACGAGTGGTCGTCGAAGTAACAGAACAGATCAAAGCCAGTCGGAGGGTCTGGTGGCGGGGTGAAGTTCTGCGGCAGCAGAAAGCCACCCCATGGCGTCAAACCCCATCCAGCGCCCCAACCGCCACTCACAGGGCACCTAGCAGGTAAGAAACGAACAAATAGCGGCGCATGATCGGAACCCTATTATAGGCCAAGGAGGTTGGGCAACCGCCACGACCACGCGCCGCTTGTACCGCTACGCCTCAGGCCAAGCCCAGTCTGCGGGTACCTCGCTCCAATGATGCTTCGTCGGCTCGAGCGCGTACTTCACGTTCGTCTTGACGTGCGGCGACGCATTCAACCCGTTGAAGTGCACCCGCAGATCTACGGCTGGGGGCGCTGACTTGTTGTCCTTGTCGACAGGGTGCACCTCCTCGATGAACGCGGGAAAGGGCCCTGTGTAAGGAGTGCCCTCGGCGTAGTAGACGATCTTAGAGCCCTTCTCGAATTTAGACTTGGACATGGCTACATCTTACGTCGCCGGCGCAGCTGCGGCAGCCTCGGGATCTTTGGCAGCCAGGATCGCCTCGAAGTGCGGCAGGTAACTCCGCAACGGAACCAACTGGTCCGTAGGCTTGCCTTTGTTCACGAAGTAATTCCTCGGCAGCTGAAAAGAATCGGATGCTATGCACCGGCAAACGATTTGCCAAAGGTCGGTCGGCCATGAAACGATGTGCGGCTCTGACGCCATCGCCACCTCGACCGCAGCCACGAGCTTACCGCCTCTGCGCGCACCAGACACGCTCTGAAACTCTGGAACACGATCGACGATGTACTCGGTCGTGTTCAGAAACGACCACCCAAAGACGAGCGCCTCTGGGACATTGAACTCTTTTGTCTCCGACTCGGTTGCCATGTAGTACCTTCCTTAGGGGCAAGGAATACCCTGACGGCGGCACAACTTCAAGCAGCTGGTGCGTCGCAAGGACTTACTTTGAAGTTTCTCGCACCTAAGCTGAGGCAACCGCCGAGGTAGCTCGCATGGCTCCGCTGCATCAGAACCCGTAGCGGAGCCTTCGGTAGGCCGACAACGCCGCCAGCTGAGACGCGGTAGGAAGCACATCAGCAAAAACAATCTCAGACAACGCGATGTTGCTGTAGAGCGTATTGTTTCCGGCGCCGAAGGTCATGCCCGTAGCTGCTGAGTTGTTCCCGGTGTTGCCGGTCGTCGGCGTTGCGTCGTTTACCTGGATGTAATCCGCAGGCGTGTTGCTGAAGTACACCTGAACAGCGCCCCACACACCAATTGGGAGGTCTGCGTTGACGGGAGAGTTTATCGCGTTGTAGGCCTGAAGCCCAGGCGAGCCGCCAGCTTGTACAAACGTCAGGATGCTGGAAGAGTTGCCCGCGCAGAAAATCCTACGCGTGTTAGTCCATGTAATCTGCTTAAGAACAAACCAAGTCCAGGTAGGGGTAGTGCTCGGTGCTGGCCGCGCTAAAGTCGACCGTAGGATGTCATCCGTGCCGTCGAACGTCACAGCAGGCGTGCCGTTAGCCCCCGCAGCTGCTCCGTAAGCAGGCTGAAGCGCTAGCGTTGCTTGCGCATAATGCCGTCCATTCCCAGAGAGGTCGCCCCACTGGCTGACACCGCCCCCGGGGTCTACAGTCACCCCAAGATCTGCGCGGCACCACTGCAGCAGGTTAGCCCCCAGAATTGTGCGCGGGGTCAGCGGGAGCGGCCTGCCTCCTCGAACATTCCGTCCCAAACGAGCGCCACGTCCGAGCTGCGAGAAGTCGAGTGTATTTACCTCGCGCATATACCGCGGAGCCCACAACTCAGGTCGCTGCTTAATCTGCGGTTGCAGCATAAACAGGTCGGCGCCTGACCGGACGAGACCTAGTTGCGACATGTCAAGCGGTTCCAAGTACATGCTTAGCTCACTGCAACGCGTACGTAACTTCTAGCAGGGTCTTGTACGTACGAGCTGAAGCGCCAGAAGCCGCCAGCTGTACGAGTAGATTCGCGCCCGAAACGGTAGCGGTGGCGGTACCGATGTTTCCAGTGCCGCCCGCCGTTGCACTAGTGAGCACCGACAACACCCCCACGCTCTTCCGGAAGTGGATATCCAGAGCTCCCGCACCAAGAACCGTGGTTGCGTCTTTGACGAAGATTCGCGCGCGAATCGTCCCCGCGCAGTTCGAGGGCAAGGAGGTAAGGTCCTGCGTAGAAATTGTCGTAACAGACGTCGAGTTCGTCGAGCCATTAGCTGGCTGAAAGAAGTTTCGTTTCCATTCGGTGTTGGGTCCGAAAGCCCATTCACCATCTAGCGGGGAACGCCAACGAGCCTCGCCGCCGACCGCATAAATTCGACCGCCTCCCACCGGCGTGGCTCCCGTGAGCGATGCGTTTGCCAGGTGGAGGACCCCGTCGCAGTTCGTCATATCCGCGGCCAAGTCGAACAACACGAGATTGGTGCCTACTCGCAGCTCCTCCGAGACCCTGGCGCTCGAAGGCGTCACTACCAGCGACGGTGACGACCCGTCGCCCAGCGCGATATTACCTGCCACAAGACTAATAGAGCCTGTTCCAGGGTACTCCGCCACCCGCAGTTCCATCGCTGTGAGCGCCTGCGCTCCCAGCCGCATGACTCCGTCTGTCGAGCGCGTGCAGAATGTAGTTTGCGCAGAGAGAGCGTCGATCGTCGCGTACGCAATGATACCCGTAGTCGGGTTCGCTGTTGGGTCTGCCGCAGCGATCTTCCAGTAAACAACGCCGCTGCCGGTGTTGGTCGGCATCTGCGTCGTGGTAATGGCCGTGGCTGAGCAAAGCGCGATGATGTCGCGCCCACCGAGATACGCATGCTCGAGGCCCACGAACGTCGTGTCGCCAACAGCTACGGCACCTGTTGTGGGCGTCGCTGAAAGTGCGGTGGTGGCTCCCGTCTTCAACGTAAGTACGCCCGGCGTCGCGCCGTTGCCCGACATGAGCTCGAGCTCGGCACCTACCGTCGCCCCCGTGCCGGTCCGGCTCTGCGCCTGGATCGACATCTTGTTCGCCGTCGCCAACCCCGCCGTAGCGATGGACTCGTGAGTGATGGTGACGCCACCCGTGATGCTGTTGTCGAATCGCAGCTCACTGATTCCACCGCCAAGCTCCGCGGCGGTTGAGCCGAAAACCATCTTCGAGCCGCCCGACGCGACGAGCGACAGGCTGACAGCATCAGTGTCGCCATAGATGATGCCGTTGCTCGTATTTACGTACGCCAGCGAGATGGGGACGGCACCAGTACTCAGCGCGTAAATGTCGCTGTTGTTGGGCAAACGAATCGCGGCGACGCCGGCTGTACCGATAGTCAGGAAACCAGTCGACGTGATGTTCTGCGCGCCGAAGTTCGGCGACACCTTCGTACCAGCGAGCAGCCCCGTCGTCGCGTCCGCATCGGCGAGGTCGACAGCTCCGAAGGCTACGTCGTTCCCGTCGAATCGGAGGACGGTGCCACCGACCGTCGCCAAGATGTCCGCGCGATCGCCGTTGGTGAACGTCGACCGACCGAGCACGCTGTTGAGCGTCCCGATGGCAAGCTTGTTCAGCGGGATGGTCCGGTTGGCAATCGCTTGAGGATTGAGAACGTCGAACGCCATCACGGTGCCCGTCGCATCCACCCCAAGGACGGTGTTGGCGGCACCCGTAATCGCCTGCATGTTCCCAGCGGTCCCCCCGGACCGACCAATGATGGTGTTCCCCGGCTGGGACCCGAGGGCCGACAAAGGCAATGTTCCGGTGATGGCGTCGGCGTCGGCGAGATCGACGGCGCCGAACGCAACGACGCCGCTGGCGCCACGCCGCAGCACCTGACCGTCTGCGCTCGACGTGATGTCCGCGTACACGCCGCTGCTGGCCGCAGAACGACCGAGGACAGAGCTCGCCGACGCATTCGGCAGCTTGCTCAGGTCGACCGAGTTGGCGCCCAAAGCTGCCGATGGGACCAGCCCGAAGGACAACGTAGTCCCGTCCCCAGTGACGCGGAGCACAGTAGACGCCGCCCCAGTGATCGGTGCCAGTGCTCCCGTCGAGTTGGCGCCCCTACCGAGCACGCTGATGCCAGCAATGCTGGCCAGGTTTGCGATTGGCAGCAAGCCGGTAACGGCGTCGGTGTCCGCCAAATCGACGGCTCCCCAGCCAAGCACGCCGGCGGCCCTGCGGAGTACCTGCCCGTCTGCGCTAGCCGCTATATCGGCGTAAGGCCCGGTCGTGCCCGCGCTGCGCCCTAGCACCGAGGCGGCACCTCCATCTGCAAGCTTCGCCAGCGTTACGGAGCTCGCGCCATAAGCACCGGTTGCCAGCTGTCCGAACGCCAGTGCAGTACCGGCGCCGTCCACGCGCAGTACTTGGTCTGCGGTGCCGGTGACCGCCGCCATGGGGCCCGTCGTGTTCGCTGCGCGACCAAGCACGGACACGCCGGCCAGGCTTGCTATGTTGCTAAAGGCCAGCTGCCCCGTGACGCCGTCTGCGTCCGCTAGATCGAGCGCCCCCCATGCAGGTGCATTGCCGACCGTGTTGATAAGTACTTGGCCTACTGCCGAACCACCAGGGATTGAGCCCACCGTGAACGACGCCCACGTCAGCGCGCCTGCTACGCGCTGCAAGATTTGGCCATCGGAAGTAGCAGCCAACGAGGCCACGGCGCCTGTCGTGCCGCTAGCTCGCGCAAGGACCGAAGTCGCCGCGCCGTTGGCGATGTTCGTGAAGGGAAGTAACCCTGTCACCGCATCCGTGTCAGCCAAGTCCACGGCTCCCCATCCGATAACACCTGACGCGCCACGCCGTAGTACTTGCCCATCAGCGCTCGAAACGAT
>JACCDR010842534.1_pt1 | contig 19923 bp, 47 predicted proteins | sample 7446431 | NCBI WGS metagenome assembly JACCDR01 (sample SAMN15323443, study PRJNA562643) | freshwater metagenome | isolation source: river surface water | place: USA:Blue River Watershed | collected 2017-08-17 | reverse complement strand
TCCAGGACCTCGACGGTCAGGGCGAGCATCTCGGCGCCCCCGTTGCGGGGCTCCTTCATCTCGGCCTCGATGATGTGGACGAGGTAGTCGCCCGCGGGGAGGGGTTCGTAAGCCTTGGCCGGTGCGACCGTGCTCGCGTCGAAGAAAAAGCCACTCATGATGTCACCTGTTCGGTTCTGGTTGTTGCGCTGGGTTACGCGGTTGCCGACATCGCATCGCTGAGCGCAGCAGCGAACGTGCCGTAGTCGAAGGGCATCTGGCCGGGGATGGTCCACCGGCTCTTGGCCTTGAAGGCGGGCATCTCCTGGGTGAAGAGCAGGCGCTCGCCGTTGCCGAGCCCGCGCTTCTTCTTGTTCCCGACGCCGACCGTCTCCTCCTTCACGCTGACGCGGAAGTTGGCGAAGCCCAGGACGTCGCACCACTCGCTCAGGACGGCCGCCAGCTCCTTGTTCAGGTCGAGCTGGTATCGGTCGTAGGCGTCGGTGGTTGGGTCGTCGAAGCGCTTCACCTGGGCGTGGCCGATGATGATCACGCCCATGTTCTTCTCGTCCCGGAGCACGTCCAAGCCGTCGAGCAGGAAGCGGAGGTAGTCCGCCGCAGCGCGGGCTCCGCGGCCGTAGGCCAGGGGCTTCGCGTTGGCGTCGTAGGAGTCCAGGCCGTGGTCGAGCGCGACCTGGTGCAGGATCAGGTTTTCGAGCCAGTCGATGCTGTCGATCACCACGGTCTGGAACTCGTGGTCTTCGGAGATCAGCGTGTTCATGGCCTCCATGACCTCGGGCCACGACTTCAGCAGCGGGAAGGCGTCCGCCTTGATGGCGTCGAGCCCGTCCTCGATGGGCAGGAAGATCGGCGCCGGAGCCTGGGAGGCGAACGTCGTCTTGCCGATGCCGCTCGTGCCGTAGATGGCGATGCGGGGCGGCTTCGGGGTGCCGGTCTTGCGGATGGATGCGAGGCTGATTGCCACTGTGCTGGTCCTCAATCGATGCGGGAAACGGTGACGGCGACCTTCGCAGGCTTCGCCTCGATGAACTTCGCGACGCGGGCGTAGACGGCCGGCTCGTTGTTGCGGAGGTACTTCAGGCCGGTCTGGTCCAGCTCGACCTTCGTCTTCAGGGGCGTCAGCTCGCCGAGCTTGAGGGCGGCGATGGCGTCGATGCCCTTGTCGTCGGTCTTGCGGTTCATGGCCCGCTTCACCTCGACCCGGAAGCCGTCCAGGTTGAACGTCTTCGAGCCCTCCGCATCGGCGGGACGCTCGTCGAGCATGTCGGTGATCTCGGAGGTGAGACCGTCGAGGACGGCCTGGGCGGCGGCCAACGCCTTGCGGGCGGCCAGGATCTCGGATGCGACGGTCTCGGCAGTGCGGTTCGTGAGCGTGGCGGTCTTGAGCGGGGCGTTCATGTCGATCTCACTATCGGTTGGTGGCGGTGTGGCAACTGTGTCTCACGGCCAGATTCGGATGTCAACTGCCGATTCCGGACTGCCAACCTTTTTGTCGCTTGAGGTTGTAGTAGACGGTCGGTTTGCCCCTCGGGTTGCGGACATTCTCGACGGTCACCTGGCCGGCCTCGACCAGGTTCTTGATCGCATCATCGATGCGGCGGGGCGGGATGGCGCCGTTGAGGGCCACCACCAGCTTGCGCCGCGCCAGGCGCCCACCGTGGCGCTCGATCAGGTTGCGGATCTTCTTGTACTCGCGCTGGTTGTCGTTCTCCGCCATGTGGGCGGAGGCGTGCGCGATCATCTGCTCGGTCGACCAGATGGCAATCGTCCCGCCCCAATTGACGTCCTCGGCGGTGATCTCCAGGTCGACCGGCATGCGCGAGGCGGCGTGGATCAGCGCCAGCTTGAGGCCGTTCTCGGCCGTGCGGCGCCAGTACTCCGTGCCGTTCTCGACCTCCGAGCGCTTGTCGGCGTAGTCGGAGAGCTGCGTCCAGGCGGCCTTCCCCTCGCCGTCCGCAGACCACGGGACGACCATGGATTTGACCTTGTGCCGCGGGTCGTAGCGCATGTCCTCGCCCATCTCGCCAGGCGGCGCCGACATGTCGCGGAACGCCATCAGGTCCGACATGAGGTCGTCGGGCGGCACGGTCGGGTCGATGTCGAAGTCGGGGTTCCCGCGCTGGCGCTTGTGGGTCGAGATCAGGATGTGCCGGTTCAGCAACCCGTCCTTGATGTCCTTGCTCTTCACCGCATCGAAGAACTGCTCGAAGGTCGAGACACCGAAGAACGAGACGCACGGCATGTAGATCGGCTCAAGAACCTTTCCGCTCCACTGTACCTTCTTAGTCCAGTCCATGTTGACCGAGAACAACTGCTTCACGATCGACATCGTGTTGCTTGCAGCAGCGTTGCGCGGATTGGCGATCTTCTGGAGGAAGTCGCCGTATTCGTCGATGCAGCACACGGCCAGGGGTTGGGTCTCAAGCATCGACCAGACGGCGCTCGACGACATCAGGTCACCAGGCCCCAGGGCGCGCTGCATGCCGATGGCGCGCAGGGCGTTGGCGACCGCCTTCTGGGGCGCGTCCTTGCCGACGCCGGTCCCCGCCAGGCCGAGCACGATCAGGTGCGGCGAGAGCCGCGTCGGGCCGACGATGTAGCGGCCCATGATCGTCCCGATGGTGACGAGGCTGGCGGCCAGGGCGAGCGGACGGTTCGGTGTCATGGACGTCGAGCAGATCCAGTCGACGATCCGGAAGAGGAGCCCCTCGCCGCGCGTCAGCTCGTCGGGCAGCTCGCTGCCGGTCTCGACCATCCGCACCGGCTCGTCGTCGTCCTCATCCTCGTCGTCGTCCAGCTCCGGCTCGTCCTCCGGAGCATCCTCGACCACCGCGGGGGCGGCGGGCTTCGAGCCCAGGGCGGAGAAGTCCAGCAGCGGGATGTCGGAGGGGTGCAGCTCGATGCCGGCTCTCGGCACCCAGCCGCTCTCGCCGGCCAGGTGGTAGAGCGTGCCGGCGCCGATCTCCCGCGGCGGGGAGCGCATGTAGGACGCCCACCGGGCGTGCGGCGTTTCGGTCTTCGTCAGACCGCACTTTGTCGAGGTCTCGGACCATGCCTGGAAGAGGTCGTAGCCGGACGGGCCGAGCGCGCCGAAAATCGCCAGGCCGACCCGGTTCCACTCGTCCCAGGGCAGGTCGTTGTTGGGGATGAAGGCGAGGGCCTCACGGACGGCCTCCGGCGTGCCACGCTGGCCGTGGATGGACGTCGCCAGGCCTCCGGTGCCCGGCGGCAGCTCACGGGCCTCCTGGGGCGCTCTGGCGCCCCTGGTGACGCCATCGGGCAGCGCTTCGAGAACAGCCTGCACTGCGAGACGGACCATGTGCTCGTCCACGAGCGGCAGGAACTCCAGGGCGACCTCGTCCAGGCGCTCGCCGACCCAGCGGTACTCGTGCCCCGCGGGGTGGATGCCGTAGCCGACGAACTGTTGCCCGTCCGCCAGGACCTCGATGGGGCCAGCGGAGACCTTTCGAAATGGGGCCTCGGTCCGGTAGACCAGCAGCTTGCGCGGCGCCCGGCCGATCCGGACGCAGAGGGTCACGCCCAGGTGCTTGTTGAAGATGCCGTAGGCCAGGTCGACGAGGGCTTCGTCGTCCAGGTCGATGTCGATGGCGACGACCTGGCCACAGACGATGCCGATGCCGCACTCGGGCCACGACGCCCACATCTTGACGATGTTGGCGGTCGCCGGCTGCGCCTTGTAGCGGTCCCAGGCGAGCCGGGTCCACTGCCCGCGCGAGTCGATGCGGCCAGGCCACTTCTCCCGCGGCGCGATGGGGATGATGTTGTATCCGCCAGCCAGGAGCTGGTGGCCGTGTTCAGCCATGAATGACATCGATCAACCGTACGGCTGGAGCCAGATGGTGACGCCGGGGTTCGTGGCGTAACGCTTCACGACACGTCCGTCGAAAATGAGCTTGTCGTCGACAACCGCGACGCCATTCAGGGCATCGTTTATCGCCTTCTCCAGGTTGTCCTTGTCCGGCCGGACGACGTGCGGGACGAGCGCTCCAGCTTCGACAGCCAGGCGCATTGCCTTTGGTGCTGACTTCGGCAGAGGAAAACGGAAGTCGATGTCGGCGCGGATAGGACCATCAAGCGGCGCGCGGCCCTCCATGGCCTTGTGCGCCGCGTGCTTGATGCGCTCCTCGAACTCGACAGTCTTGTCGGGCGAGTAGTGTCCGACGCCGATCTTCCCGCTCTTCTTTCGATAGCCAAACGAGCGCGCCCGCCCCTTAGGGACGGGGACGCCGTCCCAGTTGATGACGACCTCCTCGCTCACTCGAAGTCCCCCGCCTTGATCTCCGCGAACCGGGCCGGGCACTTCTCGCGCAGCGCCTTGATGGTCGAGCGCGTCGGCAGTCCGTTTCGGGTGATCAGGTTGCGGATCGTCTGCGGGTACAGGCCGAAGAACCTGGCGGCATCACGCATGGTCAGCCCGTAGTCAGCCATCCACCGCAGGAGGGTGTTCGATCCGACCGTTCCGGACGGCTTCATGTCGCCCCACGCCTCGCCCCAAACCTTCAGGGGGACGGCGCCCTGCGAGATCTCAGCCAGACGGGTCGCAACCGGCATTCGCGGCCGGCGGTCGCCGCTCTCGTAATACGAGATCGCGGACGGCGTGACGCCCAGGCGGCGGGCCAGATCGACGCGGGAGATCGAGTTGTCCTCGATCCATGACTTCAGTGCGTTTCGACTCACGACATCCTCCAGTGACGTTCCGACAACGAAGTAGGCATGTCAGAACAATTCAGTCAAGTCAACCGTGTTTGCATCATTTGTTAATGTTCTGCTAAGGCTCTAATCTGCCAAGCAAAAACAGGTCGACCCGTCTCAGATCAACGTCATCGTCCGCGTCACGGCTCGCGTGATCCGGATGTAGCATCCATCGCAACGCGGACGCGGGAGATCTCCCCGCGCTCCGCGTGGTAGGTGATCGCCTGCATCGAGCGGCCCGACAGGAACCCCGCGCCATAGTGCCAGGCATCCTGCGGGATCGGCGCCTGGTGGACCTCGGTTGTCACGCCGCCCTCCTCGGAGCCGTAGAGCCGCTTGTGGTGGAGGTGGAACGTGTGGACGTAGCGGTGCCGGGTGGCGCCCCAGTCCTCCGGCCGGCGGGCCGCCATGATGGCCGCCATCTGCTCCGGCTTGACGGTGTGACCGTGCGTCGAGCCCAGCATCACCTTGCCGTGCCGATACCACCAGAACAGGCCGGGGTCGGTGTCGACCTCGACGCGGGCATCGACCCGGAACCAGGCGCGCATGAACATGGCGACGGCCATCGCCGAGTGCTCGTCATGGTTGCCCCGCAGGACACGCACGATGACCCGGTGATGGCGCTGGAGGGCCGTCTCGACGGCGTCGACCAGGAGGCGGGCGGCAACCTCCAGGACCTTCGCGTAGCGGCCGTCCACGTCCAGGGGGTTGCCGCTCTTGGCGGTCTTGTTCTCCAGGTTGTCGGCGTGGAGCAGGTCACCGCCGACCAGGATGACGCAGACCTCGCTCGGGGGAGACATGCCGATCACCCGGTGCGTCGTCTCCTTCAGCCGGCGCTCGGCGATGCTCAGGTCCCATGATTCGGCGGCCTCCTTCGACCAAGCGTACATGCCGACGTGCCAGTCGTTGACCGGCAGCAGCGTCAGCGTCCCGACCGTGTGAAGGAGCGGGGACTGTGGCTCGACGCGGGCAGGCTCGTAGCCCTCCAGGGCGGCCTTGCAGCGCTCGATGACGTCCTCGACGGCCAGCTCGCCCTGGCGCGTCTTGACCCACTGCTGGATCACCTTGCCGTGGCTGTCGACCAGGGCCGAGATGCCCTTGACCTCGTGCCCGGCCGGAGCCTCGAACGTGTCGTCGCGCGACGGGCGCTGCCGGATGAACTCGCGCTTCTTGCCGCCCTGCATGTCGACCTCGGTCGTCACGCTGGAGATCTCGAAGCCAGGCATGACCGGGTCGGTGCCGACCGCGCCCGACTTGGCCGATGCGCGGATCATGGCGACGGCCCGCGACATGGTCGGCTGAGAGACGCCCATCTCCTGGGCGATCTCCTTCTGCGTGGCGCCGACCTTCAGCATGCTGACGATGTCGTCGATTCGGTCGGCGAGTGATGGCGGCATACTCATGGGAGCACCTCAGACGAAAAGAGGCCGCCGGCATTACGCCAGCGGCCCAGTCGCTCTTCAGGGAGGAAACGACAGACAGAGTGGATGTCGTCCCTGGAGGCGTTGTTGCACGGTGTCATTGCGTCGTCAAGCGGTGACGTCATGCCATCACCAGGCTCGTGACGGCCGCGTAGACCTTGCCCTGGAGATCGGCAATCGAGCCGTCGTTTCGCAGGTAGGCATCGGGCAGCCAGTCCTGCTGCTCGCTGGCGTGCTGCGCCTGGCTGAACAGGGCGGGCGGGCGGCCCTCGATGCGCCAGACGACACCGCCCCAGCGGCGGATCAGCTCCGCCTCGTTCTCGAAGCGGCAATCGTCGAAGACCAGGTTCTCGCCGGCCTTCTGGGCGAGGTCGATCTCCCGCTCCGCCAGGCGGAGCCAGATCGATCCGTCGATCAGGTTCCGGCCCCACTCGGTCCCGAGCGTCTGCATGGCGTAGCGCGGCGTCTTCCCGCCGAGCAGCTCGCAGGGCTGCTCCTTCAGGTCGCCCTCGATCTCGCGATGCGAGAGCCCCATGGCCGACATCATCGCCTTGAGCGGCCCGGCGAAGCGCCGGACCCGGAAGCCGTGCTGGACCTTGAGGGACATGGCGGCCGTGCTCTTGCCGGCGCCAGCGAGGCCCGAGAGGCCGACCAGGAGCGGCTTCATGCGGCTTCCCCCAGGTCGAAGCTCGGGGGCGTCGTGCTGATCACGCCGTCCGGCGACATGTAGTAGACCGGCAGGTCGTGCCACTCGGCCAGCTCGATCTCCTCGGCGACGCCGGACGAGTCGCGCCAGCCCGGCGCCATGGCGACGATCAGTCCGTCGCACCCGGCCAGGATCGAGTTGTTGATCCCCGCCCAGCCGATGGCGTCCGTTTTCATCTGGCCGTGCTGGGCGATGGCGTGGCCGTGAGCGATGGGCGAGAACACGTTCACGCCGCGGTCGATCAGCCGGGCCGCGGTGATGCAGGCAATGCGGTAGGCGTGCTCGTGTCCGCCAGGCGCGTTGCTGTAGGGTGTCGCCAGGTAGTAGACCATGCCCTGGTGGGCCAGGTCGCTGATGTCTGTCGGCGGCTTGCGCCCCTCGACCAGGTTGGCGACCTGGGCATCAATCGTCATCATCGTCGATCTCCTCGATGTCGGAGCAGGCGGCCATCCAGACGTCCACCGGGACGTCGAGCCGCTGGGCTATGCTGGTGGGTGTCAGTGTCCCGTAGCCCTCGCCAGCCTTCGCCAGGATGGCCGCGATCTGGATGCCGCGGATCGGCCGGCGGACGTAGCAGAGGCGGTGGTGCGCTGCGCAGTAGACGCTGCCCTCCTGGACAGGCTCCCCGCAGAAGAAGGCGCCGCCCTCGTCGTCCCCGGTCGGGAAGCGACAATCGTGGCGCTTGAGGCTGGTGATGCGCCTTACCGGACCCATGGCACGTACAACGCGACGACCGCCAGGAGCAGGCTCCCAGCGGTCAGGTAGAAGGATGTCGAGACGTCCGGCATGTGGCCTCCGGCTACGGTTGCCGGAACCTAGATCACCAGTTGGTCAGATGTCAACCCCGGTAACGTGCATGCGAATGTGGCGGTGGATCGGGTGCCCGCGGTGGATCTCGGTCGTGTAGAACACGTTGGGCTCGACGGCATCCGCGACGACGACCTGGACGGTGTCCGGGATGCAGCCACACTCGACGGCCACGCGGCCGCTCAGCAGGATGCGCGTGCCGCTCTTGAACTCGTAGGGCAGCTCCGAGAAGGCGTAGGTGTCGGTGGCGAAGTCAGTGCGCCGGGTCATAGATCTCTCCGTTGCGGTGCATGGTCTGGAGGCGGCGGATCTCGAATTGCAGGTTGCGGCGACGCTGTGCTGCCGCGGGCGATGTCGTGTCGGCCCAGTCGAGGTCCTCAAGCTCGCGTTTGCGCTGCCTGAGCACCTCGGTGACCAGTGGCGTCACCGCCGGTTGGCGGGGTGTCACCGGCCGTTCCATCGGTCGGTCCAATAGTCTTCGGCGGCCTCGTCCAGGCAGGCCTGCTCGATGGAGTTGCGCTTCGCCTGGGCGATCTGCTTCAGGACCGGGTGGCCCTCGGCGAGCACCAGGGCGACGGCCGCCGGCTGGTCCTCGGTGAAGACGACCTCGATCTCGCCGGCCTCAATGGTGAAGTCGGCGACGTAGCCCTCGCTGATGCCGACGTCGGGCTCGGCGTCCTGGAGGTCGAAGTCGACCTCGACCTGGCCGTCGATGATAGTCGCGATGACGCCGTTGGGCAGGCGGATGTCGAGGTCGGAGACGTGGTAGGTGACGGATGCCATGGCTCAGTATCCCCTGTTGAAGGTTGCCTTGGACGGGTCGCAAAGCTTCACATTGCGGCCGCTCGGGAGGGTGATGGATTCCTCGCCGCCATCGAACAGCTTGCGCTGTTCGCGGGGCACGCCCTCCAGGAGGGCGACAACCTGGGAGTTCGACATCTCCAGGAGCTGGACGCTGCCGTCCGTGTTGATGATGCGGACCAGGTCGGCCATGGCTCAGGCTCCAATCTGCTCTTCAGACCAACGCTCAAGGGCGTAGTCACGGGCCTCCTTCAGGGTGTCGCAGCAGCCGATGTAGTCGTCGCCGTTCTCGCTCGCGAACAGCTCGTAGATCTCGGCGCTGTCGTCCCACTTTGCCCACACCTCGAAGCCGCCAGGACGGCGCAGGATGAGGCGGGTCTGGCTGTTGTCCTTGGTCATGGCTCAGGCTCCCTTCGTGGCGACGTGCGCTTCGAGCGCGGCGGCGGTGGACTTGGCGACCCAGGACCAGCGGGTGGAGTAGCCGGAGTAGCGGGTCGCGAAGGCGACGTTCTGCTCCCAGCGGCGAGTGCCATCGGCCTGGTTCTGGCTGCGGTACTCGATGGTGCCGGTGCGGAACTCGAAGGTGGAGCTGCTGACGCGCTTGGCGACGCCCGTGCGGCGACGCAGGGAGATGACGCCCGAGCGGCCAACGGTCATGTCGAAGTCGGAAAGGTCGAGGGCCATAACGCGCTCCATCAGTTGATGCCTGGTTGTCTCACGCCATTGGCGTTATGTCAACCTCGGTTTCCCGCCAAATCGCGGATCGCGCGCCGGATCTGGGCGCGTACGTTGAGCTGGCCCGGCCCCCTGTCGCGGCCCTGCCCTGGCATCGGGCTGATGCCTACCAGGCGGTTCTGGATGAAGATCTTCAGGTGCCGCTTCGAGTGGACGATCTCGACCGGATACTGGCAGCCATCCAACTCCTTCTGGATGTCGGGGTGCAGGCGGTTCTTCAGGTTGACGTGCATGGTGACCTCCTCAGAACAGGTCGAGCTGGACGGCGGGGGCCGGACGCGCCGCACGGCGCACCAGGTAGCGGCGGATGTTCTCCAGGCGCCAGGCGCGTGTCTCGGAGACGACCTGGTGGGCGTGCTCGTTGATGGCGTTCTGGCGGTCGACGGCGCGGTAGGCCTCGGCGCGGGAGCGGAAGACCTGGGTGTAGGTCTCGTTCACGCGGCGGCCGGCGACGTACTCGGCGGTCATGGTCGCCAGCCAGCGGTCGGGGGCGATTTTGGTGACGGACATCGGTGTCTCCCTCACTGCATGCAGACGGCGCGCTCGGCGCCGTCGGTGGCCTTGTCCTCGTCGTGGTAGCGGCGCGCGGACAACAGGTCGTCGGTGTCGGTGTCGATCAGCCGGACGACGAAGTCGGCGCCGCGGCGGACGACCTCGGCCATCAGGCCGGCCTCGGGGTTGTGGGCGACGTAGATCGGGGCGGAGCGGGACATGGATCAGGCCTCCTTCTTGCTGTAGACGGGTTGGACGGCGTAGCGGCGCTTCCAGGAAGCGTGCAGGGCGGGGACGTCCTTCGCCGGCACCCAGGTCTGGCGCCACTGGTAGGCGGTGCTCTCCCACACGCCGTCGTCTTCCGCCTCGTAGCGGAGGGCGTAGCCCAGGGCCTTCGAGAAGGCGTTCATCTTCAGGCAGATCTGCTGGAGGTCGGTGCAGGTGTCGGTGCGGGTCATGGCGATCTCCATCGGTTGATGACGCACATTCCCACCTCTATGCGGGTTTGTCAACACTCGATTCCGATAAGAGGGACGCCTTCTTGGCGCCCCTCCCCTTGCGTGTGTAGGTCTTCCGGGAGCGCACGACCCGCTTGCGGTAGCGCGGATCGGCCAGGGCGCGTGCCGGGGCGGAGCGGGGCCTCATGACCGCCACCGCCGCTCGATGCGGCCGCCGGCCTGGGCGACGTTCTCGCGGGCCGCGGAGAGGGGGTAGGACCCCTTCCCGTGATCCCACCACCAGGCGCCGTCCTTCTTGTAGACCTCGAAGGTGCGGCCGTCCGGGTAGACGGCCACCAGGTACGATCTCCTGGTGCCGCCGTTGGCGAGGTGGTCCATGGCGGCCTGAAAGGCCTTGATGCGGTCCCTGGTGCTCACGGCCGGCTCTCCTTCGGGAATGGGTTCATGGCGCTGGGGCAGACCTCGGAGCTGTCGCGCAGGAACAGGCCGCGCTGACGCAGCTCGCGCCCGGCGCGCAGCAGCGCTGCGTTCTCGCCCTTGGTGCGCAGGCTGCGGTCGCGAGGGTTCTTCTCGCGACGCGCTTCCTGGCTGGTCGCGTTGTCGATCAGCTCCTGGCCCTGGTCGATCAGATCCTGGGCCAGGATCAGGCGCAGCTCGTTGGTGGTGTCGGCGAAGTATACGCGGCTCATGACCGGCCCTCCGCCCTGGCGATGGCGTTGACGGCCGCCTCAACCTCGGCGGCGAAGCTCTCACTGCCCTTGACCAGCGGCATGAGCGCCTTCAGTGCTGCCAGCATCTCGTCGTAGGCGCCCTGGTCGATGGCCGGGGTCGGCCGGGCGGACTGCTCCAGCTCCTGGTTGGATGCCTGGACGCGCTCGCGGCGCAGGACCTCGGGCAGCGGCAGGCCGTCCAGCTCGATGCGGATGTCGCGCTGGACCCAGGAACGTGCCCAGGCGATGGCGGCATCGCGGTCGCGCTCGAACGTGCGGCTCTGGCCCAGCTCGGTGCCCTGGATGAAGCGGCCGGTCTGCACGACCTGGCACTCGTAGGCCAGGATCGGGAGCCCGCGGGTGTTGATGCCGCGCTCGATGGTGTTGATGCGGACGTAGGTGGTCATGGTGGTCAGTCCTTCTGGTTCTTGATGGTGTCGAGGGTGTCGATGGCGTCGGCCAGGTCGCGCTCCAGCCACTCGCGGAGGCGGGGGTCCATCTTGGTGCGCGTCTTGCGCTCCAGGCGGAACTCCAGCTCGCGAACCCGGATCTCCAGGGCGGTCACGATGGTCTCGATCTGCTGCTCGGAGAGGGTCATGGCGGTCACTCCAGGTCGGGGTGGAGGGGAGCCCGAAGGCTCCCCGGTTGGTTCAGGCCTTGGTGGCCGGGATGACGCGGACGTTCAGGTAGCGCTGCGACCAGCTTGCGGCCGCCTTGCGGGCGTTCGCCTCGCTCATCGACCACTGGAGCGCGCCCATATCGAAGGCGCCGCCCTGGGCGGCCTTCTCGAAGGAGGCGATGGCGCGGTTGCGGAGGACGGCGATGTAGTCCTCCAGGGTGCGGGCGCCGCCGAGAGAGCGCTCGGTCGACTCGACCATCGAGGCGCAATGCGCGGTGTGCTCTGCGTCGGTCCGCCAGGAGGCCTTCACCAGGAACTCGGAGGTGCCGTCCAGGATGGACATGTAATGGCGGAAGTTCGAGGCGTCGGTCTTGGTCGCCTGGTAGCCGTAGGCGTGGCGGCGGGCCGCCTCGATGTCGCGCTGGCCGACGATTACGTGCGTGTAGTCGCGGCTGTCGCTCGTGCGGGTTCCGATGACCTGGCCGTCGAGGAGGGCGGTGAACTTGGTCTTGGGCATGACGTATCTCCATCAGTTGATGACGCACATTCCCACCTAAATGCGGCTTTGTCAACAGCCAATGCAGAGAAAATGATGCCCCGTCATGGGGCATCATCTCCGTATGTTCCTAGCTTCGAGTCCATTAGAGCCATCCGACCGAATACGTGCTCATACGGATGTCGGAGATCTGGCTGTGGACCTTCCCCTGCTCCTGGCACTTCATCATCTTCTTCAGCCCGTCGCGGATGAACCGGATCTTCGTCACCGGGCGGCCCGGCTGGCCTGGCTGCCTCTTGGTGCTGACGTACAGCATCTCGTCGGCCTTCAGCCGCTCCAGGGCCTCCTCGATCAGCTTCGCCGGCACGTTTCGTCCGACAGTCCCGGCCAGGCGGTCGCGGGTGATCTCGCCGCCGTGGCGCAGGACAGCGTCGATGATCCGCTCGTCGATGCTGGAGCAGTAGCCGTAGGTCCTGGTCGCCAGCTCGACGTCGCCAGGCTTCGGCGGGATCGGGATCTCGTTAATCTCGTAGACAATCGGCTTGCGGCCCTTCTCAAGCCCGAGCTTCAGGCTGACGTTGACGCGCCCCTCCTCGACCAGGGCGCCAATCGCGGCGTTGAACCTGTCGATCCGCTTCTTGTTCCCGAAGCCCATGGCGACCATCGACCTGGTGCCCCAGCCCCCGAGCCAGTTCAGCACCCCGATGATCTTGTCCTTGTCGGCCTCAAGCTGCTCGATGTCGTCGCTCATGTCGCGTGATCTCCACCAGGCGTCGGCGCGCCTTGCGCCAACAGGTGCGTCCCACATGCCACCGTCTAGGGCGAGTCGTCAATATAGGGTTCCGAGATGACAACCCGTTTTTGGGGCAAACGGTTATCCCCTGCGATTATCAGTCGGTAACAAACGGAAATGAGCGGCCCCGCCATTTCGGCACAAACGATAATGGGCTCCCGGCACACGGTTATGGGGGCGCCAAAACCCTTATAAAACAACAACTTCTTCTCTCTTATGATAATAATAGAAAGATGTTTGTGTTTGTAGTAGGAAGAGGGGTTATCGTACTTAAGGACTACCGTCATATGGGCAGAAACGGTAGGAGAAGGGGAGGATATCCTTTTTGTGTTATGGGAATCCCGCACGATTATATTTTCGTACTCATGCACTGGTTATCGTACTCATCCCATACCGTGAGCGTGCCTGGTCGTCCTGACGCCGAGGTGGCCGACAAACGCCTATAGAGGGCGGCTTGACATCGATCAATCGAGCCAGGCTGCCCTGGTGGTGGGGATGGTGGTCACCCGACCACGCCCCAGGCCCGCGCATGCGCGCGTGATGCGCCCCCGCCAACGCGATCCTGCTGCGCCGCCCCCAGCCAGCGCCGACCCCGCATCGGGGGTTGACGGCCCGCCCTCGATGTGCGCTAGGTGGTGTCACACCGCCAACGACACGGAGCGAATCAGCACCATGCCACCGATCCAGCACCGCGACCCGGACGACATCCGCGACATCCCCGGACCAGGCCCACACCTGCTCACGTTCATCGAACTCGTCCTCGCCATCTCGGCCGCGCTGTCGAGCCTGTACATCCTGCAAAAGTTCCTGGAGGCAATGCGATGAAAACCGTCTCGACCATCTCGTTCCTCGCCGTCATCGCCTGCGTCATGCTGCTCTACGGCTCGTTCGCGTTCGATGTCCTGGACGACGTCTACCGCTCCGACGACATGCCCAAGCGGATCGGCATCACCGCGCTGTTCGTCATGCCAATCGCACTGCTCGCCTGGGTCATCACCAGCGAACTCACCATCTCCGCCAACCGCAACCTGGAGGACTGACCGATGGTCGTCTCAATCGTCGTCGCCGTGATCATCCTGGCGCTGTTCGCGCTCACCCCCGTCCTGCTCTTCGGCTACTACGAGCAGAGCAAGGCGGCGAGGGACTTCGACGGCCCGATCCCCCTGGTCTTCTGCTGGGCACCTGGCGTGCTCGGCGGGCTCCTGCTCTGGGCGTTCGCCTGATGGTCTCGCAGCGCAAGAAGGCCGTCCGCAAGCGGGCGAAGGACGGCGACATCCACGCCCGAATGACGCTCCAGGCCCTCAAGCAGGCCGAGGACGAAAAGGCGTTCCTGAACCTGATCAGGGCGCAGCCGATGTTCTTCCTGCGCGGCGTCGCCGAGATCCGCGACCTGCCGTTCCCCTCGCCCCAGGCACGCCAGGTCATCCTGGCCGGCATCCTGGGCAACCAGACCATCGAGCAGATCGCCGGCCTGTTCGGGCGATCCGTCGAGGAGCTGCGCCAGCACTACGCCGACGAGATCGACCACGGCCCGACAGCCGTCGTCGCCGACGCCATGACGACCGCCATCGGCGCCGCCATCATGGGCGACACGAAGGTCCTGGTGCCGTTCCTGCGGGCTCGTGCCGGGCTCGTGGAGCCGAGCGGCGTGCCGGAGCAGGGGGAGGCAACGCCGGCCCTGCTGGCGGAGCAGAGCGCCGCCCTGGTGGGGCGCATCCTCGACCTGGTGGACCGCTCCAGGCGCCAGGACGTCGCCATCGACGTGACGCCGAAGCGGGAGGGCGAGAAGTGAGCGACATTGTGGAGAGGCTGGATCAAGATCACGAGTGGATTGTGCGCCAATTCCCGAATTGGTCGGGTCCGCCGATCAAGACCCTATCAGGCGAGGCCCGCGACGAGATCGTGCGGCTTAACGATATCGCCATGGGCCTCCAGACCCTCTCCGACCAGCAGGCGTTGGAGATAGAGAGGCTGCGGGCAGAGGTGGAGGAGGCTCGCGCCAACAGTATGTCGAACTGGGGCCAGCGCGAGCGTGCCGAGGCAGCCGAGGCAGATGCGGACTGGCTGCGGGCAGAGCGTGATGAGATGGAGCGGCGCGCACGGGCATTCGAAGCCGGGGCGACGAACCTACAGGCAGAGCGCGACAGGCTGCGTGAGGCGCTGCAAGCTGTTCTAGATGAGGACGGTGCCGTTTGGTCTAGCATCGCCCGCGCAGCACTGGGAGACAAGCCGTGAGCACATGCCCAAAGTGTGGGGGGACTGAATGTTTCCGAGACGAAGTAGACGTTGGGGTTGGCGTTATCTATGGGCCTTATGGATGTCCTGATTGTGGTTGGTCTGAACACCCTGAATACGATCTGTCCGACGGCAAGAACCCACTTGATGAAAAGGGAGGGGCAATAGACCAGTGGGGAGGATACCACCCGCCGGGGAGTTCTATGGCGCTGGCTTACCGTCTTGCAGCACTGGGAGACAAGCCATGAGCGAGGAGCTGCTCGAACTGATCAAGACCCGCATCGGCTACGCGATGGCGTCGGTCGTCTCCGGCAACAACCAGCCAGACATGAGCGGTGATCCGCGCAACCGGCTGTCGCCGCTTCGGCGCCGGCACTTCGACGAGGCCGTCGAGTATGCGGCGGAGGGTGCCATCGAGGCCTACCGCAAGCACCAGGCGGATGCGGGGATCGTGGAGGTGTACGCCGACGCGCTCGCAGCACTGGGCGCCGCTGCATCGAAGGTTGACACCTCGACGACCTCGTGAGCTGATGCCACATCGCTCGTGCGATTCGGAGACAACGCCATGGTGCGGATCGAGCTTGTCGAGACCCTGTCGGGGAAGCTGGTGACGGCGCGTCGCATCGTGCCGCACGTCTCCCGCGGCAAGAACAGCCTGCCGGTGCCGAGCCCTCGCCCGGCCCGCGGGCAGCGCCTGGAGAAGGAGCCCACCAAGTGAAGGCCTACCTGCGCGTGTTCTTCTACGAGTTCGTCGTGCCTATGGTGGTCGCGATCCCCTGGCTGGTGACGTCCGGGTTCGTGGCAAACACCTGGAGCCGCGGCGAGGTGTTCCAGGCCTTCGTCTTCACGATCATCAGCATCGTCCTGTTCGCTCTGTGGCCGCAAGCCTGGGAGCGGGTCAACCGTTGGGGAGGATACCCATGAGCAACGAACACAACAGCAGCACGCTCGGCCTGCGCCTGGCCCAGCAAGCTGCTGAGCGCCTCAAAACCGCCGCCGATGCAGGCGAGAGCCCGCTCAAGGACGTCAAGATGGAGATCCGCTGCTTCGAGCTGATCGCCATCCTGCAATACGCCGGCATCATCGCCCTGGCGGTGGTCGACGACGACAGCTCCGAGGCCTGGACGGTGCGCCAGGTCGAGGGCTTCGATAAGCCGCGCTACGATGCCTGACGTCCTGGCGTGCTTCCTGGTGACGCTGCCCGTCACGGTCTTCGCCTGCTACAGGCTCGGGTGCGCCCTGGCGTACCTGATCTTCGGCGGGGTCCGGAAGGCTGTCGTGCGCGCCGCGCCGACCTGCACGCTGTGGCACTGGGACCCCTACACCGATGCCTGGCACCTCCGCCTGGCGTTTCATCCGCAGCGCCTCGCCCTGCGCATGGGCTGGTGGCGGCTGGCCTGGTGGATCGGGCGGTGGGGCATCATCCCGATGAAGGAGATCCAGGCATGAGCCGGACCTATGTGATCGCCGACCTGCACGGCCGGCGCGACCTGCTCGACCTGGCGCTGGAGGCCATCGACCTGCACGCCGAGCAGCCTGGCACGGTCGTCTTCCTGGGCGACTACGTCGACCGCGGGCCGAAGAGCGCGCAGGTCATCGAGCGCCTCGTGGACGGACCCGGCGACAGCGGCTGGGACTGGGTCTGCCTGGCCGGCAACCACGAGCAGATGATGCTGGATGTCTGCCGGCACAACGCATCGATCCCCTGGTGGCTCACGAACGGCGGCGGGGCGACGCTGGTCAGCTACGGCCACCCCATCGGCGCCTTGGTCGACCTGAGAAAGGTCACCCCGTCCCACCTGGACTGGATCGAGGGCCTGCGGCTCGTCCACGCTGACAAGCACCGCGTCTACGTGCATGCCGGCGTCAACCCGTCGATCCCGCTCTACAAGCAGGACAGCCGTGAGCTGACCTGGAAGCGCTACCAATTCACGGACCCGCGGGGTCACGGCGACCGGCACGTCATCCACGGCCACGAGCAGTATGAGGACGGCCCGCACACGCACGGCCAGCGAACCATGCTGGACACGTTCGCCTGGGCATCGGGGCGCCTGGCCGTCGCGGTGTTCGAGGATGAGCTGCCCGGCCCGCCCGTCGAGTACCTGACGATCCAGGGCGAGCCGCACGAGCTGTACGAGTCGCTCAAGGAGGACGCATGAGGCTCTCGTCGGACTGGGTTCACCCTGCGGAGGGTGAGTTGATCGTGGCCGCCCTCGCCGACCAGACCTACGCGGTCCTGCGGCGCCTGGAGGGCGTGCTGTTCGAGGTGCAATCCGGCGAGGAGGTCGCGCCCGTCGAGATCGTAGCCGCCGAGCACCTGGAGGAGTGGCCGTTCGGCCAGGGCGAGCTGTTCGAGGTTGGCGACAGCGTCTCGGTCGAGATGCCGGGGACGCCGATCAAGCCTGGCGGGACCTACGACATGGGTCGCGTGTTGCATACGCATGGAGGCGAGGCATGGGTCAGACTGATCGGGGGCGAGAGCCTCGTCGTGAGCCTGACGCGCCTGAGGCTCCTGCCGGAGTGATCGTCCGACCAATAGCGCACCTGCCCTCGATCTACCTGGAGGAGCCGCGCCTGGTGGCGATCTGCAAGGCCAATTCCGACACGTTCGAGTGGCAGCTCGGCGTCTGGGACCCGCACATCCGCGCCTGGTTCATCGGCAACGTGCGCGAGTTCCTGAACTGGAAGAACAGCCCCGACGAGGACGAGGAATGGTCCTACTGCGTCGAGCCCACACACTTCTTCGAGCTGCCCGAGCTGCCCAGGCGGATGAGGACGCATTGACGACGCGCGTGATTCGTGACAGCGCTGGTGACGACATGCCAACGGAGGTTTCCATGTTGTGGCTTTGGTGGCGCCGCCTGGCGTGGCGCCTGTTCGGCAGTCCGACCGTGGTCCTGACGTTCGACAAGGACTTCGGAATTGCCCGCACGCGGATCGTCCCGGTCGAGATGGTCTGCGGCGTGCCGCTCGTCCGCCTCAACAGCGGCAAGGACGTCATCCTGCTGGAGCGGGGCGGTAAGGTCTGCATGAGCGACCACGGCTCGTGGCAGCCACTGATCGGGAGGGTGTTTTGAAGAAGATCAAGATCCGCGACATGGTCACCCTCAAGGGTGTCGTTGTCGATTTCGACCCGGAGGACGGCACGATCTGCGTCGACTTCGGCGCCATTGCCCCGGTCGTCATCTGGGTCGCACCAAACGACGTCGAGCAGGTCATCCGCACGCCGTACATGCCGGCGGTGGGCGAGCGCTTCACCTGGGGCGGTGGGGTCGCTGCGGCCGAGTGTCTGTGGACGGACGGCAAGTCGCTGCTCATGAGGCGCGACGACTTTGAAAGCCCGAGCCTCTGGCCCCTCCACGAGCTGTCTGACATCAGGCCGGAGGAGTGATGGGCACCTTCCGCGTCAAGCTCCGGATCAAGCACTTCAAGACGCCGTTCGGCGCTCGCCCGAGCCCGCAACCGCTGCCGCCGCTGAACCAGTGGCAGATCAACCAGGCGCGCTGCTCGAAGTGCGGGCGAGACCTGAGCGGCGTCCTGGGTGTCGTGTGCAGCACGCCGCACTGCCCGACAGGGCTCGGCGGGGTGTGGAGCTGACCATGGACCACGCGACCTACTACTGGCTCACCGAGGCCCGCACCTGGCGCAAGCGCGCCCGCGCCGCGGAGCTGCAACGCGACAAGCTGCTGAAGCGCTGCGCCGCCCTGGACAAGGCCGTCTCCGAGCACCGCGAGGCCTACAAGGGGATGATCGGCATCTGGGGTCGAGCCATCGCCAAGAACGGCGACCTCCTGCGGATCGTTCAAGACGCCCAGCGCGTCCTGGGCCGCTACCACCGCGGCACGAACGGCAAGGAGATGGCGCAGATCGTCGCCGATGCGCAGGCGTTCCTGCGCCTGATTACTCACCCCTGGGAGGGCAACATCGATGCGTAAAGGGTTCCACGACCAGGACGAGGCCCAGCACCAGGGCCTGCCAGTCGCCGGCTACGTGCCGCAGAGCGATGCCAAGGTCGCCATGGTGAACGAGCACAAGCTGATCGAGGAGCGGCTGCTGCGCCGCATCGACGAGCTGCTGGAGAACGGCGCCGCGCCAGGCCAGACCATGCGCTGGCTCTCCATCGCCAAGACCAACCTGGAGCTGGGGTTCATGGCGCTCAACCGCGCCGTGTTCATGCCCCAGCGCGTCAAGCTTCCGGAGGACACCGATGTCGCATGATTCAAGCGTGAAGCTGTCGTTCGAGATCGACGACAAGTTCGGCGTGGCGAAGGTCAAGTTCGAGACCAGCTTTCCGAGCAAATGGCTCGAAGACATGCAGACAGGCGTCCTCGCCGAGGCCCTCTCGAACCGCCTGATGAACGCCGCCATGGAGTTGCTCGGCGCCCAGAAGGACGCCGCCAAGTGAGGCCCGGCGACACCGTCCTCATCGAGGCGACCGTCCTGGAGGTGCTCGGCGACAAGATCCGGACCTGCACCCTGCACGACCGCTCGGCCGTCCTGGAGCACCACGAGAAGGTGCTGCCGGGCGACCTGGTGCGGGACGAGAAGGACGACACGCAGTGGCGGGTCATTGCCGTCGACAACGTCGCGGGCCTCGCCTGGATTCGCCAGGACAAGCAGACCGGGTGGATCTCGGACGACTACAGGACCAGGCCGCAGCGTGCCTTGTATCGCGTCGAGGGTTGACAACCCGCCACCCCTCGTGCATCCCTTCGTCACCATCAATGACAGGAGAGGTCCATGAACCTCGAAGAGATCAAGACCGCGTCGCCTGAGCAGCTCGCCAACATCATCCGGACGGCCATCGCGCTCGACCCGCACGCGGGCATCATGATCGCCGCCGTGGCGGCATCGAAGCGCCTGGAGATCCTGGCGCAGATGGGCAACGAGGAGGCGGCCTTCCTGGCCGACGAGGTCGAGTCGGAGGCCTTCGAGGC
>JACCDR011595108.1_pt1 | contig 19941 bp, 18 predicted proteins | sample 7446431 | NCBI WGS metagenome assembly JACCDR01 (sample SAMN15323443, study PRJNA562643) | freshwater metagenome | isolation source: river surface water | place: USA:Blue River Watershed | collected 2017-08-17 | reverse complement strand
GTAACCAAGCCCGCCGACGCACATCACCACGCCATAGAAGAAAAACAGCGTGTCCCATTCGATGCGTGAAATCGTGCGGAATACGTCGAAGCCGATCTGTCCGCCGAGATCTTCCGGTGAGTCGGCCGATGCTGGCTGGCGGCGGCGCTTCATGGTCAGCGACTACGCATAGAACTTCAGCAACGCCAGTCCGGCCATCATGCCGAGCACGGGCGGCAGGTGGAGGAAGTGGTGAAAACCGACTGCCGTTGCAATCGTGAGCACGAACAGCAGGACGATGCCGGGTCCGCCGTCGAGCATCGGTACCGGCGCCGAACTGCCTTGCGGGCGTCCGGCAGGAATGGCGAAATGCATCATCGCGGCAGGAACGACCCAATTCACCAGCGCTGGAATGAACAGCATGAAGAAGGTCCAGAAGTCCACTGCGCCGTTGCTGGCCACCACATTTTTTTGCCACACCATCAGGGTCGTGATGTCGCCGAATGGCGAGAATGCGCCACCCGCATTGGCCGCGACCACCAGGTTGACGCAGCTGATCGCGATGAAGCTCGGGTGGCCGGTGCCGACGGCCATCACCACCGCAGCCATCAGCAAGGCCGTGGTCAGGTTATCGGCCATCGACGAGATGAAAAAGGCGAGCAGGCCCGTCACCCAGAACAGCTGCCGCAGAGTGAAGCGGCGTGCAATCAGCCAGCTGCGCAAGGCTTCGAAGACCTGGCGCTCTTCCATCGCGTTGATATAGGTCATCGCGACGATCAGGAACAGCATCAGCTCCGCATATTCGAGCAGATTGGCGCGTACGGCTTTTTCTGCCGCATCGCCGAGTCCGTGCGTCGCTGCTTGCCATCCGATCAGGGCCCAGATCAGGCCTGCTGCCAGCATCACGGGCTTTGATTTGCGCAAATGCGTGATTTCTTCGGTGACGACCAGCGCGTACGCGGCGAAGAAGATCGCCAGCGCCGCGGGACCCACCCAGTCAGCCGCGGCGGCAGGGGTGGACAACTCACCGGCGACACCCGGCAGGGGCAACATCAGCGCCGCGAGCGCGATGCCTGTGCCGATGGCGATCAGCAGGCGGAGGAACGGGGCAATCGAGGCGCGCATGGTCGACATCGTGACAAGGCTCATGGGTGAGGGGGTCGGAAAAGGCGCATCTTAACAAGGCTTGCCTGCAGGCAGCACTTGGTTCGGATAGGCAAGCGGCTTCCGGCAAGTGGCAAGCGGCTCGGGACATTCCGCTTGTCGTTGAAACCTGACAGCGCTGTTCGGTGCGCAAAAAAAAACAGCCACCGTTCGGTGGCTGTTTGAAGCTTGGGGCGTGCTGAAGTCAAGCGCGCGGCATTTGGCGCGCACGGTTTATCAGGCGCAAGGTGTCAGGCGCAAGCTATCAAGCATGCCCGTGCACGAGGTGAAGAGGTGGCGTCTGCCTGAGACACCGTTGACCCGGCGGGAAGCCGATGGCGACAGGCCATCAGATGCCGAGCATTTTTTTGGCCTCGCCGAGGGCTTTCATCGATTCCGCATGCTTGCCTTCCTTGTGGAATTTTTCGCCATCGGCACGCAGGGCCTTCACCTTGTCGAGATCGGCGCCGGCCAGCTTGGTCGTCGGCATGGCCGCGTCGATGGCTTTCATTTCATTCGGGCAGTTGTGCGCGAGCACCAGAGGAGCGGCAGACAGCAGGGCGATCGCGATCAGCTTTTTCATGGGTATCTCCTTCGAACGGGTGGATGGACGCACCGCAACGGATGCGCTGCGTCATGGTACATCGCCGCGCCGCAGCCTGCTTGCGCCCGGTCCTTACTCTTCCAGCAGGCTGCGCAGCATCCACGCATTCTTTTCATGGATCTGCATGCGCTGGGTCAGCAGGTCGCAGGTCGGCTGGTCATTGGCCGTGGATGCCACATCAAACATGTTGCGCGCGGTGCGTGCCACCGTCTCCTGGCCTTCGATCAATTCAATGATCATGTCGCGTGCCTTCGGCAAGCCCGGGCTGGGCTTGATCGAGGTCAGCTTCGCAAAGGCGTCATAGGTGCCCGGTGCCGGCGCGCCCATGGCGCGGATGCGTTCTGCGATCAGGTCGACGGCTGTCCACTGCTCGGTATAGAAATCCATGAACAGCTGGTGCAGCGTCTGGAACATTGGACCCGTCACGTTCCAGTGGAAGTTATGGGTCTTCAGGTACAGCGTATAGGTGTCGGCCAGCAGATGGCTCAGGCCTTCGATGATCTTTATACGATCGGCTTCGTTGATACCAAAGTCAATTGCGGGAATCTTGCTGCTTGCCATGGGTTCTCCTCGTTGGTCGTGTGGTCCGAACTGGAAATGCGTTGAATGATCTTACAGCGCTTGCGCCAGGCACTGCCACCGGTGCGCTCATGTCCGGGGGCAGTGGCCGGTGCCTCAGGCGCGGCTGATTTGGGCACCAGGCGCATGAACATGACGATCAGCCCTTGAGCTTGCTGCGCACTGCCTTGCCATAGGCAGGATCGGCCTTGTCGAAGTGCGCGAGCTGGCGCTCGATGATCTCGGCCGGCACGCCGCGCATTGCATTGGCGATGTTGGTCGTGAGGTCGTCCTTTTCCGCATCCGGCATCAGACGGTACAGGTTGCCAGCCTGCGTGTAATCGTCTTCGGTACCGCGTGCATCGTAGCGGCCGGCGACACCATTCACTTCCCAGCCTGCATCACCGTGGCCGAAGCCTTGCGGCCGGCTACCGGCGGCTTGCACGTTGTCGTAGTTCTGCGTGCCGCCGACATAATCGATCGCCATTGCGCCATCACGCTGCTGATTGTGGAAGGGACAGCGCGGACGGTTGACCGGCAAGTGCTGGTGGTTGGTGCCGACGCGGTACAACTGCGCATCGTGGTACGCGAACAGGCGGCCCTGCAACATCTTGTCCGGCGAGTAGCCGAGGCCCGGGACCACATTGGCCGGCGAAAATGCGGCCTGCTCGACCTCGTTGTGATAATTCGCCGGGTTCTGGTTGAGCTCCATCTCGCCGACCGGGATGCGCGGGAAGTCCTTGTGCGGCCATACCTTGGTCAGGTCGAACGCATTCCAGCCGGTGCGCTGCTCCCACGCGATGCGCTCTTCATCGGTCATCACCTGGATGAACACATTCCAGCGCGGGTAGTTGCCTTCCTGGATGGCATTGAACAGGTCGCGCTGCGCATAGTCCGGGTCGCTGCCGGCAAGGCGCGACGCTTCAGCCGCCGACAAATTCCGGATGCCTTGCTGGGTCTTGAAGTGCCATTTGACCCACACGCGCTCGCCTTCGGCATTGATCAGGCTGAAGGTGTGGCTGCCGAAGCCGTCCATATGGCGGTAGCCATCCGGCGTGCCGCGGTTCGAGAACAGCATCGTCACCTGGTGCAGGCTTTCCGGCGCCTTGCTCCAGAAGTCCCACATCATGGTCGGCGACTTCAGGTTGGTCATCGGGTCGCGCTTCTGGGTGTGCACGAAGTCCGGGAACTTGATCGGGTCCTTGATGAAGAACATCGGCGTGTTGTTGCCGGCGAGGTCCCAGTTGCCTTCTTCGGTGTAGAAGCGCACCGCGAAACCGCGCGGATCGCGCTCGGTGTCGGCCGAGCCGCGCTCGCCGCCGACGGTGGAGAAGCGCACGAATACCGGCGTCTGCTTGCCGATGCCGGCGAACAGCTTGGCCTTGGTGTACTTCGTGATGTCATGCGTGACCGTGAAGCTGCCATAGGCACCCGAGCCCTTGGCATGCACCACGCGCTCGGGAATGCGCTCGCGGTTGAAGTGCTGCAGCTTCTCGATCAGGTGGAAGTCTTGCAGCAGGATCGGGCCGCGCGGGCCGGCGGTGATCGAGTTCTGGTTATCGGCGACGGGAATGCCGGATGCGGTGGTGATTTTCTTGTCCATCAGTTTCTCCTTCGGTCTCGGACGGTCAGGCGTCTCAGCTTGGGTTCGGGGCGTATCAGTTCGGGTCAGGGGCGGGCGTTCGGGGGCAGACAGGCGCTGCCGCCAGGGCGGCAGTCCTCAGAAGGCCAGTGCGAGCAGGGCCAGGGTGTCGAGCCAGACGCTGTCGCTATGCGGGTGGGTCATTGCGGTCTCCCATTGAAAGTTTCGATGGATGAGACTTTAACGATAGCTATCAACAATCACAAATTGATTGTCTTTATCTATCCGATAGCCGGAACGACCGGCAGCGTGGAATTGCTGCCGTTAAAGTTTTGATATTGCCGGGCGGCGAGAGGCGGGAGTTTGTTCAGGCTCAACAAAGGAGAGGCGCAAGCGATCCGACCAGGCGTCGACGCGCCGCAGGCAGGGCTGTTCTATCCAGCGCCAGCTGGCATAAGAAAGGCCAACCAGGAAAGGCGTGGCCAGCGCCACCACCAGCCAGTGCATGGCCGGCGACAGCGATTGCGCGAACGGGATGCCGGCCACGCCGCGGAAGGCAAGGAACAGCACCAGCCCGTGCAGCAGGTAGACGCTGTAGGTGATCTCGCCGAAAGCGCGCGACAGGCGCCAGCCCAGCAAGCCCGCCAAGGTATTGCCGTTGGCAATGAGCGTGAAGGCCGCCGTCAGCAAGGCCAGCCAGCCGGCCACGGGCAAGGAGCGACCGAAACCATAGGCGCCGGCCAGACAGGCGATGACCAGCAGGCTGGCGATGCGGGACGGCGCAAACTTGCGCAACCCATGACTGTTGGAGACCAGTGCGGCGAACACGCCGCCTATGAAGGGCAGCATGTTCTCGGACAGGACTTCCGTCTGGCGCTCGATCACCATCAGCGCCGACAGCAGCAACAGCACCAGGGGCACACGCGTGCCGCGAACCAGCGCCAGCAGCGGCAGCATCAGGTAGAAAATCCATTCGAAATCCAGCGTCCATGACACGGCCGCTGTCAGCAGCACCTTGCGATCGGTATCGACGCCGTTGAATACCGACGGGATGTGATTGAGCCGGATGAAGGCCAGCACCAGCAATGCGGCCAGGTGATGCACGATCAGCAGCGGCACGATACGCAGTATGCGCGACACATACAGCCGATTCCATTCGATGGTGCGCGACGCGATGAGGCGGCGCGTGAACAGGAAGGCCGTGATCATGAAGAACAGCGCCACGCTGGCGCGACCGAGCTCGGTATAGAAATCCGATGCGGGGTTTTCCCAACGGCCGCTGCGCAGGAAGAAATACCAGATGCACGCGTGATGGATGAACACCGTGCCCGCGAGGTAGCCGCGCAAACCATCGATGCCCTGCACGCGATCGCCATGGAGCGGGATCGTGAAGCAACGGTCGACCAGCCAGACGCTGCCAACGGCAACGATCAGGATCAACAGCGCGAACAGGGGTTGGGTGATGCTCAGATCAAGGTTCATGCAGGGCAGGTGACGGCGCGGAAAACGCGCCGACTATACCGCACATGAAGGAAGGCAATACGCAGAAACGCGCGCCGGAGGCGGCCCGGGCGCGCGTTTGTTTCAGGTGTGACGGAAGGACAAGCTCCGCAGGACCGGAAGCTCAGCCAAGGGACAAGCTCAGCCGAAGGACAAGCTCAGCTGAACGACAAGCTCAAACCGGGGAGGTTCAGCTGTGCGAAGGCGCTGGCCCAGACCTCGCCGCGCTTCACTGGCAAGGCATCGGTCCAGCTGCCGGTGGCGACGATTTCGCCCGCCTGCAGCGGCGCAAAGCCCGGCTGCTGCTGAAGTTGCCGGTGTACTGCATGCAGCGCGTGCAGCGGGCTGCCCATCAGTTCGCGTCCATGCCCGGCGCCGGCCAGCACGCTGTCATCGGCCGTCATCTTCGACAGCGACAGCGTGACCGCGGCCAGTACTTCGGGCAAGTGATGGCGTCCATGTCGCGACAGCATGCGCGGCTCGCCGACGATCAGCTTGCGGTTGAGGCCAAAGGCGGCGACCGCATCCGGCGCATCGAATTCCCAGCCCTTGTACGGCGACACGACCACTTCCAGCCCGTGTGCCATCCATTCGAGGCAGTCGGCCAGTTCGAGCAGGGTGGCATCCGGCGCCGGCGTGCGGGCCAGCTTGAATACCAGGTGGGGCTCGATGCGCGGCTGCTGCGCCTTGGCAAGGCTGTGCAAAGCCTGGTTGTCCATCGCGTATTCGACGGAGCTGTCGAACAGGGTGGACCAGATCGGCCCGGCAATCGCCTCGGTCTTGCCGTAGCGCGCGCGCACGCGATCATTGGAGAAGCCTATCCTGCGGCCGACCGGGGTCTCGCCCTGGGCAGTGCGGATGTTGATCAGGCTGCGCGCAATGTCATAGGCATCCTCGAGGCTCAGCTTGTCCTCGTCGGTCAGACGTGGGTGCAGGGTGCCGCCGGTGCGCGCTTTCAGCAACGCATGCGCGTAGCGGTTGGCCTTGGTGGTCATCAGCATGCTGTTCTCCTTGATGCCCGCGGTGGCTGCCCGCACTGGAAATCAGGCGGAAGCTGAATGACGGACATGAATTAATACCGCTCAGTCACAATTTATACCAATGAATTGTGATTTTGGCGAATGGCGGTAAAACTTGTGGGGGTTTAACAAATTGATACCTTTGTCAGGTAACCGGCAAACTGGCTGGCTGTCCGCAAAATCCCTTGATAATCCAGCTCTATCCAGCCCTAACCAGCCTTTTCTGGCCATGTCCGCCAAATGGTGGCGGTTTGGGCTATTAAAAGGGAGCTGCCGATATAGACCGGTTATGATCGCGAAGATTCGGACCGGCCCGAAAATCGGCAAGCCGTCGCCGTCAGCAGTACGCAGCAAAAGCAGCAATCGCAGCAACCGCCGCAAGCTAACTGCGAAGCGGCCCCCCCATCGACGCACAAGGACAGGCGGATGGAAGTCTCATTCAAGAACGAAATAGAACAATTGAGGCTGGGCGATGGCGATACCTTCCATGGCGAAGGCATCCTTGCCATTACCAAGGCGTTGTTGCAATCCGGGGTTTCCTACATCGGCGGCTATCAGGGCGCGCCGGTGTCGCACCTGCTGGATGTGATGGTGCAGGCGAAGTCGCTGGTGGCCGAGCTGGGCGTGCATGTCGAAGCCTGCTCGAACGAAGCCTCTGCAGCGGCGATGCTGGGCGCTTCCATTCACTACCCGGTGCGCGGCGCCGTGACATGGAAATCCATCGTCGGCACCAATGTCGCGGCCGATGCGCTGGCCAACCTCGCGTCCCCGGGCGTGACCGGCGGCGTGCTGATGGTGATCGGCGAAGACTATGGCGAGGGCGCCTCGGTAGTGCAGGAGCGTACGCATGCGTATGCGATGAAGTCCACGCTGCTGCTGCTCGACCCGCGGCCCGAACTGTCCACCATGGTCGACATGGTCGAGCATGCGTTCGCGATGTCGGAAGCGTCGAACATGCCGGCGATGATGGAGTTGCGCATCCGCGCCTGCCATGTGCGCGGCAGCTTCCAGTGCCGCGACAACCAGCGTCCGACCGTATCCGCGCTGTCGCCGCTGGCCGAGCCCGGCAGCTTCGACTACGGCCGCCTCGCGCATCCGCCATCCACCTTCCGCCATGAAAAACTGAAGATCGACGAACGCCTGCCGGCCGCGCGCCGCTACATCGTCGAGCATGGCCTCAATGAACGCCATGCCGGCAAGCCCGGCGGCGCCTTCGATGACATCGGCATCATCGTGCAGGGCGGCATCGCGCCGGCGCTGCTGCGCTCGCTGCAGCAATTCGGGCTGGCCGATGCGTTCGGGCACAGCGACATTCCGCTGCTGGTGCTGAACGTCACCTATCCGCTGGTGCCGGAACAGGTTGCCGGATTTGCCGAAGGCAAGCGCGCGGTGCTGGTGGTGGAAGAAGGTTCGCCCGAGTACATCGAACATGAGATCGCGACCCATTTGCGGCGACGCGACTCGCCGACGGCCTTGCACGGCAAGGACATGCTGCTCGCGGCCGGCGAACTGAATACCGAAGCGATCATGACGGGCTTGCTGGCCTTCATCGAACGTCACTTGCCGCAAGTCGACACGCAGCCCGTGGCCGCGATGCTGGCCGCCACCCGCGAGCGCCGCCAGCAAGCGGCTGCGCGTTTGGATGCGGCGCTACCGACGCGGCCGCCGGGTTTTTGCATCGGCTGCCCGGAACGCCCGGTGTTCTCGGCGATCAAGCTCGCCCAGCAAGAGGTCGGGCAAGTGCACATCGCGGCCGACATCGGTTGCCATTCCTTTGCGACCTTCGAGCCTTTTTCGCTGGGACACTCCATCCTCGGCTATGGCATGAGCCTGGCCAGCCGCGCCGGCGTGTCACCGATGATGCAGCGGCGCGTGCTGTCCATCATGGGCGATGGCGGCTTCTGGCATAACGGCTTGCTGACCGGCGTGCAATCGGCGCTGTTCAATGGCGACGATGCCGTGCTGCTGATCTTCAAGAATGGCTATACCTCGGCCACCGGCACGCAGGACATCATTTCCACACCGGGCAAGCGCGTCAAGGCGCAGGCCGGCGACAAGCTGGCCAGCCTGACCGCGACCGACCGCACCATCGAAGACACGCTGGCCGGAATCGGCGTGCAGTGGCTGCGCACCGTGCATTCCTACCGCGTGGCCGCGATGCGCGACACGATACGCGAGGCGATGACGACACCCTTCGCAGGATTGAAGGTCATCGTCGCCGAAGGCGAGTGCCAGATGGAACGGCAGCGTCGCGTGCGGCCCTGGCTGGCCAGCCTGCTGGCGCGCGGCGAGCGCGTGGTGCGGGTCAAGTACGGTGTCGATGAAGACGTCTGCAATGGCGACCACGCGTGCATGCGGCTGTCCGGCTGTCCGACACTGACGCTGAAGGACAATCCGGATCCCCTGAAAGTCGATCCGGTCGCTACCGTCATCGATGGCTGCGTCGGTTGCGGCCTGTGCGGCGAAAATGCACACGCGGCGACGCTGTGCCCAAGCTTCTACCGCGCCGAAGTCGTGCAGAACCCGCGCTGGCATGAGCGCGTCATCGATGCATTGCGCAGCGCTGCGCTGCGGCTGCTGCAGCCGGCGTGACGGGGATGTGAGACAACCATGACGATGAAATCCCTGTCCCTGTTGATCTGCGCGCTCGGTGGCGAAGGCGGCGGCGTGCTCAATGAATGGCTGGTCGATGTGGCGCGCCGCGCCGGCTATGCCGCGCAGGGCACATCGATTCCCGGCGTGGCGCAGCGTACCGGCGCGACCACCTATTATTTCGAAACCTATCCGGTACCGATCGCCGAGCTGGGCGGACGCATGCCTGTCTTCAGCCTCAATCCGGTGCCGGGCGCGCTCGATGCAGTGCTGTCGTCGGAATTGCTGGAGACGGCACGCTGCGCCAGCAATGGCCTGCCGTCGCCGGATCGCACGCTGGTGATTACCTCCTCATCGCGCACACTGACCAATGCCGAGCGCGGCCACCTTGGTGACGGCCGCCTCGACAGTGGCACGCTGCTGTCACTGGTGCAATCGGTCAGCCGCGCCCATCATGTGCTGGACATGCAGCGCATCGCTGCCGAGCATCGGACCGTGGTCAGTTCGGTGATGCTGGGTGCGATTGCGGCCAGTGGCCTGTTGTCGTTCGAACGCGAACACTATGTCGCCGCGATACGTGCCGGCGAGCGCGGCGTCGCTGAAAGCCTGGCCGGCTTCGATGCCGCATGGCGCATCGTGGCCGAAGGCCGTGCACAAGCCGAAGCCGCACAGCGCATCGTTGCCGACGCGATGGCCGCAGCGCCTTCGTCGCTGACGGAAGCATTCCCGCACGATGTGCGCCAGCTGGCAGCACTCGGCCTGGCGCGCGTAAGCGAATACCAGGATGCCGCCTATGGCCAGCTCTACCTCGAACGCTTGCGCCGCGTGCGTGACGCCGAGCAGGCCGCTCCCGGGCGTGATGCCTCGCGCTTCGATGCGACGCGCGAAGCGGCACGCTGGCTGGCGCTGTGGATGGCGTATGACGACATTGCGCGCGTGGCCGACCTCAAGAGCCGCGCCTCACGCCATGCGCGTGTGCGACGCGAAGCGCGCGCCGGCGATCGCGACCTGCTGCGCTTCTACGATCATTTCAAGCCCGGCTTGCCGGAGGTGGCGGACTTGCTGCCGGCAGCGCTGGCCACGCGACTGCAGGAGGCCGAGCGCGCGCGCATGGCCGAAGGCCGCGGCCCGTGGTCGTTCCCCGTGAAGCTGGCCTCGCATACGGTGGGCGGCATGCTGATGCTGCGCTTGCTGGCGATGGCGAAGTTCGCGCGCCGCTACAGCAGCCGTTATGCGCAAGAGCAGGCACTGATCGGCGAATGGTTGTCGGCCGTGATCACCGGACTCAACGAGGATGCGAATCTGGGCAGCGAACTGGCTCAGTGCGGACGGCTGTTTAAAGGGTATGGCAGTACGCATGAGCGCGGCCGCGAGCGCCTGCTGCATGTGCTGCGCCATGTCGCGCCGCCTTCCTTCGGCAGCGCGCCGGAACGCGCCGAGGCGATCGCCAGGGTGCGCGCTGCGGCGCTGGCCGATGAAGGCGGCAAGGCCTTCGGCCAGGCCCTGGCAGCGGTCGGTGCGCCGGCGCTGGCATTGCGCGCCCAGCCGATACGCTGGATGGCGCGACCGCCGCGCTGAGAACTGCCGTGCCTGCCGCGTCGGGTGCGCCGGGTGTGCCGGCTGCAGGTGGATGCAGCCGGACGCCGAATCGCCGAATTGCGGATCGCGTATCGCGGATCGCGTATCGCGCACTGTGCAGGGAATTACATCGATAGCGGTGCGACGCCGACCCAGCGCGCGTGCAGGTAGAACGCGAAGGCGGCCCAGATCGCTGCGCCCACGATGAGGGTGACGACGGTGTTGCCGATCGCGCCTTCGGGGTAGGCGGTGCCGTTCGCGCGGTCACGGCGGCGTGCGCTGGCGAAATCGACCACGGCCCACAGCAGGAAGGTGCCGAACAGCAGCAGGTCGGCCAGCGTGCCGTTGGACAGCAGGTGGGCCAGCGCCCAGGTCTTGACCGACAGCACCAGCGGATGGCCCATGCGGGCCTTGATGCTGTTGCGCGGTACCAGCGATGCTGCGACAAAGATCGCAGCCACCAGCATCAGCACCACGGTTACATGATGCAGCCAGTACGGCGGTTCGTAGATGGGGACGGGATGGACGCGAGCGGCATCATAGCCCTGGATCAGCAACACGAAGCCAGCGATCGACAGCACGCTGATGATGCCGCGCCACGGACCGCTGCCCAGGCGCGCGATCATTTGCTCGCGCCATTCGGGGGCGACGATACGCAGCGAGTGCGTACCGATGAAGATCAGCAAACCAGCGATCAGTATTGCCATGATTGTTCTCCGGATCAGGTAATGTTGGGGAATAAGTAAGGATGCAGCAGATGCAGCAGGACTTGTGGCAAGTTTAGCGGATAACAATACGATGACCATGCAGAACCAAGAACAAGATGAACGCGGCAGCCAGAAGGACGCCGTCAAGACCCGTCAGATACTGGCGGCGGTGATCGGCAACGCGCTCGAGTGGTATGACTTCGTGGTCTACGGCTTCCTGACGGTCATCATCTCGCGCCTGTTCTTCCCGGCCGACAGCGACTATGCATCGCTGCTGGCGGCGATGGCGACCTTCGGCGTCGGCTTCTTCATGCGCCCGGTCGGCGGCATCCTGATTGGCATGTATGCGGACCGGCGCGGCCGCAAGGCGGCGCTGCAACTGATCATCCTGCTGATGACGATATCCATGGCGATGATTGCCTTCGCACCCACCCATGCGGCCATCGGCGCTGCGGCACCGGTGCTGATCGTGCTGGCGCGGCTGCTGCAGGGCGTGGCCACCGGCGGCGAATTTGCCAGCGCCACGGCCTTCCTGGTCGAGAGCGCGCCAGCGTCGCGGCGCGGCTTCTTCGGTTCGCTGCAGATGTTCGGGCAGGGCGTGGCCGCGCTCGGCGGGGCGACCGCCGGCATGCTGATCACGCAGGGACTGACGCCGGAACAGGTCGACAGTTGGGGCTGGCGCATTCCTTTCATGGTTGGTTTGCTGATCGGGCCGGTCGGGCTGTGGATGCGGCGTCACCTCGAAGAGACCGAGGCCTTCATGGAAGCGGTGCGCGAACCGGCAGGAGAGGTTGGCTTGCGCGTGCTGTGGCGCGAGCACCGGCGTGCGCTGCTGTCCTCGTTCGGACTGGTCCTGTCGAGCACCATCATGTTCTATGTGGTGCTGGTCTACATGCCGACCTATGCGAAGACCCAGCTCGGCATTCCGCTGGCCGATGCCTTTACCGCGCAGGTCGCCGGCTTGCTGTGCCTGATCGTGATGACACCGCTGTTCGGCATGCTGTCGGACCGCATCGGTCGCCGTCCGGTGATGATGCTGGCCAGCGTCGCTTATCTGGTTCTGCCTTATCCCTTGCTGGCCTGGCTGCTGGCCGAGCCGGGGCTGGCGCGGCTGGCAACGATGCAGATGATCGTCTGTAGCGCGATCGGCATCGGCTTCGGTGCGGTGGCGACCGCATTGGCCGAGCAATTCCCGGTGCGCATGCGCTCGACCGGGCTGGCGCTGTCATACAACATCGCCGTGATGCTGTTCGGCGGTTTTGCGCAGCTGATCGTCACCTGGCTGATCAAGGTCACCGGCTCGCCGCTGGCGCCGGCGTATTACGTGATGTTCGGCGCCGTCGTCGGGCTGGTGGCTTCGTGGTACCTGACCACCCCGGAGGAGCACGAGTTCCATGCCTGAGGTAGGTTGCGAACATGTCGCCGGCTGCGGCACTGACGACGCGTCTGTTGCGCCGATGGCAGGCCACGCCATGCGCTGGCCGAGGCTGTCCCGCCTGTGCAACGCGCTGATCGTGGCGACAGCTGCGCTGGCCGCACTCATGCCGGCGACGGCTGGCGCAGAATCGGCAGCATCGTCTGCATCGTCTGCATCGTCTGCATCGTCTGTATCGGTAGCATCGACTGCATCGGCAGAGCCGGCCTATGGCCTCGAACTGGAAGGTTTTGATTACCCGTTCCCGGTGCAGCGTTTCGCCTTCACCTCGCAGCGCCAGTCGGTGCAGATGGCCTATATCGACCTGAAGCCGGCAACGCCGAACGGTCATGCGGTCGTGCTTTTGCATGGCAAGAATTTTTGTGCGGCCACGTGGGAGGGCACGCTGCGCGAATTGCAGCAGCAGGGCTATCGCGTGATCGCCCCGGACCAGATCGGCTTTTGCAAGTCGAGCAAGCCGGACGCCTACCAGTACAGCTTCCAGCAACTGGCCCACAACACCAAGGCGCTGCTGGAGACGCTGGGCATCAGCAAGGCCATCTTCATCGGCCATTCAACCGGCGGCATGCTGGCGACCCGCCATGCGCTGATGTTCCCGGAGGCTGTCGAGCAGCTGGTACTGGTCAATCCCATCGGGCTCGAAGACTGGAAGGCCGAGGGCGTGCCGGCGCTCAGCATCGACCAGTGGCATGCGCGCGAACAGCAAGTGAGCGCCGAACGTATCCGCAACTACGAGCGCAATACCTACTACGCCGGCGAGTGGCGGCCCGAGTACGAGCGCTGGGTGCAGATGTTGGCCGGCATGTACCGCGGGCCCGGGCGCGCCACGGTCGCCTGGCATTCGGCGCTGCTGTACGACATGATCTTCACGCAGCCGGTGCTGTATGAATTCCAGCGGCTGAGCGTGCCGGTGCTGCTGATGATCGGCGAGAAGGACAACACGGCCATCGGCAAGGACATTGCGCCGGCTGCGGTGAAGGCGCGGCTGGGCAACTATCCGGCGCTGGCGCGTCGCACGGCAGCCGCGATACCTGGCGCGAAGCTTGTGCTGTTTCCCGAGCTCGGTCACGCGCCACAGATTCAAGACCCGCAGCGCTTTCATCGCGCGCTGCTGGAGGCATTGTCATCAGGATTGCCATCAAAAAAGGAGACGAAGCCATGAGCTCGCAAGCACCTAGCGCACAAGACCAGTTTGACGATGCCGCGTCGCGGCAACTGGAGGCGGTTTACCTGACACCGGATGTGGTCGAGCAGCGCGACAAGGTGTTGGCGCTGCTGGCGCCGACCGCCGACGAGCACGCGCTCGATATCGGTTGCGGCCCCGGCCTGACGACGCTGGCGCTGGCGCAGGCAGTGGGCCCGCAGGGCTCGGTACTGGGCGTCGATATCGCGCCGCCGATGCTGGATATCGCGAAGCGACGCTGCGCATCGCTTCCGAACGTAAGCTTTGGCATGGCCGATGTCACACAGCTGCCCTATGCGGACGACAGCTTCGACTGCGCGTTGGCGTCACAGGTGTATGAGTATGTGGAGGATGTCGACCACGCGCTGAAAGAACTCGCGCGCGTGGTGCGCCCTGGTGGCCGGGCGGTGCTGGTCGATACCGACTGGGAGTCAGCCGTCTGGGCCAGCCATGACGATGCGCGCATGCGCCGTGTGCTGGAGACCTGGAACGAGCACATCCCGCACCCGCAACTGCCGCGCACGCTGGTGCGCCGCATGTGGCAGGCCGGGTTTACGGAAGTTAAAGTGGATGTGGTGCCGTTGCTGAACCTGGTCTGGGATCCGCAGACCTACAGCGTGGGCATGATGACGCTGCTCGGCAATTTTGCCACCGGCCGCAACGGCCTGACGGCCGCCGATATCGCCGCCTGGAAGGCCGATGCGAAGGCCATCAGCGACGCGGGCGGGTATTTCTTCAGCCTGAACCGTTACGTGTTTACTGGGCGTCGTCCGGGCTGACCGCCTGCTGGTTGCGCTGGCTGATCCACCAGCCCAGCGCGACCACCAGCATGGCGCCGGCGGTACCGGTCAGCGACAAGCGTACGCCGAACTCGGGCACGCTCAGCATGTCCATCGGCAGCCACTGCATCAGCTTGTCCTTCAGCGCGAGGTCGCTCGAGATCATCGCGCCGCCGAGGTAGCCGAGCAACGCAGCGCCGCCGGTGATGACGGCCGGCACGCGGTCCATGATTTTCAACACCAGCGAGCTGCCCCAGACCACGATCGGTATGCTGATCGCAATGCCGAACGCGACCAGGGCGATCTTGTGGTCGGCATGGGCCTGTTCGGCAGCGCTGGCGACGGCGATTACGTTGTCCATGCTCATCACCAGGTCGGCCACCATGATGGTGCGGATCGCCGACCACAGCTTTTCGCTGCCCTCGACTTCGCCATGCGCATCGTCATCCTCGGACAGCAGCTTGACGCCTATCCACAACAGCAGCAGCCCGCCGATGGTCTTGACCCACGGCAGGGTCAGCAGCGTGACCGCGAAAAAGATCAGCACGATGCGCACGCCGATCGCGCCGGCAGTGCCCCACAGGATGCCGCGCATGCGCAGGTGCTCAGGCAGGTGGCGGCAGGCGAGGGCGATCACGATCGCATTGTCGCCGCCGAGCAGGATATCGATCAGGATGATCTGGGCAACGACCATCCAGTTCAGCGACTGGAAAAACTCAAGCATTCAAGAATCCGGTTTCAAAGTGGAGGCGATATTGGTTCGCGAAGCGCTGCATGCTACCAGACGGCTGCACACAAGACAGCGGCATCCGAATCAGGGTGCCGGCCGCGCGCCTCACGCTGCCCTGGCCGTGACGACGGCGGTCTGCTTCGCGTTCTCTTCGCGCACCTGTCGCGCGATGATCTCGACTTGTTGCTCGCTCATGCCGAATTGCCGGCGCAGCGATTCGAGGTGCGCCGCCTCTTCGTCGGTCACGACGCCGTCGGCCAGCGCATCGCGGATCGTCATCTCGTAGATCGCCTCGCGGCGCTCGACCTGCGTGGTGTACGCGGTGGCGACCACGCCGGTCAGAATCGCAGACAACGCGATCGCGAGGACCTGGGTCAGGATCACCAGTACGGTGCCGAACATCGATGCCGGATCGACGTTGCCCCAGCCGGAAATGATGGTCAGGACATACCACTTCATCGTCTCCGGGATCGAAGGGAAGACCTCGGGTTGCAAGTGACCTTCGGCAATGTAGATCAGTGACGAGCACAGCAGGCAAGAGATCAGCAGCAGGAACAGGGCCGACGTGAACGAATCACGTTCGGCCCGGATTGCCTCGAACAGGTCTTGCAGCGCGCTGTTGTAGCGCGATAGCTTGAAGATGCGCAGCAGGCGGAAGATGCGCAGAACGCGCAGGTCCAGGCCCGGGAACAGCAGCTGTGCATAGAACGGCATGGTGCCGAAGAAATCGATGAAGCCGTAGAAGCTGAAAATGTATTCCTTGCGGCCGCGCCATGCGCCGCCGTCGGCAGCGCGGTACTTGACGCCATAGGTCCAGACGCGCAGCACGTACTCGGCCGAGAAAAGCACCACGCTGAACAGGTCGAACAGCGCGAATTGCCGTTCATATTCGGCATGCAGTTCGTGCACCGATTCGAGGATGATCGCCAGCACATTGGCCACCACCAGCGTGGCAATAAAAATCTCGCACGCGCGGCTGGCCTTGTTGTGGACCGAGCCCTCGAGGATCTCAAAGATGGTCTGCTTGATAGTCTTCATGCTTTCTGTCCGGTTCGGCCATTGCCGACTTCTTTCTTGATCTCGTCGAACAGGCTGTTGACGGTGTCGTTGGACAGCCGGTACTGGCGCTGCAGCTTCGCGAGCACTTCGCGCTCGGCCTCGGTCACAATGCCGTCGGCCAGCGCCTCGCGCAGTTGCTGGCCGAAAGCGGCCTTCTTGCGCGACATCTGGTTCGAGAAGGCCGAGGCGACGATGCCGGTCAGGATCGCCGCCATGCAGACACCGAGGAAGCCGGTGATCAGCGCGATCAGCTGGCCGCCCGTCGTCACTGGCTCCACGTTGCCGTAGCCCGACGTGATGGTGATGATGGCCCAGTAGATGCAGTGCGGGATGGAGCGGAAGGCCTCCGGCTGCTCATGGCCCTCGGCGAAATACATCAGCGACGCCGACACGATGGTCGCGATCAGCAGCAGGAAAAGCGCCGACGCAAAGGCCTTGCGCTCGGAGTGCACCGCCGCGAACAAGTCCTGCAGCGCGGTGTTGTAATTGGACAGTTTCAGGATCCGCAGCAGGCGCAGCACGCGCAGTACGCGCAGGTCGAGGTAAGGGAACAGCGTATGCAAGTAGAACGGTGCGGTGGCGAAAAAATCGACCAGCCCGAAAAAGCTGAACAGGTATTCCTTGCGGCCGCGCCAGGTGCCGCCTTCCTCCGGCGTGTAGCGGGCGCCGTAGCTCCATGCGCGCAAGATGTATTCGGCGGAGAAGAACATCACGCTCCAGAACTCGAATTCGTGGAAGAGGTCGCCGTATGCCGCGTGCACGTCGGGCATCGAATCGATGACGACGGCGGCGCAGTTGGTCAGGACTACCGTGGTGATCAACCATTCGACGGCCTTGCTGGCGCGGTTGCGAGCGGTACCGTCCAGTACCTTCATCATTGAGTGTTTCACGCTGTGTTGCTTTTTCAATTACTTGTCCAGTTACGTTTGCGACCTGCGCGCCAGCCGGAATCGGGCTAAGATGCGCTTGCTACTGCAGCGATCCGCCGCGACCAGTCAGGCGGCACATTGTCTGCTGAGCGAAGAAGCACCAGAACATCCTGAACAGGGAGCCCCCATGCGCTTCGTCATCATCAACACCATGCTCCAGGCCAGCAAGCGCCTGAAGTCGTCCATACAGCTCAAGCCGCCGACCGCCGATGAGCTGCAGGCCCGCCGGCGCGACCGCACCGGCCTGATCCTGCTGCTGTTCGCGATCGGCCTCGCCGTCACGATCCTGCTGATGGCCTGACCTGCTGCGGACCGCCATCGTTTGTCGGCGGTCCGCTCAATTTTCCTGCCTGCTTCTGACTGAGGCCGTCAGCGGCGATACAGCTGCTGCCAGATTGCGCGCTCGTCATCGGTGGCGCGGCCAGGTGTCTCGAACAGGCGCGCCATCGTCGTCGTATCCCCGGCGGCGATGATCTGCCGCAGGTTGCCGATCGCCATCCGGAACTGCTCGAATGCGATCTCCGGACGCTGCGCGATCGCATCGATCGGCAGTTGCCCGCGGTTGACGTCTTCACGCTCTTGCCTGACCTTCTCGATAAGCAGCTCGACCTCGGCCTTCGAGATGTGCAGCTCCTCGGCCTGCTTCAGGATCTGCGCATGCTCGTCCTCGCTGAGCTCGCCATCCCTCAGGAAGCTGATGAGCTCGTTGTGCATCAGCTCGCGGTCCTTGTGCAGCTGGTCGTTGAACGCGGTCGACAGCACCGCTGCCGGCACCGCGAAGATGCCGATGCCGACCAGCGCCATGATGATGGTCATCAGCCGGCCGACCGGTGTCACCGGCGAGATGTCGCCATAGCCGACCGAGGCAAGCGTGACCACCGCCCAGTAGATGGATTGCGGTATGTTCTCGAACTTGTCCGGCTGCGCTTCATGCTCGAACAGGTAGCCGAGGCTGGCGGTCAGCACCACCAGCAGGATCATGATGAAGGTCGACGCGGCAATCACCGGCCATTCGCGTTTCAGTGCCTTGATCAGCGTGCCAGTCGATGTGGTGTAGCGGGTCAACTTCAGCAGCCGCATCAACCGGAAGATCCGCAGGAAGCGCAGGTCGACCAGCTGCCCCAGCAAGCTCGCGAGGAAGAAGGGGACGATGGCGAGGAAGTCGATCAGCACGATCGGCGTCTTCGCATAACGGTAGCGGCCCATGCCTTTCTGGAAGCGCGGGTCCTCGACACAGGAATACAACCGGAAGATGTATTCCATCGAGAAGATGAACACCGCGACCGCGTCGAGCACGATGAAGTGCACGTTGAGCACATAGTGCACCGAGTCGACTGATTCCAGCACCACCGCCACCACCGAGATGAACACCCACCAGACGATGAAGGTATCCAGCATCTCCTGCAGCCGGCCGCTGGTGTCGGTCGGGTGCAGCAGCGCATACACTTGCTGGCGGAAGGTGCGGCCGCGGTTCAGGTCGCGGAATTCGCGCATCGCCGGCACCACCATCCGGAACAGCTTCGCCAGTCGCAGCAGCCGCAGCATCCGCAGGATGCGCAGGTCGAGCGAAATCAGCGCAAACATCGACAGATAGAACGGCAGGATGGCCGCGAGGTCGATCAGTGCATACAGGCTGAAGATGAACTTCAGTCGCGGCATGCCAGCGCCCGAGAAGGCCGGGTCTTCCGGCGCCACATACAGCCGTAGCGCATATTCGATCGTGAACACGCCGAGCGAGAGCATCTCGAACCAGTGGAAGGCCACTGCATACGGGTCGTGGATGGCCGGGATCTGCTCGGCCAGCAGCGCGATCGCGTTGAGTATGATCAGCGTGAAGATCGCGCGGTCGAACTGCTGCTGGAAGTTGTGCGGGTTGTTCGGATCGAACAGCCATGCATAGACGAAGCCGCGAAGCGACAGCGATTCCCGGTGATTACCCTGTACCTGTTCCATGTCAGTCATCCGATCCGTCAGAACTTGAATTCACCGATGTGGACCACGGAATAGCCGCGGCCACAGATCGAGATGCGCAGGTCGAGCGGACCCTTGTCGAATGCTTCGTCATCGGCCAGCGGCGCATACGTCAGCGATGCGCCGTCCGGCGGCTTCGGCGAGCCTTTTTCAAGGATGATCGCGCCATGGGTGTTCGCGTCGGTGCGATCGCAGGTAGCCGAGAACAGCAGGCTGTGGGCGTTGGCAAGGTTCCTGATGCCCGCAAACGGGCCGCCGTCGGCCGACAGCGCCTCGCGGCAGCTGGCCCAAGTGGCGCCGTCGCCGTCGCAACCTGTCAGCAGTTCTCCTTCGCCGCTTGTATGCGGCTGCGCATGGCCGTTGAACCAGGCCACCATCTCCTCGCCGCGCGCCTTGGTGGCCTCGGTATTGAGGCCCTCATGCAAGGTCTCGTAGCCGAGCTCGACAACCATGATGGTCACGATGAGCGCCAGAATCACGAAAACAGCGTCGCCGGCACTGAAATACGGTGCCGGAGTACTCGCGCTGCCGGAATCGGAATGGGCAGTAGCGCCCGCGTTTGGCTGCATGCAGATCCCCATAGACAGAAAGCG
>JACCDR010486359.1_pt1 | contig 19949 bp, 14 predicted proteins | sample 7446431 | NCBI WGS metagenome assembly JACCDR01 (sample SAMN15323443, study PRJNA562643) | freshwater metagenome | isolation source: river surface water | place: USA:Blue River Watershed | collected 2017-08-17 | reverse complement strand
TAATCACTGGCTGTTCGTCGGTATTTGGCGTGTAATTCTCGTCAGAGACTTTGGACACTAGATGACCCCCTTGGTTTCCATCAGGTAGGCATCGATTTTGGCTTTCGCATGGGCGATCGCCTCTTGGGGACTATTGAAAACCTCTGGAGTTTTGATGGGCTCGAATCCCCGCCAGTTTTGGATCAGAGGCTTGTATTTGCCCTCAACTAACTTGAGAGGGTAGATGTCAAACGACAAATAGGTGATTGGTGAAGTCATTGTGCGTTAACCAGCAGTAGTAGTCCGATTAGGATTGGGAGATTGAGGATCATTGTCGGTAGAAAAATCGACAGGGCGTAGGCAGTCATTTAAGATGTTCTCCAAAAAAACAGACGGTTTAAGGATGCGCCACCCTCGGTAATGCCGGGTGACAATTTGGCTTGACTCCAGTTCTGCTTGCTTTTGCTCAATCAACGCTTTGACTGTTTGAGCGTTAAGCTTTTGCAGTTTACAGAAGTTTGTCAGGGAGATTCCGACAGGTAAATCTCGGTACGCCAAATACAAGCGATAAGCTGACGCAAATCCTTCTGCATCAAGGATTTTTACTCGACCTTCTTTTGTTAGTCGGTAGTGGACGTTGTTTTTTAACGGCGATCGGGGATCTTTGTGGGACTCCCGAACCGTCCTTGTTAGTGTTTTTCGGTGGGTTTTTAACCACTTGGCTACTTGATCTACTGGAATAACTGTCGTCATGCAAAAGCCTCCTGTATGCGGCTTGCGGACAAATTGACATAATACTTGTTCGCGTAGGGGTCGTAACGCCAATGTACCCCGTAAGTAGGGAATGGGACTTGATTGGCATGGTAGCGGAGGTTGTCAATCTTCCGCCACAGTCTTTGCCGTGATATACCTAGTTGCCTTGCGGCAACTGGTAAGGTTTGCCAGTTATTCATGGTTAGGTTTTGTCGTTTTCATACCGATATTGTAGCGTATTGTTCGGTTTTTGTCACAAAGTTTTTTATCTTGATGTCACTTTTCATCCTTATGATGCCTACGCCGTATAGGTTTGTTGTTGGTTCGGTTTAAACCTGTTGACGTTTTTCTATCTTCAGATCACAATATAAACAAGTCTTAAAGCAAGGAGAGATGCTATGGACACTTTACACAACCCAAAAAGGGAGTTGGCCGCCCTATTGCAGGAATTGATGGATCGGGATGGCATCCGATTTAAAGAGGATCTGGCGAAACGCATAGGCATACCTGGCGCACAAATTCGAGCTTATATGCGTGAAGAACAGGAAGCCAAGCCTTCCGCAATTATCAAAATCGCTAAATATGCGGGGATGACGCTCGATGAAATGGAAAAACGTCTTTATCGTGTACGGATAGAAGACATTGTCAGAGTTGCATGTAAAGCGTTGACACCCCAAGAACGATTAAAAATGATTGAGATGCTGGAGGCAGCACAATGATAGACAAAGACGTATTCTCGAAAATCCTTCAGAATCATCTGGAGTCTAAAAACGAAAAGCCCGCCGACTTTTCTAAGCGGATTGGCATTCCGCTATCAACAATCCGTAGTTATCTGTCCGCATCCCACCCACCGAGTTTTAATGCCCTGTCATCGGTGGCCGAAGATATGAGCTTGACCCTAGAGCAATTGCTTCGCCTAGGGGAACCATCGGTATCTGGACTAGATGAGGTCAAGGACTTGATCGAGGGAAGTGCCCTTAAGCGGGAAGATCTGAAAGTATTGGCGACGTTCGTTATTGACAAGTTATAATTGTTCGCCATTTTGCCCCGCTCCCCGATAAGCGGGAATTTTTTGGGCAAAAATATCGTTGATTCGCGTACAATGTTGGGCAGCATTGGTATTTTATTGGCAAGAGTGTTGTGATTAATCAGGTTTTACAGGGTGATTGTTTAACGGTAATGCGAGAGTTGCCCAATGATTCTGTCGATTTAATCTGCACAGATCCTCCTTATTTCAGGGTAAAGAAAGAAAATTGGGATAGGCAATGGGATAAACCCGAAGAATTCCTGTCCTGGCTAGATTCGGTAGCGGAGCAATGGCAACGGGTATTGAAGCCGAATGGTTCCCTTTATTGTTTCGCCTTTCCCAAAATGGCGGCTAGGGTTGAAGTGATGCTAGGCGAAAGATTTGAAGTTGGGAATCGAATTACATGGCAAAAAGATTTGGGATGGGGTAAGCGTCAATGCAAGGGGGCACAGAGATGGTATTTTCCCGCATCAGAAGCGATTATATTCTGTGGACAATACGGAGTGGATAATGCTGCGAAGGGCAAAGCAGGCTATGGTGCTAAATGCAATGAGTTGAAAGGGGTTATTTTTGAGCCTTTACGAGCTTATTTGGATGAGGCTAGACAGGCTGCGGGGTTGACGCTCAAGGATGTTTCTAAAGAGCTTCAAAAGAAAACAAAAAGTAAAACCTTAACGGGGGCAGCTAGTAACTGGTTTAATCACCCAGAACACGGGTTGCCATCACGCGAAAATTATCTTTGGTTGCAAGCTTTGATGGGGGTAGATGTGTTGCCTAGAAATTACGAAAGCATTCAAGCGGAATATGAAGAGCTACGCATTGAGTACGAAGAGCTACGCCGCCCGTTCAATGTAACATTTGATGTACCTTATACCGACGTTTGGACATTTCCCACCGTTAGCCATTACCCCGGCAAGCATCCCTGCGAGAAACCCGCCGAATTGCTAGAACACATCATAAAAGCATCAAGCCGACCCAGTGCGGTGGTGTTGGACAGCTTCGCCGGTTCAGGTTCCACGCTATTGGCATCGAAGAAACTAGGACGGGATTATATCGGCATTGAAATCGATCCGCATTGGGTAGATACCGCTAATCAACGCCTTGGTAATTTCCACAACGAACCGACCCTAGAGGAAAGAGTGCGATGCCTAGAAACCCAGGTAAAAGCCCAAAACAGCAAAATCAAAAAGATTGAAAATAAGCAGTTGAGCCTATTTTCTGATCTTGCTTAACCCAAATCATTGGCAAAATACCGACATCGTTCCCCCACCAACACTATGACCCCCGAATCAATCCTCAGAAGTCTGACCGATCGCCATCGCGCACTAAAGCCTGAATTCAACGCTAACGACCTGGCGATCAATGACGACCCGACTGATAATCGCTCGATAGAGAACCAACTTCTCCTCGAACGTAGCCAACCGCCAGAAATCAGGGTCTTGGCCTCTTAACGCAATTTCCCGCCGCATCACATCACCGGCAATGGGATCTACCTGTTGAGATTCCAGTAACCGTAATTTATCTCGCTTGATCTGAATAACCGGCAAAAAGTCAGGATCGTTTAACCCTTCAATTTTTTGGATCTCTTCCCGCAATGCAATAATCTCCGGTGCTTCCGGTGCGGGATTGTCCAAGGGGATTAAAGTGGCGATCGCCTGACTGTGCTCACAAATACGCTCAATGACATAATCCTCCAGGGATTTTAGAGTGTGCCCATAGGACGTGGAGCGGTCACAGAGGCGATCGCCATTCAGACTTTTTTGGTAGGCCGTCTCGCAGTAAATCCGATAAATCCCCATACGGCGATCGATTCTAGCTCGACACCGCCCACCACAGCCCGCGCAGATGATCAATCCAGTTAAGGGGTTTACCAATGACTGCAAACTTTTTCTGGTTTTACTGGATATTTCTAACCATTGCTTGATTTGCTGATCTTGCTCTGGGGTGATTAAAGCTTCATGGGTGTTGCGTTTAACTTCGTGGCGTTTGATGTAGGCTTCCAATGCAAGGCGATCGCCGTCAGGGATTGGACGATTTAACTTGTGTTGAGCTTCGTGATAACGTACCCCGCCAAAGTATTCAGTATGCCCTCTCAATTGTTCCGATAGTAGCCAATATTTTAGGTGTCTTGGCGATCGGGTAATGTCATTTTTTCGATTGCTTTTAGGGTAATTTTCTTCAATCCAAAGTGTTGTCCGTTTGAGATTTCCTGTCTCGATAAAGTAATCAATAATGCTCAGAGCAACTTCGGCATAAGTCTTGCCTGAATCGCCATAGGGTAAGTGATTGTGATAGAGTTTTCCATCCTCTGCCCTTAACCCGAATGCTGCTCGAATCGGTCTGCCTTCCGCTCGTAAAAATTGATGCCCAATTTTGGAGCGATAGATAATCTTGTCCCTCTCGTAAGCGGCATTGACAATCTGAGGCCTGGCAAAGTGGCGATCGTCTGGTGAGCCAAATCCAATTGACCGACCATCTAACGGCTGGATAGTGGCCCCGGCTTTTTCAAAATCGGCGATCACTTCTTCAAACGATCCCGGCTCACGACTGAACCGGCTAAACTCAGGCACGAATACCCGTCGCTTTTTCCCTGACCGGATTAGTGACAGAATTAATTGTTAGGAACGGCGATCGGGGTTGGCTCCAGAGTCAATGTCAAAATAAATGTCTCCATCGGGAAACCCGATCGCCTTGAATCGCGCCAAGTAACTCTCTAGGCTGTGGCGTTCCTTTGCTTGTCGTGCCGTTGATACCCGACAATAGGCAATAGCGTCCCGTAAATCTTCTCGCATGGCTGTATGACTCAAGATTCCTATGTTGCTATTATGTCTCCAAACCAAGGTTTGTAGCTTTCCGAGTCACACGCCTACCATTTCGTGACCGAGGCCCACCAAGCCGCTGACAGCTTACCTTTTGCGATGTTTTTGCGGTGGCGAGCCTTAAAGGATTTGCGCTTCATTTTCATCCGTTTGGACTCGTTTTTCTTAGGCTTGCCGGCAGTGATCGCCCCTTGCTCTCCGAATCTGATCAGCTTTTCTACACCGTTTTCGCAGGCTTTAACCACATGGGATTTGGTCGGATGGCTAGGTGTCCGCATGGGTTTGTTGCAAGGTAGCCCAGCTTTTTTGAGCAGGCGACGACGGCGGGATTCGCGGAAATCTATCGGGGCGGATGCGGCTAGGAATGCTAGTCCAGCTTTGGCGATACCTTGGGCAGTGTTCATAGGGATACCAGGAAAATAGAAATGTTTTTTGTGGTGGCGATTTTAGGTTAGCTGTCCCGTCCAGCAATAAACGCCTCAATGTCTTTAGCTGAAGGGATATCTGTGCCCAATTGTTTGCGGTGGGTATTGGTGATTTTTTGGGCTAATTTAATCTGTGCGTCTGACGCTTGATGAAGTGACCACCCAGATTTAATGAGGTAGGCAAAGTTTCGTCCAGGCTCACGGGTTGACCCAGACCAGCCCATATCATTTTTCTCCCGTCCTCGATCTTGGTCGTTGTCTTCGAGTTCAAGGATTGCGTCTTGAAGTGCAGTGATAGGGTCGGCGATCGCGGTTGGGTTTTTCTTGAGATATTCGGAGTAAGCTTTTTGCGCTTTTTGTTTCTTCTCAGCCACGGATAACTTGGGCTTGGGCTTAGCATTGGTGGTCACGGCAAATTGTTTTTGAAATGCGTCAATCACCTTGTCAATCTCAGGATCAGCACTTCGTTCGCGGTAATTAACACGTCCAGATCCATCAATAAGCAAATGCCCATTATCCAGATAAACCCGCGACTCTCCCGCCCGTTTTGCCCAAGGACTAGCTTTGCCGACTCCAGACTTCTTGAGCATGATCGCCAACTCCATGGCCGCATCTTCGTAATTAATTTCTGCCGCGCCGGGTGACTTAACGATTTCCTGCTTGGGTTTGGGTTCTTTTAGCGTGACATTACCCTTGGCATCAACTTGATCCCTGGAGTAGGTAATCCATCGTCCTTTCTCTTGCCGTAATAGCCCTTCTCCTGCCTTGATAAACCGTCCGTCGGGGGTATAGCCATCAAAGCGATTAAGCGAGAATCCACGGGGGAGTAATTCTTTACGAAAAGGGCGATCGCCTCCGCCGGTAATAGCAGCAACATCCTGTTTAGATAATGCCGTCACGTTGGGATTAAGATTGCCTAATTCCCCTTGCACGGATGCCCCTAATGCCTGCATTTTGTTAGCAATAATTCGACGGTTCCATTCATCAACTTCTGTGTCAGTGAAATAGTAATCAACGCGAGGATAGGTCTTAGTATTGAGTCGCCATTCTCGTCCCACAGCCTGAACATTTCCGACTGCATTAAAGGGAGCCGTCATGATGATCATCGTGCGTGGGCGATCGCCTACTGTGTCATCAAGGTTAATCCCTACACCACCCTTTTCAATGGTGGCGACTATTACGTCAGCATCCCCATTTTGAAACTCATCCATTGGGTCTAGTTGCCCTTTCTTCCGCTTAACCCCATTGTGCAGTTCGGTGAAGTTAATCCCCTCCTTCCGTAGTGCTTCGGCTATTTGCTTGGCTGTCCCTTCACTCTGGGCAATAACGGCTTTTTCCCCAAGCATTGCTTCCCATCGCATTGCGTCAGGAGTCCCCGGCGGCCAAGGATTTTTCATCCTGACCTCAGACTCGTTAACCCGGTGAACAAAAACGATCGCCTTATCCCCTCGCGCTAACGCTTCCTTAACCCCATTCATGACAGCAGGTATTTTGTAGGGCTCTAGCTGTCGGCGTTGGTGCATCAATAACCGAGCAGTGCCAATGCCTGGATTCATTTCCACATCTTCGGCTAATGCGCTTTCGATATCCGCCAACATTTTATGGGCTTCATCTGGCAGGGAAATTGTTTTAAAAGCAATGTCAACACCTTTTAAGCTAATCTCTCGCTTGATCATTGAGCCGTTTTCGGTTAACTCGTCAAACAGTCCACCGAGGCGAGTATAGACACCAGCCGCACCATTTTTAGGGATTTTCCATTTTGTGATCGTGCGCCCACCGGGAACGCGAACTTCACTCGATTCCATCCCTAGCCACCGATAAATATCATCCCGTTTATTACCGGCAAAAATATCAACCTTAAACAGGTAATTAAGATGCTCCGGCTTATCAATGGGTGTTGCGGTGGCATAAAGGGCTTTGTCGGCATTTTTGAGCATTTCCATGCCGTGTTTACTGCGGGCACTGTCGGCATTTTTCATCAAATGCGATTCATCAAAAATAACAACAGTGTTGCCGTCAACGTAGTCCTTTAATTTCCCTAAGTTCTCATACGTCCCGATCACCACTTTCCCGACTTCCAATGGAGAGTCCTTGGTTAGGGAAACATCAAGCCCGATCGCCTTACTGTCATCAAGGAATGAACCGCTAAACGTGCCTTTCTTGTAATCTGGATTAATAACTTGGGTCGGGCTGATAATTAAAACTTTCTGTCCTTGGTCGGCAAAGATTTTGGCGATCGCCAATTGTTGACGACTTTTCCCAACTCCAGTGCCGTCCGCCAATAGAAACCCTCCGGTCTTTTCCATTGACTTGACGGCCAACGATACCCCATGGATTTGGGTTTCGGTTAGATGTTGTCGTAGGCTTTCTGGAATGACGCTCGGATCGGACGGGGGCGTAATGTCTCGCCGCGCAAGCGTGATTCTTTCTTCTCTTGACTCGCGTACTCGGCGATCGCTAGTGCCGCTAGATCCTCCATTGTCAATTCCGAGTCTTGGGCTTGCGGTTGCGGTGGTGATTTGCGGTTTAACATTGGGTTTCAATCGTCCTGTTTTAGAGTCAATTTGGATCAGTGGCTTAGGCGTTTTTCGACTAGCTAGACGTTTGTTGATTTTCTCAACTCGTTCCTGCCGATCCTTCAACCATTCTAGCCCCGACTTCGCCATGCCTTCGGGGTTTGCCCCGCACTTGGTCGGGCGTATCTCTTTGAATTTTTTGGAGTAATATTCAATCGGTTTGCATGTTGCCCCACACTGAAAATTCCCGACCTTACACTTCATGCGGATCGGGTTATTTTTACGGCTAATTGAAGTTGCCTTAGTGGGGAAGCGTTTGAAACGAGATGTTTTGAATGACATGGGAACTCCTAGAAAAATAAAAATGGATTGTAACGATTGTTTTTCCGTAGTAATGCCAACCGTTCGGCGAACTGTAAATCCTTGGGCGCACCGCCCACGATCGCCCCTAACGTCAACAATTTAGATGACAGCAATTCCTTGCCCCATTGGTCAATCTCCAGGTCAGAGAACAGGAAATTAATTTCGGGATAAGATGCAGTTTGCGATCGCCAAGTTCGACCAATTTTCTGCATGGCTTCACTGGCGGAAAAATCGGGAGTCAGCATATAAGTTGACCGGGGCGCATTACCCACCGTGTCATCGGCATTAATCCCCGTCCCCATGACATCGGTTCCAATCATGATTTTGGCTTTACCTGACTGAAATTCCTTGAGGGCATCGGACTGCTTCATTTTTGCCTGCCCGTGCATTTCTACGATTAAGTCGGGATCAATGCCCATCCCCTCCAATGCGGCCCGTAGCATGGGAATTGTGCCTTCGGATTTGACCACGGGTTTACGTCCTGAGATTAACTCCCCGGTGACGGGATCGGTTTTGTCCGGTGCTAATCGTTGGTAAACCGTGGACTCATTAATTCGACTAGCGAACACTAAAATCTGCTTGCCTTTTTTGAGGTCTTCGGCGATCATTTCCGCCGCTGCGTTGACCTTGTAAACTTCCAATTGACGACGGGTATCTAATAGCTCTAAGCCACTTTTCCTGCGATCACCATCGTCTTTCCCTTGGGAATAATGAGCCTCGATTTTAGCCGCGATTTCGTGGGCTTCTGGGGGAACAGAGATTGACTTCATTTTTACATCAACGCCTTTCATGGAAATTTCCCGGCGCATCATTGCCCCGCTAGCGGTGAAGTCGTCAATCAAGGCAGAAATAGCCTGAGCCGTCCTAGTAGCCGCATCAATCCGCTTTTCTTCTTTCGGTTTAGGTTGAGATGCCCGACCACGACGCGATCCCCCTTTGGGTTTTGGTTTCTTCTCGGAGAATGGGGTAGTCCATTTTTTAGTCCGAAAACCTTCCTCATCCACCGTCTCAACTTGATACATATTCATGTGCCGCTTTAATGCCCCGGTCTTATCGGCTCGATGGAGGTAATAAAGATGCTCAGGCTTATCGGCGGGGGTGGCGGAAGCGTAAAGCACTCCACCAACTTTGTCGAGCATTTCCATCCCGTACTCAGTTCGTTTTGATTTCAGGTTTTTGAGTTGGTGAGATTCATCTAGTAAGAGGACTGTGTCCTTATCCACCATGTCCTTGAATTTATCCAGGTTCTCATAGGTTCCTAGGTGAATTTCGCCTGCGTTCAATGGTTCTTGTCCACGATTGAGCGTGTATTTTAGTCCCATCGCTGCGCTGTCTTCATCGAATGACCCGGTTACCTTGCCTTTCTTGTAATCGGGCTTCATGACGGCATTAGGACTGATGATCAGGACTTTCTTGCCCTTGGCTGCGTAGTAGTCGGCGATCGCCAATTGTTGCCTGGACTTTCCTAAGCCGGCTCCGTCCGCCATGATAAAGCCGCTAGATCCATCCCTACCCATTGCTTCAATTGCCCGTGCTACGCCTTCTTGCTGCACTAGATTTAGGTTTTTGAGATGGCGTTGGGGGACTAGGGATTTGCGCCATGGAGGGAGTAAGTCTTGGCGATCTGTGACGGTGGCTTTTTTGATGCTGTTGGAAACGGGGGCGGGCTGGGGTGATTCTGGTTTAACGTCTGGTGTGGGAGGAGTCGGCGATCGCCGTTCTTTCTCGATCAACATCTTGCCCAGTAAATCTTTAGACTTCTGAGTTTTACGGGCTTTGGTGACTCGGATAATTTGATCCAGTTCTCTATCGGTCAGGGATTTTAGTCCCTCATCCTCGGTCTTGGCTGATTTGATCTTTTCGGCGATCGTGGTTTTGCGTGGGGGTAACGTCTTTTCCTTCTCTCGTTTTTGCTGCTCTGCCTGGATTTGCTCTAATGCCTTCGATCCTTTCTTCCTAGCGATTTTTTCGGCTGTGGCTAATGCTTTATCACTCAGTTGCCCGACTACGTTGCCTTTCTTGTCGATGGATAACGGCGATCGCCCTTTGGTTTCCCGCTTGATGTTAATGCCTTGCAATCTAGCCGCGACTTGTTCCGCCCACGCCATGTAAGTTTTTGCTTGGCCGTGCAATGGCTCGCCACAAATCACCTCTTTGCCGTTGCGGGTTTTCGGTTGACAACTGTAACCGCATGGGAACGATGTCGCCTTGACGCACTTCTTTTTACGGAAGGGATTTTTTTGCTTCAGGGATGCGCCTTTGGCTGGGCGTAACTTGGTGGGCTTCTTGGGAGTAGGCATGGCAATATCCGCAGTTTACCGATATTTTAGCCTAAAAGTAAACCCCACTGTATTAGCGAGGTTCGTGTGTGCTGGATTGGGTTTAAGCCTTAGAGGTCGTTGAAAAGCTTCTGGATTTGGGGACTAACTAAAGGTTTGACGTTTTTCTTGCCTTTGTTGATATTTTCCTGGCGGCGCTTGGCTTCAATGGCCATCATAATCGCTAATTCTTGCATGGTCGTGTCCAAATTGGGTTAAGGGGTTGCGTATTCCTTTAATGCTTCCATTTTAACATTGGCGAAATATTCGGGATCTGTTGTGTACCGAACAATTCTCAAGGGTAAGCCGTACCGTTCGGCGATATCCGCCATGTGTTTGGTTCCTGGGGATTTCTGATCCCAAAACAGAACGCAATGGGTTGCAATTTTAGCCATTTCTTCATTGCGTCTGTACCCTGCGGATTTGTTGAAACGTTCCCAGTCAGCCGGCATTTTGATTAGTTGATAGCCCTTTTCTTTGGCGTACCTTTCGCCTAGGCGATCGGCTCCTTGGGCAGTGCCGGAGATGATGGTTACTGTGTCGAAATCGTCTACGTAAAGCAGGTAGTGATCAAGCTTTTTTGACAGTAATTGGTAGCTGTTAAAGCCACGGCTACCGGCGACGATTAGTTTAATGTGGTTGTTCATTTAAAGACAGAGTTTGTGTAGTGGGCGATCGCCGCATAGATCAAGCACAGCATCGCCAGAAATAGCCAGGAACCGAGCATGTTATATTTCCTTAGCGATCGCCGCTTTACGAATAGCATCAATCAAGGCATCAAAGGCGGGAGCCATCTTTTCAACTTCAGCTTGCGTCGGCCAAAGGGAACCTTCTCCCTCATCACCTAACCCAGAAAGATAGGTATTTTTCCGTCCTTGTTTGTCAAGTTTGAACTGAATATATCGCTCGAAAGTTCGGGCAAATTTTTCGTGCGGCGATCGCCAATAGTTCAATCCTTTTTCGTAGGAGATTTGTCCTTTTCGTTGATATTCACGTAACACATCAACTAGCCGACTCTCGAAACCAGAGTCTTGTAATGCCGTCATTACACCGCGCATAGCCTTACCCATTTCTGTTGCTTGTCCTCGCAACGCTTCTCCACTTAAATAGGATGATCGAGTACCGCTAATGTAGTGATCCATCGCGTGTCCCCATTCATGGGCTAATGTTCCGACCCCAGACTTGCGGGTTAGGTTAATAACCCTTGTGTCTCGCTCGTAGTGTGCTGATGCAGTCCCCTTGCCCCGTGCCCCGATCGCCAAGCCTAGTTGACCACCAAGAGAAATAAACTTGTCAGGCAAGCCAAGAATGTCTGCAAGATCTGCAAACGATTCAGATGTCTTTTGTAAGTGATGGATTCGTTCCCCGTCAGTAACGGAGTTGCCATACTGAATCCCTCTTACTCCAATGTCGTTAAGCATGAAATTGGTTCCATCTTCTACGGTTGATGCGTTGATCACACGTCCTCCTTGACGTTCTGCTTTGTTAACGTAAGCAATATATGGATTAAATCGATTTGACCCTTCGGATGCTTCAAATGCGGCAGGCATTGATTTTCCTTCAAGGACAGACATCGCATGGTCTAACCCTTGAGCCGGAGTCATATTGCCATCATATTTTTTACTACCAAGTTTATTAAACTCTCGCAAACGACCAAAGATGCTCTGAGTGCCCATTCCCGACATAGCCTTGTACAAACTAACAATTTGATTGGCGACGGGATTAAAGCGATCCTTGCGTGTGCGTCCTTTTGATTCTACTTCTTGTCCACGAATGTCTTGAATCGTTTTTGTGATAAAGACTTCCGCATCAACACGAATTTGGATAGAGCTAGCACCTTCTTTTAATCGTTTTTCGAGTAAGGATTTCAGCCCAGTAAAGGCTTGATAGTATTGCTCCCTTAATTCGGAAACAGGCTTTTCTTCGTAGTATTTGATGTCGCCCGGTTTATAAGGTTCAGCCGGAAATTTTTGCATTATGAAATGTGCAACCAGTGCCGATTCGTAGTTTTCCTCTGTTGCATTTTCGGTTAATGCAATTGGTTCGTTTTTGAGCAGATTCTTGCGGGTAACAAGAGTTTCGGCCATGCCTGATTCCTCTGCATCTTTTAGCCCTTTCCATTCATTACGTTTATGACGGGCAGAACCTTTGAGATCTTCGCCTGCGTTGGGGACTGACGATGAACGGGCAAATTCATAATCATCGTCTAATTCTTGGCTTGCCTTTGCTGCTTCTGCCCGTGGAGTTCCCTCGATCAGTTTTGCCGTCCGCTCTTTTGGGGTGGGTGGAGTTTCTTCTGCCTTTGGGGTTTCGGGTTTGCGATCACCTCCCTTTTCCTTTGCATTAGACTGATTCCCAGAACCAGTTTGTCGAGCCTTGACGTAATCCCGTAAACGCTTAGCAGTTTCGGGTGATACTGTCCCGTTATTACCTGTTTCGTAGTCATTCGCCATGGACAAAATATCCTTGTCGGACATTCTGGCTGTCATAGGAGGGATTTGATATGTGTCCTCTGGTGATTTAGGCTTGTCGTCTGTTTCGGTGGATGTGGTGCGATCAGCACTCCCTTGCACAGGTTTTTCATCTGATGTGTCTGTTTTTTTCAATCCTTCCAAAGCGGCGATCTTGTCATTTTTCAAAGACCATTCCTTTGTCAATTCTGGGTAATATTTGTAAATCTCGATCGCCCTGACTCGATCTTGGTAATCTTGATAATTTGCTGTCATCGAGTTTCGCGCCTGCGCTCGTCGCTGTGCGTTGCTTTGCATCGACGTAGTTTTTTCGATGGACGATAAGTGACTTTGTGCGAGTCTGTCTCGCTGACCATCAAACTTGTCCCTTTGTTTCTCTAATTCTTTTAGTGTGTAGGTTTTGGCTAACTTTTGAACAAAGGGGGAATAGTCGTCATACTTCCACTGTGGTTCGTCAACCTTAGATTCTGTGCCCGTCTTTTCTGACTTGATTGTCTTTTGGATAGCATCATAATAAGCTTTTCCGTTTTGCCATAGTTTTGTCGAAATTTCCCTGAGTAGATCGAGTCTTCCTGGTTCGCCCAGCCCTTTTTGGTCAGGGACTACCTGCCTGATAGCCTCTTTATTAAATTGGATTTGATAATCAGCTCGACCATTTTCGGTTTCCACGCTGATATTGGCTCTCAATTCTCCGTTGTCGTCGTTATAGGCAGATTGAATAAATACTCGATCGCCATCAACAATAAATTCATTGTCTTTAAGTGGACGATTAGCAAATGATTCTTCCTTGGCGATCGCCTCATCGGCCTGACGGTCTTTCTCCGATTTAGGCTGGGAAGATTGGCGATCACTCCCCTTACCAGGATTGGGGTCTACACCCTTTCTTTTGAATATCAAATATGTATGAGCTTTTGCCGCTTCCGTTAACGCATCCATTGGCGGCATCATTCCGATATTGTTGTTTTTCGCGCTCAACAATTGTGCAAACTCATTGGCATTTGTTTTGTACTTGAACGATTTCGACAAGAAATCCATCCCCGATCCTTCGTGCGTCACGCTATAGCCATCTGGTAACTTGACAACCCAAACCCCATTTCCAAAATTCGTTCCATTCATTTCATACGCAGGTATAACTGGAGGTCGAATCGTTACCACACCGGGCTTTCCTTTTATTTTTTGTGCCGCATCACTTAACTTTTGGTATTCATTAAAAGCATCTATTTCAAATTGAGAAAAAGACTGCTTCTTTGTTCCATCTTCCGTTAGAGGACTTTCTTCTGGTTTAGCATCTTTTTTCTCTTCGACTTTATACATTTCGCCATCTTTATCTATGTCATAGACACCTTTTTTGAGTTGAGATTCAATTTTTTTTCCTTGATCCGGCCCACCAATTATGGCGAGAATGAAATGTGTCTAGTTGCTTGCTCGTAACACCTACCCCCGTTTTTGTGGTCACTGCAATTACATCGCCATCATCCTCAATCTGACTCGGCTGTTCACTATCCGCCTTCCCAGACTTAACCCGATCGCCAACCTTCCCAGGCTTATTAATCTCAACCAACCAAGTCGAAACCCCAGTAGAATTATCGCTATCCTTGAACGATCCATCGGGCAATTTCTCATAAGTGCTGTCCTGATTATCCAGCCAATCCCGAAACTCACGGGACTGCTTATCCTTTCCGAAAGTCCAATGCGCCCCAGTGATCGCCACTAACCGGCCACCGGGAGCCAACATATCGTAAGCGTGTTGAACATGATCCATGTCCTGACCCCGTTCAAAAGGCGGATTCATCACAATCTTGTCATACTCCCCATCATGGAGTAAGAAATCGCCTTGGGTCACGTCATAGCCCTTAGCCTTGAGGATATTCGACAAATCGCTATTTTGCTCGATCGCCGTTATCTGAATATCTTTGCCCAAATCCCGAACCGCATCGAGGAGGGAACCTTTACCGGCGGAGGGTTCTAATAGGCGATCGCCATCTTCAATCCCTGCCAAAGTAGCGACCTTGACCGCGAGGGACTTAGGCGTGGGGAAATAACCAGGGATTTTGCGCCCGATCATTTCGCGTTCCATCTGAGTAATGGGATCGGCTTTTCCTTTCTCGCCACGGTGTTGCAGGAATTCTCGCAATGCGGCCCGTAATTCTGAATCGGTCTTGATGTCCATCCGTTGCAGGCGATCGTAATCCCGCATATCGTCAAGGACAGATCCCATGTAGGTTCCCACTTTTTTGCCCATGTGCTTGGCGACGGTAGCAATCTTCCGCATATCAGCAATTTCACTAGAGGAGTCAAAAGACACCATGCCCCGATCTTTGCCATAGGAAGGGTGCTTTTTAAGTCGATTGGCGATCAACTTCAGTCCCTTCATGTTTTCGATTTCCCGCACCAATCCCGGCATTCTTTCCGACCAAATACTAGGGTAGGGATATTTGGCGTAGGCAATATCGCTTTCTTCGATGGGTCGGTTCGCTCGGCCTTCCTTCTGTCCATAGGAGGAATTGCGGTTTTGCTTATTCCATTCACGCTCAGCCGCCCATTTCGCTTGTTTCGCTAGGCTCAATAGTTGCTCGACATCTGCCTTGGTCGTGATTTTGTCTAGGAATTTCACGTTACCATCTGCGATCGCCTGGGCGATATTATCCAACGTATCGGCAAAAGCTAGGTTCTCACGGGCTGCATCTTCTGCGCTAGCTGCCATTCTGGCCCGTCGGGAAGTATTGGCTAGGCGATCACGGTTCAGTTCCTCTGTCGATTTCCCACGTAGACTTGCCGCTAAGTCCATTAACTTTTGAGCTTGGGCATTGGGAGATTTACCTGGGGGCTTACCTTCGGTGACAACCGTTTCGCCTCCCAGGAATTTATCTAGCTCTGCTTTGAATTTTGTGGCATTGGCGATCGCCGTTTCTTTGTCGGCATCAATGAAGTGGAAGCCTGCCGGGGTGCCACGCCAGCGCCGTCCTTTGTGCCCACCGAACTGCTTGGCGATCGACACCAATTTGTAATAGTCTTCCGTGGGGATTCGTGCTGATGTCGAAATGGCAATCAAAGGCTTTTGTTGTTGATCATGAAAATGTTCGGACAACTTGGTCGTAATGTCACCCATTTCAGTCGAGGCTTTAGCCGCTTTTTGGCGATCGGCTTCCTCGCGTTGTTTGCGGGTTTCCCGTCCAGCCAATGCCTTTAATTCATCGTATTTTTCTGCCTGCTCTGGAGTCAAGTTTTCTTCTCCCTTGTATTTAACAAAAAGGTCAAATTCATCAAGAGTTTCGGGGTTGGTGACTGACTTTTTTCGTTTCTCAATTCGAGCCTGTTTGTCGGCGATCTCCTGTTGATACTCCTTGGCGATCCCCTGGATTTTCTCTGGTGTCCATGACTTGACTGCGGCTTCCATCGCCCTGCCTTCTGAACCCTTACTGAATGGGTCAAACTGAAGTGACATACTAGGATTGAAGTCGTTTCTATAAGCACGGACGGCTGAGTCTATATAGTCTTTTTTCGTGCTACCGGGGCGTAGATACCCTAGCCGGAATTGTGACGCAATTTGATCTTTAGTGAACTTATTGATCGCACTAGCAATATCCTCACGGCTATTCTTGAACCGTTCCCAGTTGTTTTGGATTTCCTCGACGGTGATATCCCCTGAGTTCATCCTTTCCCGCATCTGATTTAATTCCGCAATGGCGATCGCCGTATCCGGTGACGGCAAAGGTTTAGCCTGTGCCTTGACTACCTCTTTGGCCGGGGGCAACGCCTTAGTTGTTGGAGTGCTAACCGTAGGCTTGGTGACTGATTTGGTAGCAGAAGCTTCCGACGGCTTGCCATACCAAGGATCGGCTACTTTCCCCGAACGAACTACATTGCCCTGCTCATCTGTCGTAAACTGTCCCCCAAACTTCTTCTCTGCCCGAACCTTACGATCCTCGACATACTTCAGCCATTCCAATCCATCCTTGGCCATGCCGGCAGAGTTTTTCTTGCACTTGGTATATGCTCTCTTTCCCTTTGAGTTCACATAATCAACCGGCGTACATCTCGCCCCGCACTGAAAATTCCCGACATTACACTTGAGCCGAAAAGGACGACCTTTGGCGCTGATGGATTTGCGGGCTTTGGGGAAGCGATTGAGTTTGATCATGGGGGATGATTGCAAAATTTGTCTTTATTCTACCAACATTTTTGAGCCGTTTATCGCTACAATACCAACACTACAGGCAGTGCCCTGGAAAAATTTACCCACCATTTGTTATATGTCCGCAACCAACACAAAACCCGATCGCCAGTCCGGGACAAATCTTAGCGTCATCAACCGTGACGGCAGCAAATCCCCATTAGATATCACCAAGATCCGCGATGTCGTTGAATGGGCTTGTAAGGGATTGAACGTAACGGCGATCGCCCTTGAGTCAGGACTGACAACCCGATTAAAGGACGGCATTTCAACCCGTGATATTCAGGACAATTTAATTAGCTGTGCCTTGGAAATGTGCAGCCCAGAAGAACCCGATTGGCGGTATGTGTCCGGACGATTACACATCTGGGCACACCGCAAGGAGACTAAGATCAATCGCCAGCTTGGGGGCTATTTTGATCGCCTAATCTTTGATGACAGCAGCAAAACCCACTTCGGTCACTACGTTTACGGACGGGTCAACGATGGGGACTATGATGATCGCCTCCATGCTTACTCCCTAGAAGAACTCTACGAAGCAGGCAAATGGATTGATCCCAGTCTTGATTTGGATTACGACTATGCCGGGGCGGTGCTTTTGACTAGCCGTTATTTACTGCCCAATGAGTTACCCCAAGAGGCTTTTTTGGTCTGTGCTTTGTTGTTGGCTTTACCGGAAGAACCGTGCAACCGATTGTATTGGGCTAAGAAGTTCTATTTGGCGATCGCGCATCGAAAAGTTTCCTTGGCGACTCCTATCTTGGCTAATTTGCGTGTACCGAAGGGCAGTTTAACTAGCTGTTTCATCGTTTCGATGTCAGATGACCTTGAAAGCATTTTTGCCGAAATCACTAACACTGCTCGTATCTCCAAAAATGGGGGCGGTGTGGGCGTTAATTTATCCCGTATTCGGGCTACCGGCTCGGATGTGATGGGTCGCAAGAATGCCTCCGGTGGGGTCATTCCTTGGGTGAAGTTATTGAACGATACGGCGATCGCGGTCAATCAGGGTAAACAGTTCTGCCCCTTGTCTGTGTAAACAGGCTCGATCATTCCTCTAATTCGGTGGAACTCTAAGTGATTAGACAATACCGAGCAAAGCCTAGGAAGCCTTAAGCCTCACAAATGACAGGCGATCGCCTATGTGACGGTTAAGTGACTGGGAATGCGTAACGGCCAGAGCGTGATTGCTCGTACCCTTAAGTGAGGGGAAATGGGGAACATCCTACGGGATGAAGATATGGTCTGATCTATCTGGTGACAGATAGCGGTTCTTTGAGAACGGGTCAGGATTAACGACCTTGACTGAACGCAATGGGACGACGCGCCGGAGCAGTGACTGTAGGTTTGGATATTTGGCATTTGGATATTCCCGAATTTCTGGAAATGCAAGCAGAGAATGGGGATCAGCGCCGCAAATGTTACGACGTATTTCCTCAGTTGATCATTCCCGATGAGTTTATGCGCCGGGTCATCAAAGGGGAAGACTGGACACTGTTTTGCCCCCACGAAGTAGAAACCCTACTTGAAGTGGAATTGTCCGAAAAATGGGGTGAAGAATTTGACTGGCTTTATCGCCGGTTGGAACTTTTAGCCAAGGAGGGTGATTTAAAACTGACCAAGACCGTCAATGCCAAGGAGTTGTTCAAAGACATCATGCGGATTCAGTTAGAATCTGGCTTACCTTATCTGTGGTTTAAGGACACCGTCAATCGTGCCAATCCCAATAAGCACAAAGGGTACATTCCGCAGGGTAATTTGTGCGTAGCTGGTGAAACGAAAATCTTGACAGATGCTGGGCATATCCCGATCGCCGACATGGTAGATCAAGATGTCAATATCTGGAATGGTTCTGAATGGTCTAATGTCCGTATAAAACAGACGGGCGTTGATCAACCCTTGCTTAAGGTTCACCTCTCTAACGGCGAAAGCATTGAGTGTACCTACTACCACAAGTTTCACCTACAAACAGACTACAAGGGGGGGACTAAAATCGTTGATGCCAAAGACTTGAAAGAGGGTGACAAGCTCATCAAGTATGAATTGCCGTTGATCGAACCAGAAAATGCAGTTGACTTTCCTTACGCCTATACGTCAGGGTTCTTTTGTGGTGATGGAAGCTACGGTGCTCAATACTGGCCCGAGATTGACCTGTATGGGGAGAAGAAAAAGCTAGTAGACAAATTGTTTATCCGCAATAAGTTAGTCGGTGGCGGTTCACATGAAAAAGGAACATACTGGCAAAAAGATACGGGAGTTTTGGCTACATACGATGACGTAAACCAAGATCGTATTGTTTGCAAATTACCCTTGGATATCCCTCCAAAATTCACGGTTCCTCTTACGGGATACACAATCAAATCTCGACTAGAATGGTTCGCGGGGTTACTTGATTCGGATGGAACAATAGCCAAGAACGGAACAAACGAGTCTTTGCAGATCACATCAATCCATAAAGATTTTTTACTCAATGTTCGGCTAATGCTTCAAACGCTGTCGATAGACTCCAAAGTTACAACAAGCATGGATGGAGGATATCGCCCACTACCAGACGGCAAGGGAGGGAAAAAAGAATATTTCACTCAAAAATCTTACCGTTTGCTCGTTTCATCAAGCGGACTATTTCAGTTAAGCCAATTGGGACTGAAAACATTCCGACTGCAATGGCAGTCACGAAAACCACAACGAGACGCAGGACAATTCATCAAGGTCAAAGATGTTGAATTAACCTGCCGACGAGATGACACATACTGCTTTACCGAGCCAAAACGTCACCTAGGGATGTTCAATGGTACATTACTAGGACAATGTCAGGAATCTTACTCCAACGTTGAATCAGGCGTACATAGCCACTGCTGTAATCTGGATTCGCTAAACTTGGCTAATCTCGACATCACTGAACTAGCAACATATGCCCCGATCGCCGTTCGCATTCTTGACAACACCATTGAGATCACCACGCCACCGCTACCCGAAGCAAAGGCTCACAATGACACTTACCGAACCATTGGAGTCGGTGCGATGGGACTGGCTGATTATTTGGCTAAACGGGAAACCAACTACTCAGATCTCGACACTATCAACCAGCTATTCGAGGAAATGGC
>JACCDR011381323.1_pt1 | contig 19950 bp, 19 predicted proteins | sample 7446431 | NCBI WGS metagenome assembly JACCDR01 (sample SAMN15323443, study PRJNA562643) | freshwater metagenome | isolation source: river surface water | place: USA:Blue River Watershed | collected 2017-08-17 | reverse complement strand
TGCGCATGTTTGAGCGGTTCGACGGTAGCGAACCGCGAGTTCGCGCATTTGCCTCAAAATTGGCCAAAAGTCCGGGCTTTCGAACGATCCCGGGGTTGCCTTTTCTTTGGATACTTTCTTTTGGCAACACAAAAGAAAGTATCTCGCCCCAAAGGGCGAAAGCTTTGCAGGGAAATCTTGCCGCCAAGGCAAATAATGAGATTAAAACCAACAAAGCCGCCAGCAGGGCATAATTCCGCTACTCGCTCATAACAGTCTGATGAAGCCTAAACTGTACGATTCGATGTGAGCTATTACAAATAAACCTAGCCCCTGCGTTATATGAACGTAGCGTACCTGCAGCGACTCACCGCGTTTCAGTTGCGCGTCATCCAGCGCATAGATCTACATCTCGATAGAAAATCATTTCATACGAATGCCACGCAAACCCAGGACACGCGAGCTCAGGGTCCGTTCAGCGGCTTAAGTCGGCTGCAGATTGCTATGGTTACGGTATGGTCACGGTATGGTTACAATATAGTGCAGCCGTGCTGACGCTGTGGTGACAAGACCTTCAGCCACAACACGCCTATCGGCAACAGAGCCACAACAACACTAGCTGGCAAACATTTGTGCCATGCCGGCTTTCATCTGGGTAAACGCATCATCTTTGTTAAATGTGGGCTGCTCAATCAAACCATGTGCCTGCGCAAGATTAGATATTTGCTCAGCCATCGCGATGGGTAATAAACCGCAGCTCAATTTGCCTAACATAATAAAGGTTGCATACAAATGCGCATCTTGTGCCAACACATCCAGCGGCTGCCCCTGCAACAGTTGTCCATGCGCGGCATTAATAGCGCTAAAAATAGATGGCAAACGCCATTGCTGCAAAATTGCCTGCGCGATGGGATTGGATAGTTGCTGACACGCCTGTTCCAACATCGACGTATCGGCAAATAATGCTGGATGACGCTCAGCCTCTGCCAATAACGGCAAATCGCCAACCCCCGCAAGAAGGGCTGCTAGGGTCATCACATCCAGCTGACTGCTATGTGGCTGGCGTAATTGATACAGTTGCAATAGTGCCATCGCCGACGTGGTGATCTCGACACTTTGCCGCCAGCGCAGCTGCATAAGTTGTGCAATATCTGGCTGATGGCTAACAAACAACTGCTCTAATGCCATGGCGGTTGCAATATTTTTCACTTGCATCAGGCCAATGCGTGTCACCGCCTGCACCAAGGTAGTTACCACGATGCTGCGACCAATAAAAGCGCTGTTGGCGACTTTTAAGATCCGTGCGGAAAGCGCCGGATCGTGACTAATCACTTGTGCCATTTTTTGTAAATTGATATCGGGATCGTCGGCTGCTGAACGAACTTTTACCGCAATTTCCGGCAGCGTCGGCAATAATAATCGATCACTATGTAACTTACTCATTAACAATGTCATTAATGCTTGAATATCATTCATGCGGTCACCTGTGATTCAATCTTACTTGCCGAACGCGTTAAAGTGCACTTAACCACGGACACATATCATTTCGCATCAGGCGGACAGAGATTAAGCGTCTTTCTCTTGTTGTTGCCACCAACGTTGCCATTTGCCTTGCATAGTTGCCGCATCGCTATCGCTATATGGCTGCATCGCGACTTTGCCCCACACCGGTGCTGGCCACGCCGCATCACTGCGAAAACGGGCTATATGGTGGACATGCAGTTGTGGCACCATGTTGCCCAGCGAGGCGACATTGAGTTTATCCGGCTGAAAGGTTTCACGTAAAAATAGGCTCACCCAACGACTTTCACGACAAAACTGCGCTTCATCCGTCAATGCTATATCGACGAGATCTCGAAGCCCTGGCACACGTGGTACTAAGACTAACCAAGGATAGGTGCTGTCATTTAAAAGCAGCAAGCGTGAAAACGGGAAATCATGTAAAAATATTGTATCTTTTTCCAATTGCGGGTGTAATTCAAACACGTCGAAGCTCCGAAGCGGGTAACTCTGGCACTAATACGCTAGGCAGCGCTAAATTCAACTGCTGATGCATGGCGACAATCGCAGCATGGGTTAACGTTTTTTCGGCATTTTTACAAGCGTCTTCCAGCACGGCGGCCAATTCGGTCAATACTGGATATCCCATGCTGCCAGCACAACCCTTTAAACTGTGCGCCTCAGCTTGCAGCGCACTCCATAACTGTTGCTGCCACAAAATAGCAAAATTTTGCAATAAATCCGGTAAACGCCGGGTGAAGTCTTCTTTTAGCGCAACAATGGCCGGATCTTGTGCGAGTTTTTGCGCCATGGCCTGCTCCATCAAGGCGCCCTGTGACTGCGCAAATTGTTGGATAGCAGCATAGAAATCACGCTGAACAATGGGTTTGCCCAACAAGGCTTGGCAACCGGCTTGCAAATACCGCTGCTGATCCTCACGCATGACATTGGCGGTTAAGGCAATAATAGGTACATCAATCCCTGCATGCCGTACTAACCGAGTCGCCTCTTCGCCGCCCATCTCGGGCATTTGCATATCCATGAACACCAGATCGTAATCGTTGGCCAATAATTTTTGTACCGCCAACTGTCCGTTTTCCACTATCTCAAATTGAGCATTAATTTTGCGCAGTAACACACTAACCAGTAATTGATTATCAGGGTTATCTTCCGCTACCAAAATACGTAGCGATTCGATACATTCTGGTGCCTCAGTCGCAGCGGCCGGCGCTGCCGTTTCAACATATCGCTCCGACAAACTTAAATGCTGAGTTTCACAATTCATACTCAGCTCAAAGCAGCTGCCAATCCCTTTCACACTTTCGACTTGAATATCACCATGCATTTGTTGCATCAGTTTTTTCGAGATCACGAGGCCCAACCCTGTGCCACCAAAGTTGCGCGTGACAGTGGCATCCGCTTGGACAAAGGGCTGAAATAGCTTACTTAGCTCCTCTGGAGTCATGCCAATGCCACTGTCTTTGATTTTGATGGATAACCGCTCTGTACCTACTTCAAAACTGACATGGATAATAATTTTACCGCGCTGGGTAAATTTTAAGGCGTTGCTGGTGAGATTTAACAGCACCTGCCGAAAACGTAACTCGTCGGCGATAATGAACTGCGGTAAAGGATAAGCTAACTCTAAAAAGGCTTGTAAGCCCTTGGCTGTGGCTTGATTCTTCGTTTGTAAAAAGATGTCATCGAGCAATTGCTGTAAATTCACCAACTGCGGGGTTAACTCTAGTTTTTCTGCTTCGATTTTGGATAGATCTAAAATATCGTTGATTAACCGCAGTAAATGATCGCCGCTTCGCAGCACACGTTGCAGATAATCTTGTTGCCGCTCTTTATCGGTATCTTCTGCCATGGCTTGTTCACTAAAACCAATAATCGCGGTCAAGGGTGTACGTATTTCATGACTCATATTGGCCAAAAACACACTTTTAAGCCGATTGGCTTGTTCTGCACTTTCACGAGCGTGGGTAAGTTCACGGTTGGCTTGCGCGAGATCTTGGTTGGCTTGAGCTAAATCCTTGGTTCGTGCAGTAACTTTATCTTCCAACTGCTGTTTGTTGATACGTTCACGCTCTCGATACACCCGCAGTTGGCGCACCATCACATTAAACGCTGCAAATATGTCGCCAAGTTCATCCTGCCGCACCACAGGCAATAAGGTACTCAGATCGCCCTTACCTACCGCTGTTTTTGCTTCAGTCAGCACTTTGATCGGGTCAAAGACATAACGCATCAATAACCGATAGCAAATCAGCGGCAATAGCATGGCAAAAAATAAGCTACCGATAAACCACACCATGGGCATATAGCTTTGCAACGACGACAATTCATCTTGTCGCACAGCCGACAACAGCATAAAGCCTGCTGGCAAAGGCGCACCCAGTAACAACATAGGTTTACCCAACAGCACCACGGGCTGCAAACTATCGGCCCCCACACTGCGCTGGATTTCTTTAAAATTTGTTGGCGCAAATACACTGCCAATAATGAGGCTTCGCTCAGCATACGCAATAGTACCTGAGCCATTAATCAACAAATTCACATTGCCGGGAAGCAGCTTATTCTGGGTCACTTGCTCCAAAATTCGCACATCAATGCTGGCCACTAAATAGCCCCATAATCGATGCATTCCGACTTGCTCTTGATGTTTCTGGTAGACTTTTTGCGCCAAAATTATCCGCAGTGGCGCCTGATCAGACTCTCGCGCAATAAAAATACCACTGTCATCAAGCATGATCTGAAGCTGGGAGAAATACTGATTGCGCAGTCGAGTGCTAGCGACATCCGCGTCATGCATGATGGGCTCGCTAAAGGCAAATTCACCATTAAGCTTTAACAAACGCACATTTAGCATATCGGTATGACTACCTAGAAACTGTTTTAACTCGTCGCGTAGCGCGTCTTCTCGCGCCGCGGCCTGAGTTGTATCAGTTTGCTGTAGATAATCACGTAACGCATGAGTTCGGCTTAAAATAGCCAGACTTTGTTGACGAAGACTGAAGAATTGATGCAGTAACTGTTGCTGCTGATTTAGGTGGCGGCTTACATGATAAAAGGCTTCTTGCTGATTGGCCTGCGTACTGTAGTGATACGCAACGTAGCCAAACAGCACCGTTGGTAACACCAACAGTGGAAACATATAGATGACTAATGCTTCACGAAGCCGCATGACAAATACTTCCTATCCTGAAACAGCATGCGACACCAGCATAACCTTTCGTCGACCGGTGTCGCAACCGCGCTTTGCGATGCCCTAAGCTATCCAATCGCAGGGCTACTGAGTATTACCCTTGTAAATAAGCCGCAGCCAAGGTAGTGACTGGCGCCGCTGAGGGTTTACTGTGTTGCCAATCGCCACCATCAACCCCACTGCCCGCGATGTCAATATGTACATAAGGCAGTGGTTTTAAGGATGTTGCCGATTGTTGATCTAAACCACTAGCGACCACCAAAAATGCCATCGGAAATTGATGACCACGCGCCGTGACTGATGATGCCGCATTATTACAACTTAATACATCGTCTGCCGATGTCCGCGGTTTGATAAAATTAAAGTCTTCGCGGCGACTACGTGAAACCTCTGACGGATCCCCCCATACATCGCCCAATTGTGCAAACCAATGCGATAAACCAGCCGCACGCGCGGCACCATTTTCAACCAACGCCGTGTATGGACCGACTGCACGAGCCGCATGCCCAGTCAGGGTTGCAATGGAAAATAAAGTCGGCTTCACCGCAGTTTCAGCATCTTGTCGCAGATGTGACAGTAAATCCGCTAACACCAAACGCCCTTCGGCGTCGGTATTCCCAATCCGCACCCGCACACCGGCATGGCTACGAATAATTTCGTCCGGTACAAACGCATCAGCACCAATGCTATTTCGCACCGCGCCAATTTCAGCGATGACACGGAGGCCTTTAGGCTTGAGTTCGGCAACCGTTTTCAAGAAACCTGCAACTGCTGCTGCACCACCTTTGTCACGGCTCATGCCTGCCATGCTGCCGTTAATTTTCAGATCGGCGCCACCAGTGTCGTAAACCAACCCTTTACCAGCAAACAGTAAGGTCTGAGTGACCTCGCCTTGCGGAACATATTCTAGACGGATGACGCGTGGTTGATGACGCTCTACGGCTAATGAACAGCGCGCAACCGCCATTAACAATGGATAATCACGTTGCAAGGTAGCAATATCCGCTTCAACGGTCACCGTAACGGCAGACGATTTGAAAGTTTCCTCACAATACTGTGCAAATAATGCAGGCGTCATTCGTTCGGGTTCTGTGCCGCATAGATCGCGAGCAACTCGGCGCCCCGCCTCAGTGGCATTCATAAAGTCAGCCGTTTGCTGGTCAATGCCCACCATACCAATATGCTCGACCGGCTCCAGCACCTGCTCATCTAGGGCTTCTCTGGCTTCTAAAGGTTGCCATAGCGCTTGAGCCATCGCTAAAAATACTACTTCTGCTGCATATTTGTAGCGCTCATCAGGCATCGTATCGAGCCACACCAGTGGATTTTTGGCCCCTGCCGCTTTTGCTTCATGGATGGCAAGCTTCGCAACATCACCAATATTACGCACGTCGTCGTAATCACGTTGCAATGGGCCTGTAGGCGCCAGTACCAAACGCTGCCCTGGCACATGTGGGTTGATGAGTAGCGTCAAACTACGTCCAATACGTTGGTCAAAAGTTGCAGCCTGCTGAATCGATGTTGCGAGTGCAGGCAGTGGGATATTTGCGACATCTTGTGCAATCACAATGAATGCATCCCACCGAGGGTCTGTAAGTGCCGCATCTAAAGACGTAACCGGGAAAGCTAAAGGTTGAGACATCACAATTCCTTGTTTTATTGTGTCGATGTTATCAGCTGAAAGACAAACGATACCGGCAATGAGCATACGTTGGTGCATACAGGTTTAATACACACCATGTAAATCAGTACATTGCTGTATTAGATGATTTTATTCTCTTGCCAACTTTGTTCTTTTTTCATCCGTTCTAAACGTTTTTCGCACGGCTTATCGCAATCACATGCTTTCTCAATGCCTAACGCATCCAAGCCCCCACAACTGCCGGCAATGGTTTTGCGCTGAACGATATAGCCAATGGCCATAGCGCCAATCACCAACAGCAAAACAACAAACGTCATGACAAAAACTTCCATTACAACCCCCTTGGAACTCAGCGTGGTGATATTGAGCGATATATGGTTAACATTTTACACCGCAGGCAAGAGTCATGTCAGTTTTTTATACCAACTGCAGTTGCAAAAAGACGAAATCTGTCACTTTCCATGGTTGAGATTATAAAATTGTCCTACGGATCGTTCAAAAAGACAAAGCCAGCGTACGCTGGCTTTGTTGATCCAAATGAAATCAGTCTAGCTTAGCCGCCGAAGTCATCGAGCAGGATGTTGTCGTCTTCTACACCCAGATCTTTGAGCATATTGATCACAGCCTTGTTCATCATTGGCGGACCACACATATAGAACTCACAATCTTCTGGGGCTTTGTGATTTTTCAGGTAGTTCTCATAAATGACGTTATGGATGAAACCGGTATAACCAGTCCAGTTGTCTTCCGGTTGCGGATCCGACAACGCCACGTGCCACTTAAAGTTTTCGTTTTCCGCCTGTAACATGTCGAAATCTTCGACATAGAACATTTCACGCTTAGAACGAGCACCATACCAGAAGGTGATCTTACGTTTAGATTTCAAACGGCGTAATTGGTCAAATATGTGCGAACGCATTGGCGCCATACCGGCACCACCACCGATGAACACCATTTCTGCATCTGTGTCTTTAGCGAAGAACTCACCAAACGGACCAGAAATAGTGACCTTATCACCAGCCTTCAAACTCCAAATGTAAGAAGACATTTTACCGCAAGGTAAGGTCAGGTTATTTGGCGGAGGTGTTGCAATCCGCACGTTTAACATGATGATGCCTTCTTCTTCCGGATAGTTCGCCATAGAGTAAGCACGGATAGTCGGCTCATCTACTTTCGACTCTAAAGTGAAGAATTTAAAGCGTTCCCAATCACCGCGATATTCAGCAGGAATATCAAAATCAGCATATTTCACATGATGTGCTGGTGCTTCAATTTGAATATAACCACCTGCACGGAATGGTACTGATTCGCCATCTGGGATCTGTAATTTCAGTTCTTTGATGAAAGTCGCTTTGTTGTCGTTAGAAATAACGGTACAAGCCCATTTCTTGATACCAAAGATTTCTGGTTCAACTTCGATGTCCATGTCAGTTTTAACGCTGACTTGACATGCTAAACGACAACCATCACGGCGTTCGCCTTTGGTTAAGTGGCCAAATTCAACCGGTAATACATCACCGCCACCGGCATGAACATGCACTCGACACTGACCACAAGAGCCGCCACCACCACAGGCTGACGATAAGAAAATCCCCTTATCTGCCAATACCCCTAGCAGTTTCCCACCGGCATTTGCACGAATAGCTTTGCTTGGATCGCCGTTAATACTAATGGTGATTTCACCCGAAGAAACCAGCTTTGCTTTTGCAGCCAAAATCATGACTACAAGCGCAACAACCAGTAAGGTGAACATCCCAACGCCAAGATATATCTCTTGCATTGCTTTTTCCTTTTACAACCGTTGCTTACAAGGACACGCCTGAGAAGGACAAGAAGCCCAGACTCATCAGACCAACCATAATGAAGCGAGAGCCTAAGCCACGCAGCGCATGTGGTACATCAGCGTATTTTAACTTTTCACTGACAGCAGCCATCAAGGTTATCGCCAGGGTCCAACCAATACCACCGCCAAGACCAAACACAGCACTTTCAGCCAAGTTGTAATCACGCTCAACCATGAAGGCGACACCACCGAAAATTGCACAGTTTACGGTAATCAGTGGTAAGAAAATCCCTAACGCGTTGTACAACGATGGTACATACTTGTCGAGGAACATCTCTAACACCTGCACCAAACCAGCAATAACACCGATATACGCAATAAAGCCTAAAAAGCTCAGATCTGTATCAGGAAAACCCAACCAATCTAACGCACCAGGTGCTAAGAATTGCTTAAACACGATATTGTTCAACGGGACTGAAAGCCCCAATACCACAGTTACGGCAATACCTAAGCTAAACGCAGTTTTAACTTGCTTAGAGATGGCGATAAATGTACACATCCCCAAAAAGAACGACAAAGCTAGGTTATCAATGAAAACAGCGCGAACAAATAAACTCAAATAGTGTTCCATGACCAACCTCTTAGTGTTTTTCTTGTTGCTCTGGTCGCCATGTCCGTAGCGCCCAAATCAACAATCCAATGATAAAGAACGCACTTGGTGGCATTAACAATAAGCCGTTTGGTAAATACCAACCACCTGCACTAATCAATGGCAGAATTTCAACACCTAACAGCGTACCTGAACCAAAGAGTTCACGAATCACCGCGACGATGACCAGCAACACGGTATAACCTAAACCATTACCGATACCATCGAGGAAACTCATCAATGGAGGGCTCTTCATGGCATAGGCTTCGGCGCGCCCCATAACGATACAGTTGGTAATGATTAGCCCCACAAACACTGATAGCTCTTTGGCAACGTTGTATGCATAAGCTTTCAATACTTGGTCAACCACAATTACTAAAGAAGCGATAATGGTCATCTGCACAATGATCCGCACACTGGATGGAATGTGATTACGGATCATCGAGATAAACATGCTAGAAAATGCCGTTACCAAGGTAAGGGCAACCCCCATGACGAGGGCTTTATCAAGCTTTGTTGTTACCGCCAGTGCCGAACAAATACCCAATACTTGCAGAGCAATAGGGTTATTGGCAAACACTGGACCAAACACGAGGCTCTTCATTTCTTTTGCGCTGGCCATTATTGAATGCTCCCTTGACGAACTTTAGCCAAGAATGGCGCAAAACCTTTCGCCCCGGCCCAGAATTCGAATGTGTGTGCTACACCATTACTGGTTAACGTAGCACCAGATAAACCATCGATTTCATGTGCTGAATCTGGTTTTGCATTGCCTGGTTTTAAAATTTTGATCGCTGGATTGCCGGCTTCATCAAATAATTTTTTTCCAACAAATTGAGCAACCCATTTCGGGTTTTGAATTTCACCACCCAAACCCGGTGTTTCACCATGTTCGTAGTAATTCAAACCTTTAATGGTATTACCATCTTTATCCAAGGCTAAGAAACCATGCATGGTCGACCATAAGCCATAGCCATGGATAGGCAACACCACAAACGACACATTGCCAGATTCGATCCCATCGGCATAAGCCAAATAAACAGGGGCAATATTGGCACGTGTCTTAATGTTTGCTTTATCTTCCGCTTCAGTCAGACGGATACTGCCAGCAGGATCCTTCATCATTTTACGGTAGTCATACGCAAACGGGTCTTGCTCAACAAACTCACCCGTGTTTAAGTCAACCAAACGCACTTTAACATGTTTCTCAAATTGAGCTTTAATATCAGAGCCTTGCAACAATCCAGTTGCAACCAAGATATTTTTCTGTGCGTCGAGAAGTTTGTTTTCTGCTTGCTTAGGACGTAAACCGACCGCAGACGCAGCAACAAACACCGCACAGACTAAACATAAGGCAATAACGACAAAAAACGTTTTGCCAATGCTTTCGTTATTGTTAGACATTACGAGCAAGCCTCCGCTTAATGTTTGATTGCGCAACCATGTAATCGAATAACGGAGCAAATAAGTTGGCAAACAAAATCGCTAACATCATACCTTCAGGATATGCTGGGTTTACTACACGAATCATAACCACCATAAAACCAATCAGGATACCGTATGCCCACTTACCAGTATTGGTAAAGGATGCCGATACTGGATCTGTTGCCATAAAGAAAGTACCAATGGCAAAACCACCCAACACCACATGCCAATACCAAGGCATAGCAAACATACTATTGGTATCAGAACCAATAAGGTTAAACATGGTTGAGAATACGATGGTACCTAACAGCACGCCTGACACAATACGCCATGAAGCGATACGGAAATAAATCAAGGCTAAGCCACCGATCATCAGCGCTAACGTTGATGTTTCGCCGATAGAACCTGGAATGAAACCGTAGAATGCATCCCACCACTGCGCATTAATTGACCAGTCGGTTACTTCGCCATTGGCCGCTTTAGATAACCACGTCGCCCCTGCATAGCCATCTGCAACTGTCCACACTTTGTCACCAGAGATTTGCGCTGGATAAGCAAAGAACAGGAAGGCGCGGCCTGCGAGCGCAGGGTTTAAGAAATTACGACCGGTACCACCGAATACCTCTTTGGCGATCACAATACCAAAGGTGATACCAAGTGCGGCTTGCCACAACGGTAAGGTGGCTGGAACGATCAGTGAGAACAGGATGGATGATACGAAGAAGCCTTCGTTGATTTCATGTTTACGTACAGATGCAAACAGAACTTCCCAGAAACCACCCACAATAAACACTGTGGCATAAATAGGCAGGAACCAAGCAGCACCATAAGCCATCTTAGATGCCCAGCTAGAGGTCGCCGTCAGTTCACCACCCAAGGCTTGGAACATAGCCACTTGCCATGTATCTGGGGTGCCAAAACCTGCCGCCAACGCTAACGACGCTTGGTGACCGATGTTAAACATACCGAAAAATGCGGCAGGAAATAACATTAACCATACAAAAATCATAATACGCTTCAGATCAATACTGTCACGTACGTGAGTTGCAGATTTAGTCACTTTACCTGGCGTATACAAAATGGTCGCTACAGCTTCGTATAATGCATACCACTTCTCGTACTTGCCGCCTTTTTCAAAGTTCGGTTCAATACTTTCTAAATAATGCTTCAAACTCATCTTAGCCTTCCTTCTGGATGGTCGTCAGCACATTGCGTAAAGCTACCCCGTAATCATACTTTCCAGGGCAAACAAAGGTGCAAAGTGCTAAATCTTCTTCATCCAGTTCTAAACAACCTAAGGACATAGCACCATCGGTATCACCAACCAACAAGTCACGCAGTAACAAGGTCGGCAGAATATCGAGGGGCATCACGCGCTCGTAGTTTCCAATTGGAACCATGGCACGGTCTGAACCATTGGTGGTGGTGGTCATGTTAAACAGGCGTTTCGGGTTCAGATGCGACAAATAAGCACGTGTAATCGAGAATTTATTGGCACCCGGAGCGATCCAGCCCAAAAATTCTTTTTCATAGCCTTCAGCCAACACAGAAACCTGTTGATGATAACGCCCAAGGTAAGCATGTACGCCTACACCTGCAGAGCCGGCAAGGACAGAGCCAGAAATGATACGATGTTGACCATCGTTCAGCTCACCATGGGTTAACTCTTGCAACGAAGCGCCAAGTACAGTTTTGATTAAACGTGGATTTTTCACTACAGGACCAGCCAACGAAATAACACGCTCGCTGTGCAATACGCCTGTGGTGAACAATTTACCGATCGCGATAACATCTTGATAGCCAATATGCCACGCTACTTTTTTCAGTGATACAGGTGCTAGGTGGTGAATATGCGTCCCCACAAGCCCGGCAGGATGAGGACCGGCAAACTCTTCAGTTTGCACACCGTTAACACCAGCCACCGTTGAACCTGAAGCTTTACATAGGAAGACTTTGCTGTCAGTTAACCGCGTTAAAACGGTCAAACCATGCTGGAATGCTTCTGCGTCAGCCGCAATCACCACTGCAGGATCTGCAGCTAATGGATTGGTATCGATCGCAGTTACAAAAATCGCACTTGGTTTGCTATCTGGCGCTGGGATCACACTAAACGGACGCGCACGTAATGCGGTCCACAATCCCGATGCTAGCAGCTGTTCACGCACAACATCAGCAGACAACTGCGATAGCTGTGCGACGGCAAAGGTATTAAATTGAACGGCGTCATCACGACCATCCACATCAATTACGACCGATTGCAGAACACGCTTAGCGCCACGGTTAATGGCTGAAACTGTACCTGATGCAGGCGCGGTAAAGAAAACGCCAGGATTCTTTTTGTCTTCAAAAAGTTTTTGGCCTTTTTTAACGTTCTCACCTTGCTCAACGAGCATGGTTGGACGCATACCGACATACTCTTCACCGAGTACAGCGACCGATTTGATGGCTGGACCATCATGGATCACTTGTTTAGGACTGCCCGACAGGGGAATGTCCAATCCTTTTTTAATTTTAATCATACGTACTTGCACTACTTTAACGGGAAGAAACAGGGCCTGGTTTTTGGCTGCTCGCCTCGCAGCGCACCTGGCGAAAGCCGGCTAAAAAACAACCAGATTTCAACAGATACACGTACAGCCCGCGATTTTAGCACTAAAAGGTTCAGACCAGCTATGATAAATAACAAAATTCTACCGCACTACGCACAACTGCAGCCAATTGTAGACAACTTTCGCGCGACTCGTCAGAAAACCAACCGTCGCTGACGTAATTTCGTTGAGCGGTATCAGACAAGACGTGATGTTTTTTGTACTGGACTTAACGCCAATGGCATTGATGTATAGCAATGTCATTGGCTATCTCGATTAGTTTGCTAAGTGCTCTAATGTCACGAAGCTAGCTACATCCGCATCATAATCGATATGACTGTAACCAAAACCAAATAACCGTAAAAACTCTTGGTGATAACCTTTATAGTCAGTTAGCTCATCAATGTTTTCTGTGGTCACTTGGTCCCACATAGCAGCCACTTGGGCTTGTACATGCGCCGCTAATTCTTTGCCATCCATACGTAACCGACCGCCATCATCAAGTTGCGGTGCCGTTTGGTATAAGCCTTGTTGGAACAAGCCATAAATCTGTTCGATACAGCCTTCATGCGTGCCTTCGGCTTTCATCACACGATAGAGCAGAGAAATATAAAGCGGCATAATTGGAATGGCAGAACTCGCTTGTGTGACTAACGCTTTTAACGACGCCACATAAGCGTTGCCATGCAGCGGTGCCAATTTTTGTCGAATAGCGGCAGCCGCCCGATCTAAGTCTTCTTTGGCGCGACCAATTGTGGCTTTACCATAAATAGGCCATGTGAGTTCTTTACCAATGTAGGTGTAGGCTACCGTTTGGCAGTTATCCGCCAGCACACCAGCCGCTTGCAGTTGATCAAGCCAGCGTTCCCAATCTTCTCCACCCATGACTTTGACAGTATTGAAAATCTCGTCATCACTGGCAGGTTCAACGGTTACATCTTCAATTTCACGCTTGCTGGTATTTAAATTTTTGACGGTGTATGGTTGGCCGATTGGCTTTAGCACTGAGCTATACACATCACCCGTTACAGGATCTTTGCGACGTGGCGCGGCTAATGAATAGACCACCAAATCAATTTTACCCATTTCACTTTGGATCAAACTGATGGCCTGTGATTTCAGCTCGTCCGTGAATGCATCACCATTAAGATGTTTATTCCACAAGCCCGCTTTCGTGGCTGCCTGTTCAAAGGCGGCAGTGTTATACCAACCCGCCGAGCCGGTTTTATTTTCACTGGCTTCTTTTTCAAAAAAGATACCCAAGGTTTTGGCGCCAGAGCCAAAAGCGGCAGTTATACGAGAGGCTAAACCATAACCAGTTGAGGCACCGATGACTAAAACATTTTTTGGGCCATTGGCAATAGCGCCATGTGCTTTGACGTAGTCGATTTGTTCTTGGACATGAGCAGCACAGCCAACCGGGTGTGCGTTGGTACAGATGAAGCCCCGGATTTTGGGTTGGATTACCATAAAAATGGACCTGTTGTTGATGAGTTTCGCGCCTAGTGTAAAACTTTAACCAACGAAACAGGTCTGATCAGCGGCGAATTTCGGCAAATACGCGGTAATACTCAAGACCACTTCGGTAATGTGGCCTTGAGCCGCAGTTTAGGTTAATGCTTTATCGCGCTTTGATCCGCCAAAACATTTGGGGGATGCAGGTGGTTTCTCAGCGTAGTACTCATACCATTCACTTGGGGTATAGGTATGAAGGGCTAAGGCGTGGATCTTTTCAGCAAGCTCTTCAGCCACTATCGCATTCACAGCTCGGTGACGCTGCAATAAACGCATGCCATCAAATGCAGGTGTCACGATCACCACCTTAAAGTGCGATTCGGAACCCGGCGCTACGCTATGCATATGGCTTTCGTTGATGACTTCTAAAAATACTGGATCGAAGGCATGCAGTAACTTTTGCTCTATCGAGGTATGGATTAACATGATCTTCTCGCCCTTTTGCTCGCTAATTTATGCTTACTCTAGATGGAGGCATGACAGTTGTCAGCCCTTTTCTCGTCAAAAAAAAACATATTTAATTCATCTTGCCAAGCCATCAGATCCTAGTCTAAGGCGCTAAAACTTCGCAACGCGTCAATGCTGTTGTCATGAATAAATAATATTATGAACAACTTAGATTTTATCGTTTTAAATTCTGTTTAAAATGTCATGTCGAACAACCCATCGACTTAGATAGAGAAAACTTGCCGAAATGTTAGGTTGAAACGCGCGTCAAGCACCTTTAACTGCTTTGGCAACGCATGCTGCCAGTAGGCTTGGCAATGACCCTGCATTAAAAGTAGCGAACCCGGTTGTAGCGAGAGCGAAAGGGCAACGCCTTGACGTTTATGCCGTAAATCAAAACGACGAGTCGCACCTAAACTTATAGAGACAATACGCGGTGCTGGTCCTAATTCTTTTTCATCATCACTGTGCCATCCCATATGCTCTGCACCATTTCGATAATGATTTAACAGAACAGAGTTAAATGGCTGTGCAAAAAACACACTCACGCGCTGTCGAAGCTGCTGTAATGGCGCACTCCAAGGCTCTGGGGCAAAAGATGTACCAGAATAACAGTAGACAGCATCTTGATCCCCCATCCAAATTTGTTGTCGTGGAATGGTAACCTGACGGCCAAACATCTGTATTTGTGGCTGCTGCCAACTGAGCTGTGATAAGTGCTGAACAAGTTGTTGTTGCTCTACGTTATCCAACCAACAAGGCCAGTACCAAAGTTCAGCATCCGGTAGCAAGAACTGCTGTGGATCGGCGCCAGTACTTTCGTTAGGCGGATCATCACTTAATATCGAATAGTTGGGTGTGTTTTCAATTCGCATCCAAGATCCTACTAGCCATCGACGAAGTACTTGCCATCGACAAAAATGCATAAATTAGCTATGGCGCCATTGAGCACCACGCGGAACACCGTGATTGGGTTGTCGCTCTGCAGCCCATCTGTCACAATAGTCAGCTATTCATTTGCTGTTAGCCCATTATGACCACTCAACTTACATTTAACGGCCGACATTACGCGTTGGATCGTTATCCTGCAGGACAAAAAAATCGCAGCCTACAAGCTTGGGATGCTGCCGATATCTTATTAATTGAGCAAGCATTAGCTTTTTTAGCACAAAAACCTGAGAGCCAAATCTTACTGATTAACGATCAATTCGGCGCCATCAGTACCATCTTGACCGATCATATTCCCGCGCATCAGGTGCATGTTGTGCAAGACTCATGGGTGGGGCATGCCGCTATCAAGCAAAACATCGCGGCAAATGACAAACAGCTACCTCGCCTATTAACTAGCACAGATAAATGGCCACCTGTGGATTTGGTGTTGTTAAAATTACCGCATAATCATAGTTATCTGCATTATGTGCTGGCGCAATGTCGCGCTATATTACCGCAAGCGACGCCTTTAATTGCCTGTGCCAAAGCCAAAGATATTCACCGTAATGTAGTCAGTTTGATTTCACGTGAATACGGTGAAGCTCATGCCTCGTTGACCATTAAAAAGTGTCGATATATCAATGCCACACTGCAACCTACTCCCGAGCAAAGCGACTACCACCCCATCGTTTGGACATTAGATGATCATCAACTACAGGTGGTGAATCATGCCAATGTATTTGCACGAGAACAGTTAGATATAGGCGCGCGTTTTTTGTTACAGCATTTACCCAAGTTCGAATTGTCGTATGAAACACCTTGCGAAACCAATGTTGACACGCCTAAACGTGTCATTGACCTTGGTTGCGGTAATGGCGTACTCGGTCTTGCCATGCTGGCGCAGGATCCAAAGGTTCAGGTGCTATTTAGCGATGATTCCGCGCTGGCGATCGCGTCGGCAGCGGCCAGTGTAGAAGCCAATAATCCATCATGGTTAACACGATCAAACTTTGTCCAAGATGACTGTTTGAGCCAACAAGCTGACCAATCCGCTGATTTGGTGTTATGCAATCCACCATTCCATCAACAACAAGCCGTCACCGACCATATCGCATGGCAAATGTTTACCGATGCGCGTCGTGTTTTGGTCAAAGGCGGCCGTCTTCGCATCGTGGCAAATCGTCATCTTGGCTACAGCGAGAAACTCGCCCGGTTGTTCGGTGGTTGTATTCACATTGCCAGTAATGCAAAATTCATTATTCTAGAAGCTATCAAAAGGAAGTAATTATGCGTCGTTTCATGCTTGCCGCCGCTTTGTTGGGTTTGACCGCATGCAGCAACCCTGTCCCATCGTTTATCGTGGCTCCAACGGTATTTTGGAATCAAAGTACGCAATTGTCTGGCGTCGCATTCACACTTCAAGTGCAGGACAACCGTGCCTCCAACGGCACTTTAATCATGCGCGATGGCGATAAAGTGAATGCCTACCCCACTACCAACAATTTGCCACAACAGATCCAAGATACCTTAACGCAAGCCATGACAGCGCAAGGTGCCAGAGTCACGCCCGGTGAACCAGTGATTGTCACTATTCAAATTAATCAATTGGAAGCCAATGCCAATTTAAAAGCGGTGGAGCATATCGTCCGCAACACCGTTGAACTGACCATCAGCATTGAACGGGAATCAGGTTCATTTAATAAACCCTTTAGCGGTCGCAGCACCTTCTCAGGCCCGTTTAAACTGGATACCGCAGTGGCAGAACGTGAACTGCGCGTCTTAACCGAGCAGGTGTTAGCAAGCTTACTGCGTGATCCAAGTTGGCAAGAATTTTTGCGCAACTAAGCATGCCGATAGTGGGTGTGAACACCTTAGGTGACACCTGTTGTGCTAAACAACTCAGCCCTGTAACTTAGTATTTAAACGTGCCGGATATAAGGCTGAGACAACCTAATCTTACGCAAAACGTTGATAGCACTAAGCCCAACATAACAGGCTTAGTGCTGTTCGCCACAGCTCAATGTTGATAACCGCCGACGGAACTTAAGCCATGAAATCCATCATCAGTAAATTTGTGTCTGGATTGTTGGTTAGCTGCACTTTAGCTCTGCCGCTCGCAGCGCAAACCAGCGCCAAACCACTGCCACAACCAGGCAGCTTTATCCAAAAAGATAATCTGTTTCCACGTGTTAAATTGGAAACCTCTGCCGGCAACATCATCATCGAGTTGGATCGAAGTAAAGCGGCAATCACCGTGAATAACTTTCTCAACTATGTGGATAAAAAACGCTACGACCAAACGGTGTTTCACCGCTTAGAACCCGAATTTGTGCTCCAAGGCGGTGGCTACGATAAAAACTACGAGCCGATCCGAACCTTTGATACCATCGTTAACGAGTCCGGTAACGGTAGCAAAAATAGGCTTTATACCGTTGCCATGGCTCGCCAACTCGACCCACATAGCGCTTCGAGTCAATTTTTCATCAATTTAAACGATAACCCAAGCCTTGATCCTGGCAAAAATTGGGGCTATGCCGTGTTTGGTAACGTCGTTGAAGGATTTGAGGTTTTAGAGAAAATCAAAACCTTAGAAACGGGTGTAAATGAAAAACTCGGCTGGGATAATGTTCCAAAAAAACCATTAATGCTATTCCGGGTAATCCTACTGCCTACTAAATAATTACGACTATACTTTTGCTCATACCTATTGCGGCGTCTGCATGTCAGCCGCCGCGTGGCGATGAGGCAACCTAATGTTTGAGCAGTTTATCGAACAAAAATCGCAGCAATTAATTTACTATGTGTCACGTTTTTTTCGTGGCCAGTTGCCTTATGCCGAACTGCGAATTTTTATTTGGGATACGCTCGAAGAATGGTCACAACTGGATGTGCGAGATAAAGCACCTGAGACCATGCAAGAACAGGTGTTCTGGCATTTACTACACCAGCTTGAATACTGGCCTGAGCAAGAACTTAAACAGAATAAACGATTAAAACGCGCCCTACAGCATTGTCTAGCGTTCTTATGTGGTAAAGCGACTGTCCCCAGTCGCTGTGTTGGCGTTCGTCCATAACACGCTTTTACAACAACGAGCTTGGCGTTCGCCCCCGCCCTATCCAACCATTTAGGTTTGCCGATTGTGCGACGCTAACCCGTCGGTGGATTAGATATCTAATGCCTGAGATGATCTCCTTATCTATTCAAGTCAATCACAGTTTGCTATCGTGCCGCAGCCTTGGTTTTGGAGCTCTGCATGTTCAGTCAATCGTCATCGTCTGTCTCGTGGTATCAGCTGTGTCTGCATTTTTTTGACAAACGCATGTTCGCTATTTTTTTATTAGGCTGTGCCTCTGGATTTCCTTGGGTGTTAATCAGCTCTGCAGCGACCGGATGGTTAAAAGATGCAGGTTTAGCACGGGCGGATATTGGCTATTTTGGTTTAGCAACCATGTTTTTTGCCTGGAATTTTGTATGGGCCCCACTGCTTGATCGCGTGAAGCTACCTATTGTCCACGCACGCTTTGGACAACGTCGCAGTTGGCTTATCAGCTGCCATCTACCGCTCTTTTTATTAACCATTGGCATGAGTCTGGCAGAACCTCGGTCGCATTTTATGTGGCTATTTATACTTGCGTCCCTGATGGCCATTTTAGCCGCTACGCAAGATGTGGCCATTGATGGCTATCGGATCGACATCATGCAAGGCGACGTGGATAAATTGCCTGCCGCATCAGCCATGGCGACTATAGGTTGGTGGACCGGTTATTCTTTACCTGGTTTTGTGGCATTTTATTTTGCCGACAACTTGGGTTGGCCCATGATGTATCAATTGCTGTCACTCATCTGGTTGCTATTTATCGGCATTGTAATCATGCTACCTGAACCCCTGAGTCAGCGCGATTTATTACAAGCGCTTGCCGCGAGTCGCTATCAACGCTACCCAAGATGGCAGGCTTGGTTATTGATGAGTTTTGTTGAGCCTTTAGCCGACTTTTTCCGCCGCAATGGCGTCAAAATAGCTCTGCTACTGATGTTGTTTATTCTTACGTTCAAGCTTGGAGAGGCTTTTTTAGGGCGTACCTCGATCCAATTCTATCGCGAAATAGGTTTTAGCAACGCCCAGGTTGCCGAATACTCCAAATTGATTGGTTGGGGAGCAACGGTTGTTTTTACATTACTCGGTAGTTTACTGAATATGCGATTTGGTTTGATCAATGGCCTCGTCTTAGGTGGTTTGGCCATGGCCGCGAGTAATTTGATGTTTGCCTGGATAGCGCAAGTTG
>JACCDR011745261.1_pt1 | contig 19958 bp, 10 predicted proteins | sample 7446431 | NCBI WGS metagenome assembly JACCDR01 (sample SAMN15323443, study PRJNA562643) | freshwater metagenome | isolation source: river surface water | place: USA:Blue River Watershed | collected 2017-08-17 | reverse complement strand
CGTCACTTTCCCAACTTCGGGTACGCTCTATGGTACAGCGGCTTCATCAATCACTTCCGCTGAGTTATTGTCTTCAGTTTCAAATGAAATCGGCACCGGCCCACTCGTCTTTGCTTCTTCGACTATCTTAACTTCACCAACTCTCGTCACCCCAGCTCTTGGTACTCCTTCTTCTGGAGTACTAACCAATGCCACTGGTCTACCGATCTCTACTGGAGTCTCAGGACTTGGTACTGGTGTCGCTACCTTCCTTGGTACACCTTCATCCGCTAACTTAGCTTCAGCTATCACCGACGAAGTCGGCACCGGCCCACTCGTCTTTGCTTCTTCGACTATCTTAACTACTCCTACTTTGGCAGGGGCAACCTTAAACGGCACTCTTAACTTTGATGCTACTGCTGAAGATAATGTTGAAGCTCTCATTTTTGATGCTGATGCTCAGAACATCACTGGTACTTGGGAAGTGCAAGATGATACGGACTTCGTCTTTGGTAACGACGCTAACTGGGCGATCCAATACGATGAAGGGGTAGATGATCAACTTCTCTTTGTTACTAGTGGTACTGCTGCCATTGCTACTACTGATCCAATGTTCGAAATCTTAGTTGGTACTACTCCAACCGCTGATCAACAAGTCTTTGGTGTTGCTAAGGGTACACAATCTTCCAATACTGCACTATTTACGGTTGATGAGGATGGAGACCTAGGTCTTGCTTCTGCTAGTGTTATTAATTGGAACTCAGGTGATGTTACTGTTACTCATGCAGCTAACTCTCTCGCTTTTGCTGGAGCTACTTCTGGTTATACCTTCGATGATTCTATTACTCTCTCTGGTACTGATAACATCATCCTTAATGGTAACTACCTTTCAGGTGACGGTGGCGATGAGGGAGTTTATGTTTCTTCGACCGGGAATGTTGGTATCAGCACGACTACCCCAGAGTCCAAACTAGCAATTCAAAATACTTCCTTTTCTACCTCAGGTGGAGTGGCAGGAATTGATGAGTATTTCTCTTTTGCTAACAGTTCAAACGGAGCAGTACTTTATGGAAATAGAGGTTATTTACTTGCTAGCAATTCAGCAACCACTACGATGGTAGGTAGCATGTTCCGTCTTTCTGATAGTACAACCTTTGGAAACACTGTTCGTGGTCTAGAAGTTCAAACTGATCGCGGTACCAATACTCAAGGTGAAAATACCGCTTTGTCTGGCTTTGCTCGAACTTTCGGTGTTCGAGGTGTTTCTTCAGGCGACGCTGGTGGTACTTACGAACCAGCCGGAGTTTTTGCTGAGACAGAAGGTACTACCCAAGGTAATGCGATTCGTGGTTACTCCTCAACTATTACAACCGCTGCTCTTCTCAAACTCTTCCAAGACACTTCTACCTTTACTGGTACGGGTATGTTAATGAACTTTGGAAACAGCGGTGGGTCATTCTCATCCACTACCGCTTCAAAGTTTGTTGACTTACAAAACGCTGGTAGCTCACGCTTCACAATCGGTGCTTACGGTGCCGTGACAATTGGAAACGGCGCAACCGTTAATAACGCTGGTATCGCAATTGGCTACGGTGGTCTTTGTGTTGACTCGGATGGAAGTTGTACCGCTTCAACTACCGGACGAGTTTCAGCGGTAAGTTACCATACTGGCAACTCTGACTTAGCGGAAACCTACTTCTCAAACGAAAATCTAAAGGCGGGAGAGATTGTTTACCTCAAGGGCGGATTGTCTGTTGGTAGGGCAGATACTACGAAGGAAGAACAAGTGATTGGTGTGGTTTCGACTGAACCGGGACTTCTCCTTGGGTTTGATGATTCTTCCGACGAAGCGTCTGAGAAATCATATCCGATTGGTTTGGCGGGACGTATTCCGGTACGGCTTTCAAACGAAAATGGTGAAGTTAAAGCTGGAGATCTCCTCACTCTTTCTTCGGTACCGGGAGTAGCAATGAAGGCGACATCAAGTGCGAAAGTAGTTGGAGTAGCCTTGGAAGACTTTGATGAAGGTCGTGCCTACTCTGACACCTACATTAATCAGTTCGGAGAAAACTTAATTGATCCAGTTTATACACCAATTAACCCGGTCTCCGATCCAAGAATTAACGATGGTTGTTACTTTGGTGGCGGAAGTGCTTCAGGTGAGGAAGTTTGTGTCCCACTGAAGGCAACTACTACAGATGGACGAATCGCTGAAGCCGAAGCCTTAGCCGCCGCTGAAGCTAACGATCGGGCTCTCAAAGCCTTAAAGAAAGTTCGTAGTCAAAATGTGAACACTGAGTCAGGTGAAGTTGTAAAGGTTGGTCAGATTGTGATGTTCATTAAGCTTGATGAACGACAATTGAGTGATGAGGGTGTAGGTATGGTTGAAAAACTTTTGGCCGTCGCCACAACAACTGGCCAAGTAGAAAACGAGACGATCTGGCAGAGACTAGTAAATCTGGCTAGTAATTTTGTGGATGGTGTTTTGTCCATCTTCACCTTGAAGGCTGACCGAGTGGAGGTCAAAAATGAACTTTGTGTTGACGGGGTCTGTGTGACAGCTGATGATTTACGACGCTTGTTGGAAGAAGATACTTCTGGTAATGGTGGGCAAATCGATGAAGGAGGGGAAGGAGGGGAAGGAGGTGTAGAGGAAGGGAATGAAGAAGTGATGACGGACGAAGGGGGAGGGGTGCAAGGAGGAAGTGCCGATAGTGGAGATGAGAGTTTAGTAGAGGAAGAGGAAACTGTTTCAGATGATGAAGTGGTAGGGGATGAAAATGAAGGAGTTATAGAATCACTGCTCAATGATCAGGAAGAGGGTGGAACGGAAGAAACTGTGGCAGAAGAAGGGGAAGAAGAGATTGAGGAGGCTGAAGGTGGTGTAGTTGATGAAGTGGTCGTTGAAGAAGAAGTTGGAGCTACTGAAGGAGAGGAAGTGGTGGCAGAAGAAGGAAGCGATAATGAAACAATCAATTAAATAGTATGGAAAGTTTAGTAAATAATCGAATAGAAACATATTCAAAAATTAGTAACTTTTGGTTGTTTGTTAAGGTCGCTACATTGATCGGAGTTAGTTCGCTTATTTTTCCAGTAAGTGTGAATGCCGCTACTTTTACTGTTTCTGGTACTTTATACAACGACACCGGTTCTTCGGCCGCTGCTTCAGGGTATGCAATAAAATTAGCAGTCGGGACATCTACTCCGGCGGTTTTCGCGGCCACAACTACCAGTGGAGCCTTCTCCTTTACAGGAATAAGCGATACGGGAATTACTAGTACCACTCCGTTTACGCTCTGGATCGATGCTACTACCACCTTAGCAACGACTCTTGTTATGGGTTACGCGGGTGGTGGTACAAACATAACGGCTGTGCCGATGTATATTCATAACACTGTTGCTCATGGTACTAGCTCAATAGCGATAGTTGATTTAGCGGAATTTGATTTCTACGATAGCTCCGATGATAGCGATATAATGGTTACAGTAGTTGGGGTTTCAGCGACAACCAGTAGTCACTTTTTGATCAATCAAGGTACTCTAAAAGCGACAACTAATTTTGTGGTTCAGGGCAACTACACCAATCGGGCGACCTTTGATAATAATTCAGGGACGATAAAGTTTAACAACTATATTTCTTACGAGGCTGGTATGGACGTGAGTGGAAATGACTCAGGATCACAAAGCGTAGCAGCCAACACTGTCATACGAAAGAGCAATTATGTATTTGTAGGTAAGAATAGTAATGCTACTCCTTGTTCGCAAACGGCCGGTTCGGCAGTTGGTTGTGAACTCTTGGTTTTTGATATCTCATCTTCGACTAATATTTCATTAACTACCAGTCGTGACGCGGCCGGTACTACGAATGGTACAGCTGGTATAAATATCGAAGCCTTGGCTTTAAGTGAAGACCAAGATTATCTTTTTATTGGTAAAGGTGGTAGTACTGGTACTTGCAACAATACAACCAATGGTACAGGGTGTGAACTTCTCGTGTTTGATATTTCTACCCCAAGTAGTCCTACTTTTGTGGCGGCTAGAGACGCAAACGGAACTTCTAATGGTGCGGCTGGAGTTACATTTAACTACCTTAAAGTCGATGGAAATTATTTATATGTTGGTAAAGCTGGAAGTAGTGGGACGTGTAGTTCCTCTGATGGTACGGGTTGTGAAATAATGGTTTTTAATATCACCACTCCAACTAGCCCCAGTTACGTTAACGGAAGAGACGCCGACGGATCTGCTGGTGGTGCGACTGCGGTAGCTATTAATGAGGTTGCAGTTAAAGATAATGCTTTGTATATTGCTAAAGACTCAAGTTCAACCGCTTGCTCGCAAACGGCAGGTTCAGCGATAGGTTGCGAACTAATGATTTTTGAGATTTCCTCTTCGACCAATCCGATTTATGTTACTGGCCTAGATCAATCAGCTTCAGCTACTGGAACGGTTGCTGTTGCTTTCGTCAGTTTAACTGTAAGTGGGGATTATTTATTTCTTGGTTCAGGTGCTAGTGCACCAGCTTGTGCACAGACCATAGGATCGGCAACGGGCTGTGAGATGCAGATATATAATATATCTTCAACAACCAACCCCGTATATGTGGTAGGAAGGGATATTTCTGGTACCGCTGACGGGACTGGGGCGGATGAGATTTGGAGGATTTTGCAACATGGTGATTTGTTGTATCTGAGTTCGGATAATAATGGTACCACTTGTTCACAGACCGCTGGTTCAGCAATAGGTTGTGAGTTTCAGGTTTATAATTTTGCTTCAACTACTAATCCAGTATTTCTATCAAGTTTAGATGTATCAGGAGTAGTTTCTGGAGCAGAGGCACTTCAAGTTGACGATTTTCTCATCTACAATAACCGTCTTTATACAGGATCAACAGGAAGTGCTAGGGTGTGTGTAAGTTCAGCTATTCAGAATGGTTGTGAGTTTAAGGTGTTCACTTTGCCTTCGGTACTAAACTCAAGTATGACTGGATCCTCAGCTTTTAATAATCTTACCATTGCTGGGGCAGGAGCAGTGTTTAATGCCAATGCTTCAACTACGAATCTCACTTTGGAAAATGGTACAACAACCGCAACCTCGGGAGTCATTACGATTGCTGGTAACTACGATAATGACGCCAGGTTTAATGCTAATAATGGGGAAGTCGTTTTTTCTGGCTCCTCAAAGACACTTGATGGTTCGTTGGTTGGTGACAATACCTTTAACAAGCTTACAATCTCTGGTTCCGTCTCTTTCTCAACTTCCACCGCTTCAACTACTCACCTGACTATAAACTCGGGAGGGACTCTAACGGCTCCTAGTTACTTTGGAATACTGGGTGATTATGCAAATAATGGCACCTTCACTCATAATAGTGGAGAGGTAATTTTTACGGATGTTTTTGCCACATCGACTAAAATTGGTGGCGACGGACTAGCTTCATCATGGAGTACAAGTTACGGCAGTGTTTATGATGTGCAAGAATTTAGGGGAGATATATATGCAACTTTAGCTTTTGCGGCTGATAATGCTGAAGTCTGGAAGTATGATGGCTCTACCTGGTCACAAATTGGTGGTGACGGATTAAACTCTTCTTGGTCTTCTACAACCGAAGATTTTGATTATGCTCGTGAGATCACTGTGCTTAATGACAGTATGTATGTGTCGATCGGTGGACATAATGGAGAGGCCGAAGTCTGGCGTTATAACGGCTCGTCCTGGAGTAAGATAGGGGGGGATGGAGTTAATTCTTCTTGGGCAACAACGACCTATGAACAGGTTTGGTCACTTACTACTCATGATAATAAGCTATACGCCGGCCTAGGTGAGACTTCTGGCAGTGATGCTGATGTTTGGGAATGGAACGGTACGGATGATTGGGCGCAAATCGGTGGTGATGCAACGAGTTCTTCCTGGACTGGTGGGACTTTTACCTACGCTCAAGATCTAATATCATATGCTGGTAAATTGTATGCTGGCTTGTCGGGGGGTACTGCTGGTGATGCAGAAGTCTGGGAGTATAGCGGTTCGTCTTGGAGTAAGGTAGGGGGTGATGGTACTAACTTCTCTTGGAATACTTCGTACGAGTATGTTCAGGAGTTGGATGTTCATAATGGAAAATTATATGCTGGTTTGGGTAGTACTGCTGGTGATGCAGAAGTCTGGGAGTATAGCGGTTCGTCTTGGAGTAAGATCGGGGGTGATGGAGTTAATTCCTCTTGGGCAACAAGCACTAATTACGAGTATGCTTTTGCATTAGAGTCTCATGCTGGTCGTCTTTATGCCGGTACAGGATGGTCTTCTGGTGATGCTGATCTTTGGGAGTACCACAATGGTTTTTGGACCCAGGTTGGTAATGATAATCTTAACCGATCGTGGGATGGCACGACACACGAAGCTGTTACTGTGCTTCGCTCAATCGAGGGGGATCTTTATGCTGGTCTAGGATTCGATAATGGTGATGCTGAAGTGTGGCGTTTTCCGGCACCGACTAACAGCGGGACACTGACAGGTTCATCAGCCTTTTATAACGTGACAGTACAGGATGGTACTAGGCGTTTTAGTAGTAACGCTTCAACTACTAACAATGTTTACATTGCTACTTCGTCAATCCTTACGGCACCAAGTGGCGCTTTGACGATTGCAGGCAATTACAATAACCGTGGAAGTTTTGAAGCAAATAATGGTGAAGTAATATTCTCTGGTTCTTCTAAAACAATAAACGGTACTCTGACGGGAGATAGTTCCTTTTATACTTTGTCTGTGTCAGGTACACCGACTTTCTCAACCTCTACTGCTTCAACCACCAATCTAACAATTCGTTCTGGTGGCACTTTTACTGCGCCAAGTTATCTTGGTATATCTGGAGACTATACAAATAGTGGAACTTTTACTCATAATAGTAGTGAACTCATCTTTACCGGCTTGGTAGCTACCACCACTAAGATCGGCGGAGACGGGTTAAATTCTTCATGGCCCTCAAGCAATAACGAATTACAGACTCTCATTTCTTATAACGGCAAACTATTAGCTAACGTGGCCTCTGGTTCACAAGCGGCTGGTGTAGCGGATGTGTGGGAATGGAATGGTTCTTCCTGGACACAAATCGGTGGTGATGGTTTAAACTCATCTTGGGCCGCTAGTACCTACGAACGTGTTCAGGCAATGGCAGTCTACAATGGTAGGGCTTATGTTGGTATTGGACAAGATGCAGCTGAAGCCGAAGTTTGGAGTTGGAATGGAACCGTTTGGGCTAAGGAGGGCGGCGACGGCGTAAATTCATCTTGGTCGGCGGCTAGTAATTATGACGTGGTAAGTAATCTCTATTCCGACGGTACGTATCTGTATGCTGGTCTTGGGTGGAGTGCGGGAGATGGTGTGGTCTGGAGGTATGATGGTTTTGCCTGGACTAAGATTGGTGGCGATACGGTAAATTCGTCTTGGTCAGCTAGTGTTTATACAGGGGTTGAAGTTAGTACCTACCGAGGTAAAGTGTATGCTGGTTTGAATGGTAACTCTGCAGGTGACGCTGAGGTCTGGGAGTTTAATGGTACCAATGACTGGACATTAATTGGTGGAGATGGAACAGGTTGGGTCGCTAGTACCTACGAAGGGGTTACTACTATGGAGACTGATGGTAACTATCTATATGCTGGTCTAAATTCTGGTTCCGGTGATGCGGAAGTGTATCGCTATAATGGTTCCTCTTGGACCAAGATCGGCGGGGACGGCCTTAATGCTTCTTGGAATGGTTCCTATGGTTACACCTATGTACTACATAATCATAATGGATTTTTGTATGCGGGTATCGGTATCGGTGATACTTTGGGCGAACTCTGGGCTTGGGATGGTACTTATTGGTTGCAAGTAGCGGGTGATGGAATTAATGGCTCTTGGGCTTCGTCAACCAGAGTTCATGGTCTTGCAACGCATGATGGGTACCTATACGCCGGTTTGGCTCGACGCTCACCTAGTGAAGTGAGTGGTGGAGATGTGTGGCAGATAGCAGCCCCAAGTATTAGCGGTACGCTCACTGGTTCCTCGGTCTTAGGTAATCTTAAAATTGATGGTAGTGTGAGATTTGCCAATAATGCCTCAACTTCTAATTTAATCATCAATGGGGGAGTCGCGGCTCCAGATGTTTTAACTATCGCTGGTAATTATGATAATGACGGTTCATTTGATGCTAATTCTGGAGAAGTAATTTTCTCAGGATCATCAAAAACTCTTGATGGATATTTAACTGGTGATAACGCCTTTTACACTCTTTCGGTCTCGGGTACACCAACTTTCTCGACTTCTACGGCCTCAACCACCAATCTAACGATTCGTTCCGGTGGCACTCTTACTGCACCAAGTCATTTGGGAATCTCAGGTGATTACACCAACAATGGTACTTTTACAGCAAATAGTGGTACAGTTTATTTTGAGAATAAACAATATTTCTTTGGAACCAAGATTGGTGGCGATGGTCTTGGTTGGGCTGATAGCACCTACGAGTATTTGCCGGAGATGATTGATCATAATGGTAAGTTGTATGGTGGATTAGGGGTTAGTGCTACCGATGGTGAACTTTGGGAATATGACGGTTCTTCTTGGACCAAAATTGGTGGCGATGGAGTAAATTCTTCTTGGACAACTTATTTTGTCTTGGCTCTAAAATCATATGGTGGAAATCTATATGTTGGTACAGGAGGTGGTGATGGTGATGCTGAAGTATGGAAGTGGGATGGTTCTACTTGGACCAAGATAGGAGGTGACAGTGTGAACTCAGGCTGGGATAGTACTTATGATATTTTACGAGCACTTGAGTGGCATAACGGTAAGCTCTATGCCGGACTGGGACAGATAGCGGGCGATGCCGAAGTTTGGGAGTTTAATGGTACTAATGATTGGACCAAGATTGGTGGTGACGGCACTGGCTGGGCTGATAGTACTTTTGAAAGAGTTGAGCGATTGATTTCCTACAATGGTGATTTGTATGCAGGTCTGGGAATCAGTACGGCTGGTTTTGCAGAGGTTTGGCGCTATGATGGATCCTCATGGACTAAGGTCGGAGGTGACGGCACTGGCTGGGCTGATAGTACTTTTGAAAGAATTTACGCCTTCGCAGTTCATGATGGGTATCTTTATGCTGGGCTCGGGCAATCGGCTGATGACGCGGAAGTCTGGCGTTATAACGGCTCCTCTTGGACCAAGATTGGTGGCGATAGTGTAAACTCAGGTTGGACTTCTGGGTACGAGGTAGTAGCTTCATTAGTGACTCACGGAGGGAAGCTTTATGCTGGCTTGGGGTGGAATACTAATGAGGATGAGGTATGGGAATGGAATGGTTCTAGTTGGAGACAGGTTGGTGGTGATTCCTTGTATGGGACTTGGAGTGGTAAGGATCGAGTCTTCTCACTGGCTTCTTCGCAAGGTAATCTTTATGCTGGATTAGGTTCCGTTGCCGGTGATGCTGAAGTCTGGAAACTTAACTCCACTAGTAGCTATATTGGCGGTAGTCTAGTCTCTTCTTCAGCCTTCAATAATATTGTCGTGAATGGTTCTGTGTTCTTTGAGAACAATGCTTCGACTAGTGATCTGACAATCAATGCTAGTTCATCACTTACTGCCCCGGCGGGAGAATTCACAGTCAGTAGTGATTTTACTGATAACGGTTTCTTTGACGCTAAGACAGGAGAAGTGGTGTTTACTGGTACTACCAATACAATAGTACCGAGAGCTACTACTACTTTCTTTGCTTTAACTAAACAAGCTACGGCCACCAGTACCCTAACTATAACTACCGGTAAGGCTGTACAAGTTTTGGATGCAACGACATTGTCTGGCGTGACAGCGGGTCTGCTACAGCTTCGTTCTAGTAGCGATGGTAGCTACTGGCATTTCGATCCTGAGGGTAGTGTTACTGTTTCGAGATTGGATGTGAAGGACAGTAACAATATCAGTGGGACGACGATTAATTGTACGACTGATTGTGGTGATAGTGGACATAACGTTGACTGGAATTTCTATCCCGATCATTATGTCTCACTTGATCAAAATTATACTTTCTATATAGATCAGGCAACAACCACTCTAGGGGCGCTCACGGTCGTGGCGAGCTCGTCGGTGGCTAACGACATTCGAATTAATATTGCCACCACCACCACTAACTTCTTGTTCGATACTAGTGTAACTAGTCCGACGATAAGTGGAACTGGATCAGGAAAAGTGTCCGGGACAGTTAGTTATGAAAACAATGGAGCAACACTAGTAATAAATGTTACGACGGCTATTACTACTAGCGACACTTTGACTATCACTGGACTAAAAGCCCGTAGCTTTAGTAGTGTTAGCACCACAACGAGTCAGTTGCGTCTCTTTAATACCGGTAGTATCAGTGGCACAGCGGCTACTTCTTCAGTCACCACCTTCAGAATTGTTGGTTTGGCTAGTATTTCGGCTCATTCCGGAGGACAAGTAAGTAATGAATTTGGCTTCCAAAATGATAATGATGCTCCTCTTCTAGCTTTCCGTTTGGGAATGACGGGGGAAAATGCGACAGTTACCGACATGGTTGTTAGTATTACCGGATTACAAAATCTAACCGCCAGTAACCTTAGTGACTTCAAACTCTATCGTGATAATGACTCAGATCTTGTACTAGATGGTGGAGACACGTTACTTGACGGAGCAGGTATCTTAACCATTACTGGTCAAAATGGCGCCGTGACTTTTAGTTCTGACTTCTTAGCAACTACTACTGCGACAAATTACATTATGACAGCTGACACCGCATCAATCGATACCGACGCAACACTGGTTTTTACTTTACTTGAGAGTGGGTTAACGGCAACCGGTGTAACATCTTCTTACACAGTAGTAGCGACTAGTACCAATCCTTCGGTGCAACACAACCGCTATCGGGCTGGGGGCGGTGGTGGTGGTTCGAGAGTCGGTGGTGATGCGCCAGCCGGAGATGGAGATGTCGGTGGTGGTGGTTCCGGAGGTGGTGAAGGAGTCGGAGAAGGAGACGATGGTGAAAACATTAGTGACGAACCAGAGTTTAATCCACCAACTACTTCTGGTTCACCTAATAACGAATGGACTAACGGAAGCAACGCCCTGGCTTCTGACGGGACTTACGCGACAGCGGTGAGTGCAGGACTAAGACAAGCCTTCTCTAACTTTGGCTTTAGTCTACCAGGAGGAAATACTATCCAGGGTATTGAAGTAAAGGTTGACGCCTCGGGAACTACTGCAGCCGGCACCCTGCAAATCTCGCTATCTTGGGATAGTGGTAGTTCCTTCACAACTGTAAGTGCGACACCAACTTTGTCTGGTTCAGACGTCGTATATCTGGTCGGAGGACCGAGTGATTTATGGGGTCGTGGTTCTTGGAGTGTTTCGGAGGTCAACGACACTAACTTCCGCCTAAGAGTTACCGCTCAACCGTCTAGTAATACCGTAAGACTCGATGCGGTTGAAGTAAGAGTCTACCATCAAGCGGGTGGCGGGGGGGCGGGTGGAGGAGGGGGGATATAAACAAAAACCACCAGTTATACACAAAGGGTATGACTGGTGGCTTTTTATACTGCTATAATTACAGGGATGTATTAGACTTTAATTTTTTACTATGTTAATTGCACATTTATCAGAAGTTGCTCTAAGGTCACTACTAAGTGCCTTGTTGGTGTTTTCTCTTCTTGCAGCAAGTTTTTTCTTGTTTGAACCCCAAGTCGGTAGGTCAGCTACTAGTGGTCCTTTTACTGTGAGTCAAACTATTACTGGTGAGATTTCGTTCTCAACCGATGCAGCTAATGTAGCAATGTCAGGTTCCTTGAATGGTCTTACTGGAGGTACTGCTAACGGTACTACGACCGCTGTAGTAAACACTAACAGTAATACCGGTTACATTATGACCATACATTTTGCCTCCAATGGTTCAGAACACACCATGCGTGGTCAGACGACAGGTAGCAGTAATTTGATGGATATGGTTGGTAGTTCTACAGGCAGTACAATTGAACCAAGATTCACTTTCTATACCGCGAGTAGCGCTGCCGTTTTTGGTTACACGGTAAGTGCTTCTAGTTCTAGTGATCTAGATCAGTCTTTTCTAAACAATGGTACAAACTGCAATGCTTTGGCAGGATCATACACTAGTGATCGCTGTTGGATGGAGCCGGCTACCACTACTTTTCAGATCATCAACAGAACAACATCTGCAACAAATGGAGCTACAACATCAATAAATTTCCGAGTCTATGTTCCTAATAATCCTACTCCTGGATTGATTGCCGATACTTATGTAGCGACTGCTACCTTGACCGCCACCAATCAATAGGAGTAAACTAGTCTTATTATGACTAATAGAAAGACCCCTTTCCTGTTACTTACCCTTGTAATAATTTCTGGTTCCTTCCCAATCGGAGTCAAGGGGGAAGAAAATACGACACCAATTGTTGTCGAAAATAAAGAAGGGTCTGATATTGTTGAAGACCGCAGCTGGTTTAAGTTAGAGAAATTAAACGGTGACGTTAATCAGGGTGATTTCGTAATTGGTCCGGGTCGGGCTGAGATAGAGATTAGACCCGGCGAGACAGTTATAAAAGAAATCTCGGTCTCTAATCGTATTAGTGACAATCGAGTGTTTGATCTAGTTGTGGAAGATATGGCGGGTAGTAGCGACGGTGAGGTCTCAGTACAACTTCTGGGTGATCAAATTGGACCACATACTGTACGTAATTTTATCAAATTACCGAAAAATTCTTTCACTCTAGATTTAGGAGAAAGAGCGAGGATTCCTGTAACTATCAGTGTTCCACCGGATGCTGAGCCCGGTGGTTATTACGGTAGTGTTTTAGTATCGACCGTAAGAAGTGGTAGTGGTAATTTGCAAGATGATACAACCGCTCAGTCGCCCGTGGTTGCACGTATTGGAACCCTCTTCTTCATTACTGTTCCCGGAGAAGTTAAAAAAGAAGGTAAGTTTTCTGATTTTCGACTTTTAAATAATCAGACTTGGTACGAAAAAGGTCCAATCAACTTTAACTTGGTTTTTGAAAATACCGGATCTGTACACCTGAATCCTTATGGCGAGATAAGAGTTAAAAACTTTTTTGGTGAAGAAGTGGGAGTGACTGAACTGGAACCGTGGTTTGTTTTACCAGAATCCGTTCGTTCTCGACCAATAGTCTTTGATCGCGAACTACTACTTGGACGCTACGTTGCTACCGCTTTTGTGAATCGTGGTTATGGTGAAGATGACATTGTCGATCAGCATAGTGTCGTTTTTTGGGTTGTGCCATGGAAGATTGTTGCTGGGGTATTCCTTGTCATCTTTGTGATCATCTTCGGTATTACTGCTTTCTTTCGTCGTTTTGAGTTTAAGCGTAAAGAGTAATCATGGTCTATGGTTTGTTCGCTAAAACTTTTTTCCGCTCGCTCTTTCTTACCTTACTAGTTCTGTCACTAGTTTCCTTGTCTTCAGCGCAGGTACGCACTAGCACTAATTATCAGTTACAAAGTGATTCGATTAATTTTGGTGGCGGACTTTCCAGTTCTACTAATTATGTCAGCGAAAGTACTTTTGGTGAAGTAGGGACTGGTCGGTCAAGTAGTGCTACCTATCGTTTGCGAGCGGGGTACCAGCAAATGCATGAGGCGTATCTAGCAATTACTGGCGCTAGTAATGTGGCTTTAAGTCCTAGTATCGGAGGTCTTTCTGGCGGAATAGCTAACGGTTCGACCAGTGTTAATATCCTTACTGATAGTCCAAGTGGTTATCAACTTAGTATTGAAGCCTCTAACGCCCCTGCTATGCAAAAGGGAGCTGATGTGATTGATGATTACGTGTCAATCGCTGATCCTAATCCGGATTTTAGTTTTGTGACTGGTGCGAGCGATGCACATCTTGGGTTCTCGCCAGAAGGTCCGGATATCGTAAGTCTATTCAGAGATAATGGTAGTAGCTGTGGGGTAAGTACTAGTGATGCCAGTTTGTCTTGTTGGCTCGGTCTTTCTACTACTACCAGAGTGATTGCTTCTGGTGCCACTAATCACCCAACGGGCGCTACGACCACAGTTAACTTTAGGGTTGGTATTGGCGGCAGTGCCGGCGTGCCAGCTGGTACATATGTTGCGACAACTACTCTTACCGCCATTACCCTATGAAAAAAATTCTTTTCTTTGGTTTAATTTTTCTTCCCGCTATACTTTTGGCTGATACTAGCGAATTTAATATAAATCTACTGGTCGGGTCCGATACGACTCCACCGACGACACCGGAATTTTCGAGTGTAACAGCCGTGGCGACTACTCAGATTGACTTAGTTTGGAGCACTTCGACTGATAATTACCTACTTGGTGGTTATGTATTATTGCGGGACGGAAATCACCTAGCAACAACAACACAGACCACTTATATTGACGCTGGTTTGACGGCTTCAACTACCTACTCGTATGAGGTGTATGCTTTTGATTCTTTTTATAACCTATCTTCCACTTCGCTCCCGGTAGCAACGACTACACTACCAATTCCATCAGTAGTATCAACCTCCTCCACTTCAACCACCTCTGGTACTAGTGAAAGTACCGGTACTGGTACCAGGACAGCGGATACAAAGTCTTTTAAAATCGTAACCGGAAGTCACGATGCTACTTTTACTTGGGAGACATTTCGACCAACCAAGTTTGTTTTGCGTTGGGGGAGAGACGAAGATTATGACGGGGGATATATAATTAATGAAAAATATCTAAGTCAACACAAAACAATAGTTAACGAACTAGAACCAGGCACAAAGTATTTCTACGAGCTTAGAGCAATCTACCCAAGTGGAAGCAGTTTTGTGGTCGAGCGTAGCTACTTTAAAACAACCAGTTTGGCCGACTTAGCAACCCCTGCTAACGTTCGAGGCCTTAAGGCGGAGGTTATAAACTCCGACGTTAAACTTTCTTGGGATGGTGAAGCGGTTGTAAAAATAGTTCGCAATAGTCGCTTCGTTGGTGTCGATCCTCATGACGGAGTACTGGTCTTTAGTGGTAGAGCTAAAGAGTTCTATGATGAGAAGGCTTTGGAAAACTACGCTACACAGTTCTACACGGTATTTGTCGTAGGTGGGGATGGGGCTCTGTCATCAGGGGCGGTGGTGCGGGTCGATCGCAAAGATTTAGTGTCGGATGAAGAGGGAGAGAATATTGTACCAGGGGAAGAAATGGAAGAATCTGATCCAGAAATATTAATTCCCGACTTACTCCTAAGTGATATACGCTTTTTTCAAGGAGGAAGTGATTCATCTCTAGCCGACGAGAAGATCATTTTCTCTGCTCACGAACCAATTCTCTTTTCTTTAGCTAAAGATCGGTTACCGAGGCATTTAAAAACCATCCTCGTTACCGTCTCTGATACGAGGAACCGAGTGGACACTCAAGTGTTCTTGGTCCGTCTAAATAAGCTAGGTACTGCTTATGAAGCAGTTATACCAGCTCTAAACTCTGGAGGGTTGTATGAGGTAAAGGTTGAGATTTTTGATTATGAGCGGAATACTGTAGGGCGATATGTAAAGAAGGTGACGGTAAATAGTAAGCATATAACCGAAGAGGAGGAGACCGTTATTTTTCCAGACCAGATAATTAACTGGTCTAAGCACCTTATTCCTGGTGTATTGATCCTTATTGGTGTCATTTATCTTTGGTTTTATCGCCGCCGTTTGATTCGTCCGACTGAGGATAATTTGTAGTGTCTATTTGGTCATTTATCGCTATAGTATTAGTAGTTAAAAGTTAGAAATAATATTATGGTCAAAGTAGCAATTAATGGTTTTGGACGAATCGGACGTACTTTTTTTCGTCTAGCATATGGCAATTCTGATTTTGAAGTAGTGGCAATAAATGATCTGGGTTCAATTGAGAGTTTGGCTTATCTGCTTCAGTATGACTCCGTTTACGGGAGGGCCCCCTTCCCAGTTGAAACAAAAGAAGGGAAACTAATGGTTGGTGGAAAAGAAATTCATTTCTCGCAAGAAAAAGAACCAACCAAGTTACCGTGGAAGGCACAGGAAATCGACATTGTACTTGAATCCACTGGTTTCTTCACTGACTACAGTGGATCAAAGCTACACCTCGATGCTGGAGCTAAACGAGTGGTGATTTCGGCACCAGCTAAAGGTGACCCACTCAAAGCCGGAGTCGAAGGAGCGACGGTGCTTATGGGGGTAAACGAGGACAAGTTAAAGACTTGTCAGATCTCTTCTAATGCCTCCTGTACCACTAACGCTACTAGTCCACTCATTGCGATTCTAAAGGAAGCGATCGGCATTAAGAAGGCGGTTCTAAATACAGTACATGCTTACACTGCATCCCAGGCTCTGGTTGACGGTCCAAGCAAAAAGGATCTAAGGGAGGGAAGGGCGGCGGCCTTAAATATTGTACCAAGCACTACTGGGGCAGCGATTGCTACTACTTTGGCGCACACAGAACTCACCGGTAAATTTGATGGGATGGCGATGCGCGTACCGGTTCCGGTTGGGTCAATCGTTGATGTTACTTTCCTAGCGGCCCGTCCGACCACTGTCGAAGAAGTTAATAATGCTCTTATAAAGGCTGCTGGAGAAGATCGGTGGAAGAATCTCTTTGCCGTAACAAAAGAACCGATTGTTTCGACTGACATTATTGGTTCACGAGTTGGTTCAATCGCTGATCTTTCTTTCACTATGGTCGTAGATGGTGATCTAGTAAAGGTAGTGGCTTGGTATGATAACGAAACTAGCTACACAACAACGCTCGTCGAACATGTTCGCGCGATTGCCAAAGCACTAAATTAACATGTCTTTTTTGGACAAAAAATGCAAAATATATCTGGCCTCCGATCATGCTGGATTTGTACTGAAAGAAAAAATTAAGGAATGGTTAGGGAAGTATGATTTATCAGTTGAAGATCAGGGGGCTTTTAGTAATGATCCTGAGGATGATTTTCCTGACTTTATAAAACTCGCCGCCGCCGCCGTAAGTCTTAAAAGCAGCGAGAGCTGTGCGCTAATTTTTGGCGGATCAGGACAAGGGGAGGCGATGTTAGCCAATCGCTTTTTGAATGTACGGGCTACCGCGTACTCTGCAGTTGATTTAGAGATTATAAAGTTATCGCGAGAACATAATGACGCTAACGTGTTAGCGATCGGCGCTAGGTTTGTTGACTTTTTATCGGCTTGTGAAGCAATTGATCTGTGGCTCAAAACCGAAAACAACCCCAACCCCAAGTATGCGCGCCGCAACCAAAAGATCGAACAGATTACTAAGGAATTACGTTTAACATGAGACCAATTGTTCCCGCTCTAATTCCCAAGTCGGCCGTTGAATTGGAAGATAATCTTTCTCGGTTAGCTTTTTCCCCTGAGATACATATCGATGTCACTGATGGTAAATTTGTTCCCGCTACGTCTTGGCCGTATGTGACTGGAGAAAGACCGAAGTTGGTTAAAGCGCTAACCGATAAATTTACGCTTGAAGTAGATCTGATGGTTGAGGATACGTTGTCGGCAGCGGAAGATTGGCTTGTGGCCGGAGCCGATATGTTGGTCTTTCACGTTGAGAATACAGACCTAAGTGACTTTATGAATTTTGCCACCAAACGTAAGGTAACTATTGGTATTTCGGCTCTTAATGATACGCCGTATAAGAAACTAGAACCCTACTTGCTAGTGGCGGATTATGTACAAGTGATGGGGATCGCTACTATTGGTGCCCAAGGTCAGCCATTTGACGAGAGAGTTTTCGCCCGGATTGCGGAAATCAAAGCTTCTTTTCCAGACATTACTATATCTATCGATGGAAGTGTTAACCGTAGGACTCTTCCAACTATTGCCAAGAACAAAGATATCAATCGCTTCATCTGTGGGTCAGCAATTGTGGGTGAAGTGGATTATTTAGCTGCCTATACAGAACTGAAGTCAATATTAACCAACAGTTAATATCTCCTCCTTTCTGAGTTTTTAGTATAATATACTACTAGTCTCCAGTATGAATTATCTCACCTCAAAAGAAGTAAAGAATCTTGAACTTAAAGCCAACCAAATCCGGCAAAGTATAATCGAGATGCTCGTGGCTGCCGGGAGCGGTCACACCGCTGGTCCTTTGGGGATGGCGGACATTTTTACTCTACTCTATTTCAAAGCTCTCCAGCACGATCCAAAAAATCCTAACTGGGAAGATCGTGATCGACTAATACTTTCAAACGGTCATATCTGTCCGGTTTTATACGCAACCATGGCTCATGCGGGGTATTTCCCCATTGAAGAACTTCTCACTTTGCGGAAGTTTGGTTCAAGACTACAGGGTCATCCACATCGTGAAGTTTTGCCTGGACTGGAAACAACTTCTGGACCTTTAGGATCCGGACTATCGCAAACTGTTGGTATGGCTCTCGCCGAAAGAATCAATAGTCCTTACTCCGCGAAGTATTTCTACTGCTTAACTGGTGATGGTGAACTTAATGAAGGGCAGATTTGGGAAGCGGCAATGTTGGCAGGGAAGGAGAAGTTACACAACGTAATCATGATTGTCGATCGAAACGGAATTCAAATTGATGGTTACACGAAGGACGTAATGCCCCTTGAGCCACTTCACGAAAAATTCGCGGCCTTTAACTTCGACGTGCAAGAAGTCGATGGTCACAACATGCGAGCAATCAATGATGCTATCAATAAAGCTAAGGCAGTATACAGTCAACCTTCTGTGATTATTGCTCACACCGTTGCTTCAAAAGGAGTCGATGTTTTTGAGCGGGATTTTCGTTGGCATGGTAATCCTCCCGGCAAGGGGCCGGAGGACCGGGTGCCGAAGGGTAAGCAAGCGGAAGTGGCATTACAAAAGCTTCGGACGCTCGCGGGCCTTATTTCTAAAGAAGATGTTTGTTAAGTTATGTTTGCGACACACCTAGATAAAAATTTTGTAACCGGGGAAATAAAAAAAGTGGCTAATCGCGATGGTTTTGGTGAAGGGCTTTTAGAAGTTGGTCGTCGTGACGAGCGGGTGGTGGCTCTTTGTGCCGATGTAACGGAATCGACCAGAATTCAACCTTTTGCGGAAGAATTTCCCCATCGCTTTATCCAAATTGGTATCGCCGAACAAAACATGGCGTCGGTCGCTTCTGGTATGGCCGCAATGGGTAAGATTCCTTTTATTGCTTCCTACGCTATGTTCTCTCCTGGTCGCAATTGGGAGCAAATCCGCACGACAGTGGCATACAATAACGTAAACGTTAAGATCATTGGCGCTCACTCCGGCGTATCGGTGGGACCAGACGGCGCAACTCATCAGGCGATCGAAGATATCGCGATTGTGAGAGTGATCCCTAATATGGTAGTGGTTGCACCAGCTGATTTGCACGAGGCGCGGAAGGCAACTCTAGCTGCCGCTAAGTACGAAGGTCCGGTTTACATTCGTTTAGCACGAAGTAATACCCCTGTAGTTACAAGTCCCGAGTCTCCCTTTGAACTTGGCAAAGCCTATCGTCTATATGAACCGAAAATTAACAAAAAAGTCGGCTTGGTGGTGACGGGAGTACTTTTAGGAAACGCCCTTTTAGCGGCTCAGAAACTTGAGAGTGAAGGTATTGGTGTAACTGTCTTGCACTTACCAACCATTAAACCACTTGATGTTGAATCACTAACCGCTCTTGCCAAGGAGAATGAGTTTATAGTTACCTTAGAAGAGCATCAACGTAGTGGCGGTATGGGTTCAGCCGTTGCCGAATATTTGTCTGAGACAAACCCGATTAGAGTAGTGCGAATGGGGATTGATAATGAATTTGGTCAGTCTGGTGAACCGGATGAATTATGGAAGCATTATGGCCTAGATCAGGAAGCGGTAATAAGTACCATTAAACGTCTAAGTTAATCTCGTCTTAAAATTTGTAGTATAGAAACTTTAAATCGAGGTATAAAAAGTAAAAGCCCCGCCAGTACTGGCGGGGCTTTTTGAATGTCGCGAGCTTAGTCAATCTGACT
>JACCDR011243365.1_pt1 | contig 19969 bp, 24 predicted proteins | sample 7446431 | NCBI WGS metagenome assembly JACCDR01 (sample SAMN15323443, study PRJNA562643) | freshwater metagenome | isolation source: river surface water | place: USA:Blue River Watershed | collected 2017-08-17 | reverse complement strand
GGCAAGCTATTCGGCGATAAATATGATGATGTAAGCGCAAAAGCGCAAGAATTTATTAAAACTGCATTGCCAGAGGAATTGCGCCCTGCCATTCAAGGATTAGAAAACAATCCTCAAGCGTTGGTTGCAATGATTAAACTTGCTGAATACTCACAGAATGAGATTGCCACAATTAAGGCAAAATACACTGGAGAGGATTCCTTATCAGGTGGCGGCGGTCAAAACGCTGGGTTAACTGTTGCAGACATTCAATCTAAAATGATTGAGGCTAGAACAAAAGCACAGAAAGCAGCCCCATTTCATCCTGATAGAGCAGCGGCAGAACAAGAATTAAACAAACTTCGTGAACAATTATCACGAATGAGCAAATAATCTGTTGCAATCCATAACAATTTAATCTATATTATTCCTTGGTGGATACCGAGAGGCAATCTCTCGCCCGTCTGATAAGGCTCAATCGCCCAGACAACGCCCGTTCCTAGTGAATGGATACCGTTATCGAATGAAATTTATTTTATTCAACAACGCCATTCATACAGGAGATTATATAATGGTCATGTCTATAGACAAAGCTCTGATTACAGAGTTTTCTGCTCTCGTTCATCACGAAGCACAACAAATGAATTCGCGCTTAAAGCCGTATTCAATCATGAAACAAATGTCAGGTGACGTATTCGCTTATGACGGCTTAGGTCGTGTAGAAGCGCGTGAAGTCGCAGGGCGTAATGTTCCCGCAACTTTTGACGATATTACACACAATCGTCGTAAAATCAGCCGTCGTCGTTTCGTTGTCAACCTTCCAGTTGATAGCTCTGATGTCCGCGGTGCTTTGCTTAATGTTGATAGTGAATATGCTAAGTCATGCGCCGCAGCTATGATGCGCCAATATGACCGCGTTATTTATGATGCAGCATTTGCAAGCGTATTAACAGGTCGCGATTTTGAAACAACTGTAACCGCCACTAACGATGGCGTTCTTCCTGTTGATGCAACTGCTGGCTTGACATACGAAAAACTCTTAGAAATTAAACAAAACTTCATGGATAATGACGTAGGTATCGACCAAAACGAATCATTGTTCTTGACCATTACTGGTGATGAACACACTGATTTGATGGGTGAAACAGAATTAACATCTGGTGATTTTACTCGTCAGTTTGTTATTGAAAAAGGTACAATCACACAAGCTTTGGGAATGAATCTTGTTCCTTTTGCTGCTTCTGTGCCTAGCCCAATTATTCCTACAGTTTCTTCACAACGTCAACTTATCGCTGCTTCTAGCCGGGGGTTCTGTGTTGGCGTTTCCAAAGAAATGTCGGTTAATATCCAAGAGCGTAACGACCTTATCGAAACACACCAAATCCAAGTTATCATGGAAATTGGCGCGGTTCGTACAGAAGGCGCATTGGTTCAAAAAGTAACTGTAACCGCTTAGTTTTAGGAGAAAAAAATGGCTGTTGAAGATAAATATGTTGGTTCACTAACTGCATCAGGTAAGCTCGAAAGTGCCGCACTTGTAACAGGCGATAAACTAATTGTCATGGTTCAAACGGAAGAAATTGCCGCTGCGGACGATGATGGTTCTGTTTTTCGCTTTTTCAAGGCTGTGCCGTCTAATCTTATCCCAGTTGAAATCACTGTCACTTGTGACGCGCTTACATCAGGGACAGATTTCGACCTTGGTTTATACAAGGTTGGCGGTGCAGTTGTAGATAAGGACGTTCTTATGGACGGACAAACTCTTGCATCTGCATTGACACGTGCTACAGGGTATCAACTTGGGTTGGGTGCAGTTAATATCGCGGACGCAACTAAAACACTTGGGCAGTTGTCTGCTCAAACTGATGTTGATATGGCTTATGATATTTGTTTAACTGCTAACACAGTAGGTTCTGCTGCTGGTACAGTAACAATTATCGCTAAGTTTGTTCAGGCTTAATTAAACTATTAATCGAGGGCTTTGGTATGGATATTACCTCTAAAACGGATATTTGTAACTTAGCCCTTGATTTACTTTCTGCTGGCACAGTAAGGGACATTGAAAACCCTACTGATCCCACAGAGGAGATAATGGCGCGTTGGTATGACCAGTCACGCCGTAAGGTTCTTAGAGAACACCCATGGAATTTTGCAACTAAACGCGCTGCGTTATCTGCAAGCGAAACACCTCCCCCATTTGGATATTCTGCGCAATATCCCGTTCCTGCTGATTTTGTCCGTTTGTTGTTAATAAACTACACTGACAACGAAATGGATACCCCCGCACCTAGTACGCTTTATAAACTAGAAGGGCGTAATATCCTGACTGGCTCTGGTATAGCCGATGGCGGCGTTTTAAATATTAAATATGTCTATGACTTTGAGACTGTATCTCAATTTGACCCAATGTTTATTGATTTATTAGCTTATGAAATAGCCGTATCTGTGGCTTATAAGATTAGTCAAAGCAATACAAATATCGAAAGAATCGCGCAACTACATAAGACACGCGCTGCAATGGCTAAGGCTATTGATGGTCAAGAATCCCCTCCTATTTTAGTTGAGAGGTCAAGAAATAGAACGCTTCGTAAATACGGATTAAGTGGCAACACAAGCAGGATTAACTTTTAATGGTATCGGTAAACGTATCTTATCCAGATTTTTCCAATGGTGAAATATCGCCTAAGCTTGCTGGTCGGTATGATTTGCAGGCTTTTTATAAAGGCGGGCGTAGGGTTGAAAACTTTATATCTCAAACTACGGGGGCAGCACAGTTTAGAACTGGAACAATATACGCCGCACAAACCGCAGGCAATAACAAAGCGTTTCTGTATGGGTTTGAGTTTAGTGACGATTTATCCTTTGTTATGGAGTTTACCGAAAACAAAATAAGATTTTACCGTAATGATGGATTGGTTATGAACGGGGCCAGTCCTGTAGAAGTAACAACAACCTACGCGGAAGAGGATTTGTTCGAGCTTAAATTTGCGCAGAATGGTTTGTCTGTTTATATCGCCCATGAAAACTACCCTCCAAAGAAATTAACCTACGTCAACGCAACAACATGGACATTTGCAGACCACGCGGCTTATACAGCCAATGGAGCAGATTTAACAATAACGGGTATTACAAAAGCAAATCCAGCTGTTGTTACAGCAACAAACACATTCTCTAATGGGGATATTGTTTTTATAAAAGATGTTGTTGGTATGCCAGAGGTTAATGATGCTATTTACACTGTTGCGGGGGTTACTGGAACAACATTTCAATTATCAGGGGTGAACAGTACAGCGTTTGGAACTTATGCCTCTGGTGGCAAAGCAACAAAAACAAAAGCGGTTAGCTTTCTAACTTCTGGTAGTTACCCTTCTGCGGTTACATTTTACGAACAAAGATTGATTTATGGGGGTTTTGAGGACTCTCCTGCTACATTATCTTTCAGTCGCCCTGCTCTTCCTGATAACTTTATCATAGGCACAGAGGTAGATGATGCAATTGAATACACTGTTTCGGGTGATGCCAATAGGATTTTATGGTTAAAAGGAACAAGTCGTTTTCTTGCTATTGGAACATTTGGGGATGTATTGCAAGCCACAGGCGGAATAGATGGGGTTATTACCCCTACGAGTATTTCTATACGTCCGTCCAATGGTTACGGCGTTGCTGATATAAACCCTGTGGCAAGGGGTTCGCAAGTATTCTATTCTCAAAGAAACCAGTTAATCGTAAGGTCATTTGAATATGACTTTCAGGCTGATAGTTATATTCCTATAGATAGAAACACAGTAGCCGACCATATTACAGGGGGCGGGGTTACTCAATTATCATTCCAAGAAGGTCGCCCTAATATTTTATGGGCTGCAAAAGCAAACGGCGAACTGATAGGAATGACCCTAGAAGAGCAAGAGGGTATTTCTGGTTGGCATAGACACAACACGCAAGGTGAAATTATATCTATTGTTGCTACGCCAAGGGCTACAAAATATCATCAATTATGGTTATGTGTAAAACGTGGCAATAATTATTATGTAGAGTATTTATCAGACCCCGCAGAGTTTTCAATAAAAGAGAATTTTATAACGGGTGATAAAGCATCAGATTCAACCGCTTATGCGAACGTAACATTTGAAGAACAAAAACAATACATACATATGGATTCTGCACTTTCCTTTTATGGGGATGCTGTAGGAGAGGCCGCCAGTGCCACAATTCAACCTGCCGCTGTAAGTGGTACTGGCGTAACCTTCACCGCGTCTGCAAGCGTGTTTACGGCTGGGGATGTTGGTAAAGAAATATGGCGCAAATATGTAACTGGATTAGAAAGTGGCAGGGCAATTATTACAGGTTACACTTCAGGCACGGTTGTTACTTGCACGATATTACAAGATTTTGATAGCGCGATTGTTATTCCTGCGGGCGAGTGGTATTTAACGGCAAATACTTTTTCAGGATTAGACCATTTAGACGGGCAGGAAGTGGTTGTCGTATCGGATGGTGGTCAGCACCCCACAAGAGTGGTTGCCGGTGGTTCTATCACGTTGGATAGGCAGGCTAGCGTTGTTCATGTTGGATTGGGTTATACGGGCTATGTGCAGACTAATGACCTTGAAGGTGGTAGTATGAATGGCACAAGCCAAACTAAGAAAAAAAATGTATCTGCTGTGGCAGTCAGATTGCTTAATTCTCTTTACGCGAAAGTCGGCACAGGTTATTATAACCTTGTGCAAATTGAAATGAGACGAGCTAGTATGTTTATGGATAGACCTCCACAAATATTTAGTGGGGACATTAAAAGAGAGTACGCGAATGAGATTAATGACCCGCAGGATGGGGGATGGTCAAGGCAAAAAAGCGTTATTGTGGCGCAAGACCAGCCTTTCCCCTGTAATGTTCAACTAATTGTACCATATATGGATGTTTCGTGATTGTAAAAATTATACCTTTTAAGAAAGAACACGCAGAATGTATGGACATTCGGGAACATGAAAAGTTTTTAATATCAGAAGATTTACTTGAGAATTTAGAAAAAGGCATAGCGTTTACGGGTATTATAGATGGTCGCATTATCTCTTGTGGGGGTATTAACCTTGGTTATTTTGGTAATGCTGATATTTGGCAAATGCCAAGTATCTACGTTAAAGACTATACTATAGTTTACGGGAAATATATTAGACGTTGGATAAATGATATTAGAAAACAATATGTGCTTCATCGGTTAGAAACAACTTGTTTAGATGATGAATTGCATAATAAATGGATGAAGTTTTTAGGTTTTGAACAAGAAGGTAAAAAGCGCAAATGGATAAACGGGCAGGATTATATCATGTGGGCTCGATTATGGGAGGATTAAGATGGGAATCGAAGCGGCTCTATTAGGTGCAGCAGCAACAAGCGCAACAGGAACGGCAGCAGCTACGGCGGCAACGGCAGGATTGTTTGGTTCTGCTGGGGCTTTTTCGTTAGGAACAACATTAGGTACTTTAGGAACAGGATTAAGTTTATTCTCTGGGCTTCAATCTATGGGAGCTGGGAACCAACAATCAAAACAAGCTATTGAGCAATCTAAGGCTCAAGCGGCTGAGATTGCTAGGGTGTCAACTCGTGAAGCGTATCAAGAGCAACAAAACGCTGAAAGTGTAAGAAGGCAACAAAAGCTCGCTTATCTTACAAGCGGGGTTTCTTTGTCTGGTTCACCATTACTAATCATGGAACAAACCAGAAGTAAGGGCGCAGCAAACGCGGCTGAAATAATGCGGTCAGGTGAAGCGTCTTCTACTGCACAAATGCAAGAAGGTCGAGTTCAGGCTAGTAAATTAAAAACATCTGGGCGCAATGAGTTTGTGTCTAGTATTACAGGGGCTTTGACAAAATATGCAGATTAACCCTTATACAAGAACTGTTATTCGTGAAAGACGTGTTGCGAACTTAGTTGACGAAAGCGCGATTCAACAATCTGGCGCATATACAAAACTTGCTGGTTCTATAGCAGATACAATCTCAACCAAGATAAATGATGCTAATGACAGAACTTGGTTAAATGAAACTTTAATTAAAAAACAAAAACAAGATTTAGACGAAAGTTACCAAGAAAGATTAACAAATACAGATAATCCTAGGGGGTTCTCTGGGTTATTTGACAAGAAAGTCACCGAAAGAGATGCTGAATTAGAAAAAACCGCACCAAGCGATAGGGCGCGTGAACTGTTTAAATCGCAAGCGGCAGAACAAAACTTATCTTTGTATGGCAAGAACAAAGCGTGGGAATTTGAAGCCACTGTTCAAAGTTTTGATAATAGCGTTAAGCGTTCAAGTCAGGCTATAAAAGACACCGCTTATTCTATGGGGCTAAATGACGATGATTTAGACGATGATGTTTATAATCAGATTGATGCGACTACTATAGCTGGCTCTGATATTTACTCGCCTGAACAGTTATTGACCATGAATGAGGGTATGAGGAAAGAAGTCACGGATTCTTATGTTCAAGGGCTTATAGCTAAAAACCCTAATAAAGCCTATGATGTTTTAAAACGCGGTGAATACGCGGCTATTCCTGAAAACTCTGATTTTAACTATGCTGTTAATGCTGTGTTTAAAGAAGAAGGTGGCTATGTAGCTGATGATGCGGGTGCTGGTCCGACTATCTATGGGATAAACAGTAAGGCAAACCCCAAAGAATTTGAAGACATTATCGCTCTACAAAATGAAGGTAAGGTCACGGAAGCTAAAGCGTTAGCAAAGCAAGTTTATAAATCTAATTATTGGGATGCCGTAGGGGCTGATAAGTTAGACCCTAAAATGGCTTTTATTGCTATGGATAGCGCGGTTAATATGGGTGTTGGCGCAACTAAAAAGATGCTTGCCGAAGCGGGTGGCGACGCTTACAAATTCCTAGATTTGCGCCGTGAAAGATATAAACAAATAGCACAAAATCCTGAAAAGGCTTCATCATTAAAAGGATGGATGGGCCGCGTTGATAGGCTGGAAGCAAGACTTGATGGCGGGTTGATACCTGCCGAAAGACAGGTTGAATTATCTGAAAAAGCACAACTTGAGATTAGAAAAAACCAAGTTGAATATCGCCAAGTCTTAAAGCAAGAAATGGATGTCGTTGAGAAAACCGCATCATTGGGCGTTAAAATACCAGAGATTAAATTAAATGAATTAGCTATGAAAGCACAATCCAATGGATTAGATGATGAATATAAAGCTATTCAGACCTTTAAAAAGGTTCAATCTTCCGTTGTTGATTTTGTTAAAAAACCTATGGCAGAGCAAAAAACTGAATTTCTTGCAATGCAAGAGGTTATTAAATCAGGCGACGTGAAAAAAGTTAATGAGTTTGAAGCTATTTCAAAAGCTTTTGAGCAAAAAATTAAAGCGGTCAATGATTCGCCATTAGATTACTATGCCAGTGCTGATGTCATTAAGCCTGTTAATCCTGTTGATTTTGCAAATCCACAACAAATGGCAGATGAGATAACTAATCGTAGAGCTTCAATTCAGTTGATTAAAGAAAAAGATGGTGTGTCTGCTCCGTTATTAACTGCTCCTGAAATAGATAAGATTAAGGAAATATATAACACTGGTAAACCTAAAGAGGTTTCTAATGTTATCGCGTCCATTGGTGCTAATTTAAACAGTGATGAACGTCGCTTATTGGCTTTAAAAATGAAAGACGCGCCTATTCTAGCTGCTGCTATGGCACAGGAAAACCCCAAAGTTACAGAGAGAATACTATCTGGCTCTAAGATTGAGAAAGCTAAAGTAGGAATTGATAAAATTGCGCCTGTGATATATGGGAAATTAAATTCCGCGATTACTGACCCAGAAGCATTAAATAGCACAGTACACTCTGTTTATTCATATTATAAGTATTTAACTTTACAGGCTGGGCTACTGGATAGTGAAGATGTGAGCGATGAAAGGCTTACTGAATCAATAAAAAGCGTTGTCGGTCAAGTCAGAAGTGTCACATTGTTTGGCAATTCATCTAATGTTATTATTCCTCAGAATATGGATGAAAACCAATTTGAAGATGTGTTTGATTCTGTTGATGATGCTGTGTTAATGGAGACAACAAAATCTGCCATGTTCTCAAATTTTGGTGAAGCGTTAGATACTGAATCCGCTTTATCTCTTGGAGTGTTTAGAACTGTTGGTGATGGTAAATATTCTTTGTTAATAGACGGCGAGAAAGTTTTAGATAAAAACGGAAATGATTATATTTTTGACGTTCATAAACTAAAAGATACGGCAGCAAAAATGGGAAGATTAAGAACAGTCGCACAGAATACAGCCAATTTAGGGCAATCATTTTATAATCCTGTCGGCGGTGGGTTCTAATGACAATAGCTAATCTTTTAACTGTTGACGGACAAATGCAGGGCGTTGATACCTATGGGGGTATAGCGTCAACAAAAAGTAATGTGGTGTTTGGTTCGCTAGCTTCGTCTTTATATAATGCGTCTGTTGGATATAATTCATACCTTAAAACAACAAAACGCAATCAGACTGATGAAGCTTTATCTAAGCTAGAAGGTAAGCCCGTTGCTGATTTTATTAAGATTGATGAAACAAAATACACCAATCCAACTCCACAAGGCAGAATTAAAGGATTTGAAGAAGCTATTGACACGTTTATTCTTGAAAAAAGAAAAACGGACGAGCGTTACCAAGGTATAAAAACTTATTCTGAAATTAACAATGATATTAAAGATGAAGTCAATTTCTCTAGGCAATATGTAGGCAGGCAAGCCGAAGCCGAAGGGTTGTTAGGACAGGTCATTGCTTTAGCTGGGGGTATGGCTGGCTCATTAGTGACTGACCCTGTTAATGTGGCCACTATGTTTGTTGGTGTCGGACAAGCTAAGAATATGCTTCAGTATGCCGTAAGAGAAGCTGGATTAAACGCCGCTATTGAAGCGGTTCAAATTCCCATGCGTAAAGAATGGGAAGAAAGCCTAGGAAATAAATATGGGTTAGGGACTGCGCTTGCAGATGTTGCATTTGCTGGTGTTGGGGCGGCTGGTCTGGGTGTCACAGCAAGGGGAGGAGCAAAGGCTTTTAAATATGTTGCTGATAAATCTGCTGGTGTATTTGAGAAAGCTGGCTCTAAAGGGTTAGAAGTTCTTGATAGTGTTGCTATGTCTAATTCTGTACCTTCTGCGGTGCGTGATTCTGCTAAATATATGTCTCGCGTGGCTCATATTGATGAAAACAATCCTGTTATTAGACCAGATATTGAAGATGTAAAGCTGCATAGAGATAACTTTGCGGAAGCGGAAACAGCATTTAAAGAGAATAGAACGCCAAATGTTTTAGAAAACGACAGGTCTGCATCATGGGTTGTTGTTAATAAAAAAGATAATAAAGCTATATTTGAAACATTTAATAGAGATTTGGCAAATAAAGTTAATACGGATAATTATAAAGTTATTCCCATTAAAGATTATTTAGTTTCTATTAACGGAAAACAAAAAGATATAAAAATAGAAAATAATGATTATGCTTTGAAAGCAATAGAAATTAAACAAGCTGTAACAACCAAGATTATTGATGTAAACAAGCCACAAGAATTAAAATCAATCCTTGGTTATGCGCCAGAAAGTTTATCGCAGTTTGTAAAAAGAACTGGTGGAATACAAGATATAGGCGGTGAACTATCTGCGCGTGATGTAGGTAAAAAATCAGTCGGGCTTATTAGAAAAGGCAAAACAAGAGTTGGTGATATAAACGGGACATTTGAAGTTGATAATAGAATAGATTCAGTAAAACAGCGTGTTTTTGATGAAGGCTATTTTCCTGACAAAACCGATTATAATGAAATTTCTGATAGCGAATTGTTTGATGCTATAGCCCGCGATGTTAATGGTGAAAAAATATATAAATCTGATACATTATCTGAAATAAAAAATAACATAAGCGCGTCTGATTTAGCTAAAAAATATGATGCCATTGGTATTGATGAAACAATGACAGAAGCGCAGATAGCGGATAGGCTTCGTGAACTTGCGGAGCCTATACCTGACCTATCCCCACCTAAACAGGTATTTGAACAATTTGAAGCCGAATTAAAGATGTATGACGACCCTAATTATATCGCGTCTGTTGAGGCTGATTATGCTAGAATGATGGACGAAGATTTTGTATTTTTTGACGCTGACGGGAATAAAATTGATATGGCAGATATAGACGAAGTAATGACTGCTGATGATAATTTAGTAAACGCCATAAGGACGTGTGCAATAGGATGAGTTTTTTAGATTGTATCAATGGGAATAAATTACTTACGCCAAAGCAAAAGAAAGAATTGGCGAATGAGTATGATGCCCTTACAAAGCAATACAAATCAACAATGGGTGATGTAGACGCGGCTATGTCTGCGGCTCAAAAGATTGTTGAGGTTAAGTCAAGTCAGATTGCTAAGAAAAAACTCAACACTATGAAAGATGTCCTTGCGTGGAAAGCATTAAACGAAAAGCTTGATGTTGATTCTGCAAAGTATAAAAAACTAAGAACGTCTAATATTGTTTCTAAAAGACTGTATGGAAATAATGATGTGGCGACAGCAGTTAGGGAAGTTTTAGAAAACACCTATACTAGAACCCAAGCTATTGAGAGAAGAGCTACTAATGCCATATTTGAACAGATTGAGAAATACAGGACAAAAATGGCAGGGCTTACGCAAGACGCGGAAGGTTTCAAGAATGTCGTTAAGGAACTCCATGGAAAAGACACTGGAAACGCCACAAGTAAATCTGATGCTAAGGCGATCCGTGAAGTGTTTGATTATCTTCATAGGATGTATGAAAATGTTGGTGGAGTTATTGGGAAGATTGAAAACTATTTCCCGCAAAGTCACAACTCGAACTTAGTCAAACGCGCTGGATTCGAGCAATGGAAATCATTTATTTCAGACAAGATAGACCTAAATAAAATGACCAATCCTGATACAGGCTTGCCGTTTAATCCTAGAGAATTAGACGCTATGATGCCTAAAATCTATGAGGACATTATCACTAATGGATTAAATGATGTAGCTTTACGGGCAAAAGAAGGTAAACAAACTTTCGGGCGTGGTGGTGGTGTGGCTATGCGTCACTCATCATCTAGGTTTTTCCACTTCAAAGATGGCGATTCTTTCTTAGATTATAACGCAAAATTCGGTTACGGAGACGCTGGTTTATTTGATGCCATGATGGGGCATATATCCACTATGTCACGGGATATAGGTATTATGCAGGAATTGGGAACTAATCCTGATGCGCAAGTTACTAGAATGAAAATGAAGCTTTCTAGTAATGTTGATGCTCCATTAGGTGAGCAAACTATTCAGGGTATGTATGATACGCTTGCAGGTAGAAACTCTTATAACGGCGAATTGCCTGTATGGTATCAAGCCACAAGCGCGTTACAGAACTGGTTAAGGTCGTCTTTGTTGGGTAGTGCCCCTGTTGCGGCAATGACTGATAGTTTTTATTCTGTATTTGCGTCAAAGATAAACGGAATACCTGCCACAAAAACAATGGCTTTTTATTTTAAACAACTAAACCCACTTGATGCCAGTGACCGCAGAACTGCTAGACGTATTGGGTTAATGGTTGGCGCGGCAAATGGCAGGTCATTAAAAGCCACTCGATTTGCAGATGATGCTGATAATAGAGGTGTAACTGGCTTTATGGCTAGTTTTACCAATAGAGCGTCTGGTCTTGGTGTTATGACTGATTCTGCTCGTTCATCTCTTATTTTATCAACACAAGGATATTTAGCAGAGTTAAAACACACCAATACAAGTTTTGCAGATTTACCCGATGGAATGAAAGAGGCTTTCCAAAGATGGGATATTAACGAAACTGATTATAATAATTTTAAACAAGCTGATTTCTTTGTTGACCCCGACACAGAGGGTGATTTTATACGCCCTGAGGAAATAGCAAAAGTAAGCGTTGAGTCTGCCCGTAAGTTAGAAATGTGGATGATGGATATGTCACAAGCAGCAAGTAACGAGCCAAGGCTTTTGACAAGGGCTATAACTACGGGAGCTATATTTGGACAGGCAAAAACAGGTACGGGATTGAGAGCCACAGCGTCATCGCTGATGATGTTTAAATCATTTGGTATATCGGTTATCCTTAACCACTTTTTACCAACCGCAAGGCGATTGGCTGACCCAAGTAAGGGGGCAGATAAATATGGAAGGGCCGCAGCTTTAGTGTTTGTGTCAACTATATTAGGGGCTGCGGCAATTCAAGGGCGAGATTTCGTAAACGGAAAAACCCCAAGAGATATGAACGACTGGAAGTTTTGGCAATCGGCTGCGTTACAGGGTGGCGGGTTTGGTATATTTGGGGATTTCTTATTTTCCGACCAGTCAAGATTTGGCAATACAATTATCGAAACAGTTGCAGGGCCAGTGGCGGGAACTCTTGCGGATTTGATGAAGGTATTTAAAGGAAATTTTGATAAGGCTCTTGATGAGGGAACTGAAACTAAGTTTTTTGCTGATGCTTACCAAATGGCTGAACGCAATATTCCAATGGTTAAATTATGGTACACAAGGCTATTCTTAGAAAGGTTTGTTCTTGACCATGCAGAAAGAGCGATTGACCCTAATTTTGACGCTCGAATGAGAAGAATAGAAAACAAAGCAAAAACCGAAAAAGGGCAAGAATTTTGGTGGAAACCATAATGAATAAATGTTACACTAACTCAAACAAATGGAGACTAAAATGTTAGAAATAATCCTTTCACCTATCAGACCTCAAGAGATTTCCGCTTCAACCACAACGGCAAGAAGTGTAGCGTTACAAAAGGATGAAATACAGGTTTATTGCGCAAGTGATTTTTACATTAAATTTGGCGACTCGACTGTTACTTGCACAACTTCTACAACAGGATATGATAAATTTTGCAAAGCAGGTCACTATGACTTAAACACAAGGGGTAAAACCCATGCCGCGTTTATACTTGGTTCTAGCACGGCAACAATATATTTAAACGAATTAACTAAAAACGACTAAATAAGCCTTGGCAGGTAGGCTTGTTCACATTGGAGCAAGCAAATGACAGTATCAACTGATTTAAATAACGCACGATACCAAGGGAATGGCGTAACAGATACGTTTGCTTTTTCTGGTAGGATATTTTTAACATCTGATTTGGTTGTTGATATTATCACAAGAGCCACAGACGAACTTGTCGAAACGCTATCTGTATCTGATTACACAGTAACTATTATAAACGCAGAATCTGCAAGCGTAACAGTTGATGCTGGTAAAATCCCTAGCGCGTCACAAGATATTCTAATCCGTAGAGATATTCCATTTACTCAATCCTTGCGACTTCCTACAGGTACAGTTTTCCCTGCTGCCGATGTTGAGAACGGATTAGACAAAGCGGCTATTCGTGACCAGCAATTAAGCAATGCTATTACTCGCTCACTTAGATACCCTGATAATGTTTCAGGCATAACAAATGCTGTATTGCCTGTTCCTGTTGATGGAACTGCTTTGGTTTTTAGTGGCACTACAGGTGAGTTAATAACTTCTGAGACATACATAGAAGACGCTATTGCGACTGCCACATCTGGAGTAACTGGCACAGCTTTAGTAACTGCCACAAGCACAACATCATTAACCACGACTGGAACTGGTAACAAGACTTGGACTATTCAATCTGGGCGCGGTTTTGCCATGGGGCAAAGGCTGCGTGTATCGTCAGATGATGGAACGAAGATTAATGAGGGTAGAGTTACATCTTACTCAGGAACAACACTTATAATTAATGTCGATTATGTTTCTGGCTCTGGGACGCACGCAGATTGGAATATATCTGTAGCTGGTGATAGGGGCGCGGCTGGTGCTGGGACTGGTGATATGCTGGGCGCAAATAACCTCAGTGATGTGGCGAGTGCGGCGGCTGCGTTTAATACAATTAAACAGGACGCAACAGATACTAATAGCGGTGTTGTGGAGTTGGCTACTAATGCAGAGGTTGCGGCTGGTACAGATACCACAAGAGCAGTAACCCCCGCTGGTTTAGCTAGCGTACTAACTCCGATACAATTACAATCATCCGTAGCCACCACAAGCGGAACAAGTGTAGATTTAAGCACGACAATCCCATCGACTGTTAAGCGCATTACGATTGCTCTTTCTCAAGTATCAACAAACGGGACTTCACCTCTAATTATTCAGGTTGGTTCTGGTTCTTTTGTAACAACGGGATATACAGGCTCGACATCTTGGGGGACAACCGTTACAAATAACTCAAGTGGAATAACTGCTAACAGCAATATGGCTGCGGCTCTGTTAGTTGATGGGGTCATAACTTTGATTAGTGTTGGTGGAAATAAATGGATAGCATCTGTTGTTTCTGCAAATGCGGGTGGCGCAACTTCATCAGTTGGTGCAGGCTCAATAACTCTTTCTGGGGCGTTGGATAGAATACGCATTACAACCGCTGGAGGTGCAAATACATTTGATGCTGGAAGCGTCATTCTTTCTTGGGAGACTTAATCTTATAATGAATCATGAAACTTTAATTCCAGACCCGCAAAGGTTTACTAATAATGACAATCAAGTTATCGCATTAGAAGCAATGTTTATTATTATTTTATTAGGCTATATCTTTTGGAAAGAAGTTATGTCGTATCGTGAAAGGCGTGAGACTAACAAGACGTTACAAGAGGTCTCGGAGGCACTTAATAAACTTGTTGGAGCATCAAATGCTAAAGGATAAAGTTATGCGCAATCACTTAAAAGTCCGTTCGGCTTGTAAGCGTTTAAATCACGCTATTGACACAAATCCTGATTTTTTCAAGGGTTTACAAATACCTGCGAATGAGGTTATCAAACAAGATACTCCGATTATTAGGAATGTAAGTATTGCGGGTGTTTTGTTGGCATTTTTTGTAAAGGTGTTTCATTGATGGATAGATTCAAGCTTGCCAAAGATTTAAAAAAGCACGAGGGATTTATGCCTCATGCTTATAGAGATGTTTTGGGGTTTTCTACAATAGGCTATGGAAGGCTTATCGACCAGAGGCTTGGTGGGGGTATTACAGAGGATGAAGCTGATTTCCTATTAGAAAACGATATTATCCGCGTTGAAAATGATTTGGATAGAGAATTTCCATGGTGGAGAAAACACCCTGAAAACGTACAAAGAGCAATGGCAAATATGTGTTTTAACTTAGGAATTAAAAAATTTAAAGCATTTAAAAACACAATAGCACTGATAAAAGCTGGCTCTTATAATGAGGCGGCGGACAATGCTTTAAAATCATTATGGGCAAAACAGGTTGGTAACAGGGCTGTAGAAGTCACTGATTTATTGAGGAAGGTTACGTTATGATTAGACAAAGAATGAGAGTTAGGGGCGGTTCTAGTGGGGATATCAGTGATATATCAAGTCCAGCCGATTTACCAAACTTATCTCTTTGGTGGGATATGTCCGACACATCTTTGATAACTCATTCGGGAGGATTAGTTAGTCAAGTCTCGGCAAAGTCAGGGTATGGCAATAATTTAACCGCGACGTTAACGGCGCGACCAACTACAAATACGCGAACAATTAATGGGCTTAATACACTTGATTTTAATGGAACCACGAATGTCCTCACTATGTTATCTGCTGATAGAGTTGTTTTAAGAAATTCCGTTAATACCGTATTTTGTGTAGCCGCTACAGACGATTCGACTACTCTAGAGCAAGGATTATTTGGGGTGGCTGGGTCTGGCGGGCGGCGTTGGGGGATATTTATTCAACCTGCCTCAAGTAGATATAGGATGGCAACAGGAACAGCGGATAGTTTAAATATAGTGACACTCGATACCAACCAGCATATTGTTGGATACACACAGGATACTGTTGATTTTAAATCTTACGTAGATGGGTCGGTTGGAACAACAGGAATAACTCAATTTCTAGGAAGTGACTTTAGCGGTCAAGTCGGGGCTATTTCAAGCGCAAGTTTCTTTAATGGGAAGTTTGCCGAGTTAATTGTATATAACCGTGTTCTTAGCGGAGCCGAAATATCTTTAGTAAATTCTTATCTTAAACAGAAATGGGCGACGCCATGATAAATAAAATCATCCCTGAAACCGGCTATGTTCCGCAACGCAAGGGGAATGTTTTATACGTTGAAAGCCAAACTGATTTAGAACAGGATTTATCAGGGTTTAGCGTTATAAAATTCAAACGTGGCGGGGATTTCGTATTTGATTTCTCATTACGTCCTTCCACAGATTACATGGCGTTTGGAGACTCGTCTGCGCCGAAACCAATAATTCGCAAATCGAACGCTGGTCAAATATCAGAAAATAATAAAATTAATGATTTAGTTTTTGCAGACTTGGATATTCGTGGCGGGCGCAGAGGGTTGTCATTTTATTCTTGCCAGAATATTTTGGCGCAACGTTGTCACTTTGGGGAGAACACACCTGACCCATTAAGCAACGGGATTTATGCCAAGTTTGTGACAAACATCAAGGTTTTGCAATGTACGGCAAGCGGAGTGAACGGCGATGTATTCTATGGCGTTGGTGTTAAGAACGCCGAATTGCGATTGAATGATTTTGGCTATGTGAATGGCGCGGGTGCGGACAATATCCAGTTCTCACATGAGAACAAAGTCGCGCAGATAAACTCGAACATTATCATTGAAGATAATATCCTACGTTCTTCGCCTGAAAGCACGTCAGGGAAAGGCGCGATTGCCATTGAGGGTACAGATAACTACAAAGTACGAAACAACCACGTAGAAGGTCGTTATTTTGGTATAACCTGTAACGGGACAAACGGGCTTATTGATGGAAATATTGTTTACGGCACAGATAAGTTCAATAAAAACGGGTTCGGGATTGGCGTGACAATGGATGCAGATAATATCTTAATCTCGAATAACACTGTGTATGACTCTGCCCGTGGCTTCATCATTTCAGCAAGCAACGCAACAGCCCCAAATATCCGAAAAAATATCGTATTTACTGGAAACAAAACGGCTGGATGCTTAACTGGCTTGTTCATTGATGTTCCTTATACAGGTTCCCAAGATGGGAATGATTTTGGCAAACGCTCTTCTGATATTGTTATCAGGTAAAAAAACCCCCTAGTCATAGGAGTAACTAGGGGGCTGACACAGAGAGGTAAATAATTCACGAAGCGTTTGCTTACATGAAAGGTCAGAACTTCATTGTAATTAACCCCATTTTCAGGCATAATGTCAATAACGATTGGAGAAAAACATGGAATTTATTACTAACCACTGGAATGATGTACTGTCTATTGTAGGGGCTGTTGTGTCTCTTGCAACAATTATTGTTGGGGTTACACCTACAACCAAAGATGATGAAATCTTGGGTAAAGTTGTGCGTTTCCTTGACTTGTTTTCAGTGTTACCAGTTAAGAAGTAAATGCTCAAAGCATTGCCATACCTTGCGGCTTTCTTAGCCGTAGGGCTTTCTAATTTCACAGCCTTTCAGTGGGGCAAAAATGTTGCACGACTTGAACAGTCAGACCAAATTAACAAAGAGCTTGCAAAAACAGCGCAACATATCATTGATGAACAAGCCAAGCTCCAATCAATTGAAGACGTTATCAGGAAAAGCCCTAGCAGTAAAATTAAGTCTCCTGTGCTTATGCGTACTCTTGTCAGGTTGCACGAGTGTGAGGGAAAGACCGCTTGTTAAGCATCCAGCAATCCCTTGCGATGTATCGGGTGACGTTGTGGATGATGTCTGCGTGGCCATTATACTTGAACGCTATCGCACAGCACTCAATCAAGCAAACGGTGGATAGCATGGAAGACGCTCTTATATTACTAGAATATGAGTGTGAAGATGAAACAGGCAGATATATCACTACCGTAATAGCTGACCGCAAGGATAACAAAACATTTGTCTTGCACTATCTTGATTTCCCTGAAATCGTTCAAATATGCCCCGAGACAGTCAAACAGGGAACAATCAAAAACATGATACGGACGCTATTCTCACAAGAAGGCGTTATCCCAAGGGTTAAATTTTACAACCAAAGAATGATTGACAGGGAAGAATTCGCCTAAAAAGAACCCCCGATGTGAGGGCATCGAGGGCATAAGATAAGTATATCAAGAAATGGTTACTAATTTGTAAACATATTTATGCGTAATTGTTTTTGTAAATGGCTGGTATTTTATAAGTTTCCGTTCAACCTCTCCATTATCAACCATAGCCGATAACCGCGTGTGTACGTCTGGCATTTTTACAGGCTCTTGTCGATAATGCTCTAACAGTTTATGCACGTCGGCCGAGGTCAACCAGCAATAATCAGACATTATTTGAAGAAGTATTTTTCTCATTATTTTTCCTATGAGTTATTAAAAAATCAAGTGCTTTTTGATAATTATCAAACTTAAATCGAATACCATTTAGTTCAACAAAATACGCCTTTCCAAGTGGAGCTATTTCAAGCGGGTGGTCTTCAGTCATTTATTTTTTTATTCCTCTGTAACATTCTTTATGGTGAACTTGACAATACGGGCTTCCCTCTGCAACGCTATGACCGCACCATTCATCGTCCTCGTAAGGAAATTGGCACATTTTGCGTTTAAGGGACATATATTGTACAGCATTATCAAGTTTTGTATAGACCCTATCTATATCCATCCGTGGCAGTTCTTTATTCCGCCAAGCATTCAAGGCAATAAATGATGAGTTTACAACCTCCCTACGTTTTTGTACACGAGTTAGCTCATTCACATTTCCACGGGTTGACTTGCGTTTGGCAACCTTACCAGCGCGTCGCAATTTATCAACGCGGGATATAATCATGTTCTTTGTAAACGGGGGCATTTTCTCTGCGATTAACTGGTATGATAACCCGTCATTGTAGTATTTAACCATTAGATTTTCAGTATCGGCGTCCATGTTGGTAAGTTATCTCCTTCTGTGTCTATAGTGTACGTTACAAGGTATTCAGGCTGTCCGAATTCATAAGCATACTGCCTGATAATAAGTTTTATATAATGCTCTGGTATAATCGTCCGTGGGTAAATTAATCTGTGTTTTGGTGTGTCGTTAATGGAGAGGATTTTATTCAAAATTCCACTCCACAACCAGTCGTGATTTTTCTTTTTCCGTGATGTACCGCTTTATCGCATCCTTGCCTTTACGCTGTATTCTCCGTGATTCCCATTTATCCTTGTAAAGTAGGTTTACCACTGTCACAGGGTCGCCACAGTAATCCAGAACCGCGTCTATGAAGTGTTTCTCTAAAAACGCGCGGTATTCATACGGGCGGTGGATGGATGGAAGTGATACGGATATTTTCATTTAAACCTCATACTCATGGATAAAAGTCACCATTGCTCGCTCACTTGGCAAATAGTCCACCAATGCCTCAATACGGGCTATCGTACACCATGTCTTGAAGTGGTGGATGGCTGGTGTGTATTGACGACAGAACTCATCACCAGCCTTTATTTCGGCTTCGTTGTTATTGAATAATTCCAGTAATCGAGCTTTGTAAATCTCGCACGTCCTAGCGCGGTCAAACTCGTTACGGATTGGCGGGGTCATGGTTATTTTCATGGCTTATCATACCCTCTCGCTTCTATAAAGGTTTCTAGGTCGGCAATGCGTTTCCGCAATTCAACTTCACCAATCAATTCGTTATGTGCATCAACCCAGCGTTGTAGTTTAGCTTTCAACTCCGCTATTTCCGCGTCCTTGGCTTTTATGATGCGGTCGTGGTGGTAGATTTCTCGCCTATTGCCGTTTATGGGTGGTGGTCTAACACCCCCTTTTGAACTCCATTGGTCAACTTGCAAATATCCAGTTGATGTCACTTTGCAATCAATTTCTATTTTCTCAGGCATTTCCATTTTCAATTATCCTTTTTTGCTCTAACACAGATTAAAAATATATCATCAGGAACATTAACAACATCAGGATTTGTTTTCTTGATAAACGCCGCCAACTCATCCCGCTCCTTGCGTAGTTGTTCG
>JACCDR011390747.1_pt1 | contig 19981 bp, 21 predicted proteins | sample 7446431 | NCBI WGS metagenome assembly JACCDR01 (sample SAMN15323443, study PRJNA562643) | freshwater metagenome | isolation source: river surface water | place: USA:Blue River Watershed | collected 2017-08-17 | reverse complement strand
TTTAGCACTCCATTTACAAGTTGCACAAGCGCTCCTGAACTCTGTATTCGGAAGTCATTGAGAACTGTAGCTACAGTACCGGGTGGAATGTTCCCACTACCCACATAAATGCTATTACTTGCTGCACTTTGAAGTACTCTCCAGCGATTGGTAGCTCGTACACCTAATGCGCCTGCAGGGGTTACGAACATACTTCCTTCTCTAAAGTCTCGCAGTGTTGTCGTATCTGCAACAGCGTTAATTTGGAATACTCTACCCGGAGCTCTGTATTGTAACCACGCTGTAGAGTCTCTGTCCCAGTAGTAGAGCGTCTTGTTACTCAACACATACGACCACTCTGACCCATTGGGGAGACTCGCATTTTGGTTGGGTACATTGTTCCAGTACAAAATACCAGAACCCTTGAACGATTGTCCAAAGGCTCCGGTACATACTATGAGTAGCAGAAAAGTTAAATATCTCATGTTAGCTTATTCTGAATCGTATTGAACCATAAGGTAGACCGTAGATATTGTCTGCACTCAGACCATAGATCTCGTTGATCGCTACCCCATTCAAACCTGCAGTTTCATCGTCTGGATAGAAGTCGATGTTCACTGCGTTACCGGGAGTACAGCTACTGGTGCAAGCAAGCCCAATAGAGAAGTTACCAGCTGTAACGCTTGCTACGCGCAAGTAGTAAGTCTCTACTTGTAATGCAGGAATTTGAAACTGCAAAGCTGCATAACTTGTGTTGTTTGTACTACCTGTGTCGGTAATGCTGGATAAACTACTACAACTTCCTCTGAATACCTGCAGCGCTATACCGAGTGCATCTGTGCTTGTGCCTGTACCTTGTACGGTAACAGATAGCTGATATGCACTTTGACACACGGGAGCTGTAAACTTGTACCACAGATCACCTACATAACTTGCATAAGTCCAAGATGCAGGTTTGGTAACACCTGAGTCAGTAGGACTTTTCACATTCTGAGCACAGTTCTCCAAGTTTGACCCTGTAAGCGTAGTCGTACCGGGACACACCAGTAGCCCACTGATAAAAGTACCGCCTGCACACGCATCATTTACAGGAGCTATTGCCGTACCCTGCCAATTGATGGTAATGTCGGCACTGTGACCTGCAGGAATCGTGTATCGATACACATACAGACCGGGGTTGTACCCAGCAAAATCTATAGACCCGTTGTAAGTCCCCGGAGGGGAAGGTGCTGGACTTAGCGTACCTACATAAGTCCAGCTCCCTCCGGTAGTCATCCCTGACTGATATGGTATGATTGTCGTTGGCATTAGTTACAGAGTGCTACTGTTTCAGTTATGCCTGCACATTGTACAGTAATGGTTACCGTTGCCTCGTTGGACACAGCTCCAGATGCGTTTTGTACCGTGTATTTGATGGTAGTACTACCTGCAAATCCATTAGCTGCCGTGTACTGTATTTTACCTGCAGCAACTACTGCTGTACCAGAAGCCGGAACTTGAGTAATTGTAAGCGTATTTGGATTGATGGGATTACCATTGTCCAAATCATTTAGCAGTACGTCCAGTGCAGTAGTAGACCCACAGGTCACTGTAAATGCATCGTTGTTCGCTGTAGGAGGTTGCACACAGTCAATTATTGTGTACACAATAGCTTGTGAACAATTACCATTCGTATCGCAGACTCTGAACGAGAAAGCGTCTTGCGTAACTGGTGTAGGTATTGTGTACTGTACAGATCTTTTGCCGTTTGCATTCACCGTCAACGTCGGAGCCAGCGTACCAATTGGAGTAGGTGGTATCAGAAACTGAAACGAGTCCCAGTCTATAGTAGCTCCACTTTGCACAACAAGTGCAGACTCAATATCAATGGTGACCGTATCTCCGGGATTTGCCTCACAAGCAAGTGTGATCAACTGGTTTGGAGACGTAATCGTCACACCTGTTTGGTTGGGTGGATGTACAATAAAAGTAATTGTACCCGCATTTGACTCAATACCGAGTGCATCTTGCACGGTCCAGTAACCTGTGTACGTTCCCGGTGTTACTGTACCCAGCGCTGTAAACGATACTGATGTACCTGTAATGTTCTTTGAGAACCCTGTTGGTAGGGTGAACGATGCAGTAGGCCAACTCGGTACGAACCCTACACAACCTTGAGGATCTTGTAGTGTACTTATACCAGAGACAAACCCACTAGTTGTGTTACCATACAGGTTTACTGTAAAGTCTGGAGATGTAGGACGACAAAAACCATAGTTGTAGTTAATGGTCTCCGTACACCCATTACAATCTGTAGCTGTGACCGTAAGCGTAGTTTGTGTGGGAGGTGTGCGAGTAAGAGGAGTTAATCTGAGTACAGACTGAAATCCTTGACTTAGTACGCTTACTCGATTCCACACTTGCGTATCAAAGATCCAATTGAAGGTGAGTGCGTTGCATATTTGAGTAGACCCATTTGTGGAACTGCCAAGAACTGTGAACACGTAATCAGATCCTTGCATTTGCACAGTAGGTTGTTGCAATGTAAGGGTAGAACAAGGGTTGCTTACACTTACTGTGTAAGGAGTGCTCACACCACAACCATTAGTTACGTTTAAAGTGATGACTGCAGTTGTTGCTACAGTCTCATTTGCATAACTGATCACAGTCTGAATTATGCCATCAGGAGATGTTCCAGTAGCTGGTGCAAAAGAAACTCCTGCAATGCTACTTGAAAACGCATAGGTAAAAGGTCCAGTACCTGTTACCTGTATGATTTTAGTCACTTGGATCATAGTAATACTGTAAATGTACTCGCAGAACAATCCGTATCATCAGATATATCTGTGAATGTGTTAGAACAATCTTGCTCTAAAATCTCGTTGGGTGTGTAGTTACCGGTAACACCACTTGTTTCAACCAGTACACGGTCTGTGTCGTCACAATCGTTTGCTAACGCTAATCGACGAGCCCAACTTCCTGTAACCAATTTACAGAAGTCAGGCTCATTGCAATACACTCCATACAGATAGTTTTGAGCTATTCTGTGTGCAGCGTTCTGTGCTAAACAGACTTGTTGTTTAAGAACATCCACAGTCACCGTTGTTTGTTGTACCTAAAATAGCGCTCATCGATTCGTACACAACACAAGCTTTGCTGTAGGTAAATTCCGTACAAGTATTGGCTTGCGATAGCAGATCGTGAAACACGTATGCCCAAAAGTACTCATTATGGTTACAAGGTTGGGTGTTCAAACAATCAATACTCTTGTCTGCATAGTAAGCAAGAAGCTTACAGGGTACAGTAGGTGCATAGTACCAGATATAAGTATCTGTGTACACTGTACCTGAAGAGTTTGGAGTAGCTTTTACTTCAATGTAGTATACACCTTCGCTAAAGGTATTTGATTGACCAATTGCAGCAGGTGTAAGTTCAAGCGTATCTGTGTCTATGTCTTCTTCTTCGACCTCAATTGTGGTACCGGTATTGCAGTTGTAGCGCACACGCACAGTGAGTGCATGTGTGCTACCGTCTGCATAAGTTTCCAGCAACGTAGAGGTAATAGACAACAGTGTACTAGTTGCCGTTATTGTCATTGCGTCTGTCCATTATAAAGTGCCAAATCGGGTTCAGTATCTGCGTAACAACTACTGTAAGTATCAATCCTAATGATCCCGTAGAAATTGCTTCTGCGAGATCTGCTCCAACTGTTTCAGAGAACATGATACCAATCGAGCTCAATGCAGAGAACACTACAGTAAAAGCTTGAGTAAGCCCATTAGGAGATTTCCACAGATTGCTCAGAAAAATACGCAACTTGAACTCGCCTGTGCGAATCTTGTCGATGATCTTGAATGTAAACGTAGCAAGGCTGGGAATCATTATCGTAATAATAAACTCCCAGTTCTTGGCAAGTACTTCCTGAATCCCGACTTGAGGATCGAAGCCTAATTCCAAACCATTTACACCAAGTATGATGAAAATGATTGTGATTACACTGCTCAGAAAGTTCAACGACTGAAAACGTGACTTAACCATATCAGAGATTTAGAAAGGAGAAGGCTGTTACACCTTCTCCAATGAAAGACTATACAAACACAGCACTCGATGTTGCAGATTCTTTGAACTCTACACCAGTGTTCGACGCAAGCCAAACACCTACCGTAGCATTCAAAGCCGTAACCGTAGCAGCGTCTTCAGTTGCAATGGTATAACCCGTATTTGCACTTGCAGTAGGGTTGCTTACACTTGCAGGAAGACAGATGACTTCTTGAGCGTAGTTCTCAGTATTAAGCCCCAGTACAGGCGACTCAGTGTTGAGGTGCTCAATGATTGTAACGGTGTACCCTTCCTGATTCTCGTTCAGGTACTGCTTCGGCAGCAGAGGGTATTCGTTGTTGTGGACATAGTTTTGCAGCGTCAAGATGCGTTGCCGTGCACGACGGTGGTATTCCAGAACTACTTGACGACCCGTGTTGGTACCGTTGAAACCAGTAGACACTACTTCTTTGGTGTAAGTAGGTTGAACGCCTCCGATCTCGTAGTTACCCAGTTGGGTTTCAGCACGGCTTACTACACTTTGTACGTCGTCGAATACTTCAAGCAGGTTTTCATGCAGTGTTACAACCAGAAGCTGGTCGATGGTAGCAGCAGAGCCCGGAGTGACAGCACCCAAGTTTTCGATGGTAGCCGTAGCAAGACCAGCTTCATTTGCAATAGCCGTATTCAAGCTGTTGATGAACGTGCGATTGGGTTTGAAGGTAGCTTGGATTACAGTACCGTTAACTGTGTAACGTGCAAAGTTGAAAGCCGCAGAAGTTGCCGTAAGCGTACCAATGGTCGTACCAGAACCACCAGAGCTCTTTATACCAAAGATCACAAACGGTACGTTACCACTAGCCAACAACGAGTTGTTAGCGCTCACATACTTGGAGTAGTCGCGATTCATCTTCAGTGCAAGATTCTGCAACACATAGTCTACCGGATTACTCGGAGCCGTTACAGGAAGATCTACCGTAGCTGAAAGTACTTCACGGTTATAGCCGTGCGTAATGTCAGTACGTACACCTTCCAGCGTCGATACGATTTTGTAGCGTTCAGTCTTCGTAGACGTACTTGCAAGTAGACCAGAAATACCACGAATGTGCTCCATGTGATAGCGACCCACTTGGAAGCGACGAGTGCTTACACTTTTTACCGTGTTAGCTTTGATCAACGTACCACGCAGGAGCGCTTTGTCGCCTACATTAAACGGACTTGCTTCGTTGATTTGGCTAGAGTTAGGCGTACCTTGGATCAGTTGAATGGCGTCAACCGTCGAAGCCGTAGCTCCGGGAGAAACCCAAGTGCGACCATCTTCAGCTACAACACCAAGTTGCAAGCTCGAAATGTTCAGTGAAGTAGTACCGTTGTCAACCGTAGTCGTACCACCAGTAGGTTGAGTGATTGCACCGTTTACAGTCGTGTTCGTAGAAGCCCAAGTATTTACGTTACCAGCAGCAGTAGCTACGGTATTGGTAATCGTTACAACAGCCGCAGCGTTCGATGCACTCAGGTTCAGCGTTGCGCCTACACCGTTGATTGCAAGAACTACTGCAGCAGCTACCTCAGTAGCGGTAGTAGCGCCACTAATGTCAATAGCTACGCGACCTGCTGTAACACCACCCGTCTTCTCAAACTCGAACACTGTAGCCGTGTTCACTCCATCGCTCAAAGTGAGCGTTTGTGCGTCGGTGATAGATGCAGCTGCAGGAAACGTGATCGAACCTACAGCATAACCTCCACCAAGAGCCAAATTACCATCAGCGACAAGGAAGGTCGTCTGCGGAATTTGATTTCGATTTGATGCCATCTTTGGAATCAATTTACTCAGTTAGTAATAACCCCTGTTTTGTCAGAGGCAAGTTGAAACTCATTAACCAGTCCAAGACTTCTCGCAGCTTCTTTGACTGCAGCATCCACAATGTTATCGTGGAAGTTAGGATGCAAGTCAATATCTACTGGCGGAGAGCCTGCACTGTAGAACCCTGTGCAATCCCCGTTCAACTCCTGACAACGCAAGAAATCAGGAGTATCGTACTGTCCAAAGAAAGGACGACGTGGAAATCGCAAGTAGTCAAATTGTACGCTACTAATTGTGAATCCGGTTTCACTGTGTACGTAGAGTGATAAACCTACTTCTGCAGACGATTTAGCGATTACACCAATCAACCTTGACCATTTTTTCGATGGTCGTTGCAGGTGATCTCGTAGAATATCAGGAAGTCTGTTGTAACTCTCTATGACTACATTTACCTGTCCACAATTCGTATTGGCAGCAACTCGCTCAAGGTGGAAGTAAGGATACTTTAGCTGTTGCAGATTGAACTCATAGACGTTGTTGATTGCAGCAACCGGAACCAGCATAGGTTGATCTGGTGCAGTAACCAACAGAGACCCAACCACACCTTGTCGCTGAATCGCCGAATCAGACTCAACAATGGTTTTTAACACCTGCTGTAGTCCCGTATACAGGAACTCGTCTATCTGGTAGGAACTGAAGTCCTGATGATAGTTGGAAGCGGCTCTGTTGAACCGTTCCTTAAACAACTGGTGTGATTGGAGTATCGTCATTGCATGTCAATATTTATGCCAACATTCTTCAGTTCTTCGCGCATAATCGCAAACCCGTTATCAGATGGGATAGCATCTCCTTTCTTCTTCGGGCTTGGATCGTAGTTATCCATTTCCTGAGCCAAGTATGCAGCGAGTGCCTCTTTGGACTTCCAAGACGCTCTTGCAGGATTGTCTCGTTGAGATTTCCAGATGAGGCGTCCACTTTCGATGTAGAGCAGATTCACATTGTACGCTTGAGCTGCCATGTAAGTGGAGAGGAACAACTTGTAATTCTTCTTCAACATTTCCACAACATCCAAGAACTGCTGTATCTTTTCTCGCTTAGAGCCCCGATCATTACTTGCCACTTTGTTTTTGATAAAGCGGTTGAGTTGATCGTAAACTGTGTTTGCAGAAACCGCGCCTCGAACCAGATCAAGCATTACTGCAATCTGATAGAGTTTAGCCGGTTCATTATTGCGATGAAGATCCAACAGAGCTGCTACAGCTTCGTTCTCCAGATTATCCATACCGATGCGGTCAATGACTTCTTCGTCTACTTCTGCAATGTAGAAGCGGTGAAGATCTCGATTTACAGCATCACGGGTCTTAGCGACTTCAGGATGGTTTTTAACCAACTGAATAGCCAAGCGACCACGACTGGTATCGGAGCTAAACACATTAGCACCTTCGTACAGCGTAATTTCAAAACGCTCAATCTTGGTCTTGTCCTGAGCATCTCTCATACGCACGATACCGTGTTCTGTGTTGCGAATGCTCAAGGGAATGATTGGCGTGTATACATCAGGATCAACTCCATCAAGGATCTCGTAGTAGCGTTGACGCATAATAGTGTCTTGCTTTACGATCTCTTCGAGCAGCGGTTGCCACTTGTCGCTTAGACCGTACCGACCACGAATCTCAAGTACGCTAGAGTCTTTCAAGTGATTTGGAATCAACTCCTCAAGACCAGTTACATATCGACTCGTTTTCTGACTGGGTACAAAGCGCAAAGTTTCAGACACATTGCTGGGTTTGCGTTTACCTGAAGTCTGACCCGTCTCTACAAACTTCTTTGCAATCGGGTCAAAAACCCGTACAGGCGCTTGTTGACGCCTGTACGGAGATTCCGTTTGTACAAATTTAACTACAACTCGTTCCATGTTTTTCGTACATGTTTAGTGTGAAAATTAAGCGACGACTAACGGCATCGTCATAATGCGGCTAGTATCCCATACAGCAAGACCGCAAGAGCTTGCACGATAGATACCAGCTTCTTTGTTCAGAGCACCTACAGTTTCGCCATTCTTCTTAGCGCCAGTGTAGATGTCGTATACGTTAGATACCATGAAGTACTCTTCGTAGGCTTCCTCGTACACCATAGCGATGTTCGAGCGAGAGCGAGCGCTGGCAGGAGCCATGTCCGTAGCGCCAAGATCGAGTACATCGAACGTGAAAGATTCGAGCGAGTAGTTCGTACCTTCCAGTTTTTCAGGATAGTAGCGCGGATTGTCCTTGGTCGGGTCATACATCACTTTCAGCGTGATACCGTTAGGCATCAGTACTTCAGTGAACTGAGCACCAAACTTCAATGCGTTGCTGGTAATCTCCGACTGGGTTGAGCTAATGAAGTAGCTGTCTTGAACCACAAACGGGTTAGCGCTGGCTACGTCATTTACAGCAGAGCTGAACAACTCAATACCACCCTTACCTGTGCGCAGTACGACTACAGGTTCACCTACGCCATAGCGAGTCGTGAATTTGTCCTGAATCTTGTTGTAGATGTCAAACAGCGTAAGACTACCGTTATGCGGATGGAAGTAACCGTCACGACGAATCTGACGCCAACCGGGACCAACCTTGATTGGACGACCATAGGCATCATACGTGATTTCCGTGCGACCAAGCTCCATCATAAAGTTCTTGTCTTCATTGAGGCGTTCAGCAAGTCGCGCTTCAGCCATCGTAATGAAAGACTTTTCAGGAACCATCTTGCTCTGAGTCTTGTCTTCAAGACCGTGTTGCATCACATAACCAACACCGAGAGCACCATCTTCGTAGCGTGCACGTGAACCGCTGATGCCATAAGACATCCCACTGGCTTTGCCTTCCATCTCAAGACGGATAAACTTGTCGGTAACTTCGATCTTACGACCTACATAACCGATTTGACCTTGCAGTTCAAACACGTTGCCGAAGTAGTCGCCACCATACTGGTAGTTAAGTTCGTCTACGGTGCTGGTACCGCCATCATAAATCCGGCGATTGGTTTGCAGGTATTTGGGATCAATCCAAGAGTCAGCAGCACCATCCTGCAGACGCACTTTGTACGCCCATTCAGAAACAGCTACTTGTGTTGGATGACCAATAATACGCAGCAAAGGCGCATCGTGGCTATCTGTTTTCAGCAGCACAGGTTCATGGAACCAGCCCTGATCCAGATAAATGGTAAACTCAGAATTGAGAAAACCGGGCTTTTCGGGTAGAGCTGGGTCTACACGAGTAATGTAAGCGTCGGCAAGTACATCTTCCATCAAACGCCACGAATAATCCGTGTGACCGGGTTCCGTGCTCATCACGTTACCTTGAGCTTGTGTCAGCCACACCCAAGGTTTGTTGATGATATTGCTTTCGATTTCCGATGAAAAGCGCCGAGCATCAATCATCCCAAAATAAGTTGGGCCGTAGTTGCGGAACAATTGAGCGTGTGTAGCTGCATCTGCAGAACTACCACCCCAAGCACTCCGTACTACTTTTTGAATAGCTGAACGTCTCCGTATCATCGTAAAAAAGTATTAGCTCAGTGGTTGAATATCATCCCAAAGACTTCCAGTGGACTTTTCTTTGGGATTAGATTTCATCTTGGAGATGAGACTTTGTGCACTTCCGCGCTCTAAAGCCTCTTTTTTCTTTTCTACCTCTTTGGTCTGCGCTTTTGCAGCAAACGTAGAAAAGTCAAACACTCCATTCTTTTCATCAAAGTAAGTGTACAGGTCAGCAAGTTGCATGATTGCTTTTGGTGACTTCTGAATACTGCTATTCACTCGTTGAATAAATGCAGGATCTAGCGCTTTTTTTACTGCTGTCTTGCGCGAAGTATCCCAAGGTGTAGCGTCAATCTCTTGCATGACTGTGTTCATCAATGCACGATTAGCTTCTTCTTGAGCAGCTTTCTGCGCTTCAACCTGACTTGTAATTTCATCCATTCTTGCTTTTGCAGCAGCTTTGTCTTCTTCTACAAGTTTTTGAGCAGTAGCAACCAACTCCTCACTTTCAAGTAAGCCTTCAAGATACGATGTGAGTCTCGCTTCGGTAGGGAAGAACTTTGAGCCCTTCAACTTGCTTTCCAGATAAGCATAAGCAGATTTGTCGTCTGCAATTTTGACTTCTTCGTAAGCAGGTTCAACTGCTTGATTAAAGAACTCGCGTAGCTTGTCTACTGTAGCTTCGGGGCCGAGCGTGACTGCGTAACGTATCAATGAGGCTGCAGCTTCTCCAGTAGATTCAAGCACCATTTGTGTGATGCGGGATGGAATTTCCTGAAGAACTTGGTCCAGTTCATCAACTGTACCTTTGAACTCGTCATTTTGTGATGCAAATCCCTGTTCTACCAGAAACTCATAAAACGCACTGACTCGTCCATCAGCGTCCTCGGAAGAATCATCAGAAGTTTCTTGGGTCTCTTCAACCTCTACAACTTCTTTTTCTTCAGGGGGATTCTCGTTCCCGCTTTGGGTCTCACCAAGATCGAAATCGATGAGATCACCAAAAAGACCATTTTCAGCCATAAAGTAACGTGTTTAGATTTTATAACAAATTTGTAGTAAAATCCTCATTAGGCTTTACTACGTTCATTTTTCTTCAATTCTCGCTGCAATGCGCGATCCTTCTCATTCTCTTTCGTCTCATGCTCAAGCTCCATGCGCTTAGCAGTAATCATGTCGTTCTCCTTGTTCTGGTCAATATCGTATTGACGTGCAAGCATTTCCTGCTGAACTTCCAAGTTAGCCTTGCGCGTCTCAGCATCTTTTGCAGCTTTGAGATCAATCTCCTGAAGCTTGGCTGCAAGGTTAGCTTGAATTTGGTAGTCAAGCAATTCTTGCTGCGCCTTCTTAGCAGCTTCAATGTTAGCAGCTTGAGCTTCACGTTCTTCACGCAGTTTTTCCTGCATGTCTCTGGAAGCTTGGCTAATGATCTCGTGAGCTTCTTCTACCGAATTAGTCGTAACCAGCGCTTTGAGAACACCAGATACAATCTCAGCACCTTCTCCTGCGTTTTGTGCAAATGAGAAGACGTTATCCATCATGGTACGGAAATACCTTTCTTCTTTACCAGACACAATTTGGAATAGTCCAATGTCTTCCAGTTGATCCAAGTGTTCCGGTAGTACCTTGAAGTACTCTCGACTACCGTCAGGAAGAACTGCTTCAAGATCGTAAGACATTAGACTCTCATCTTCTGAAAATGCCTTACGGATCATTGCAGAAAGATTGCGCACGTGTTCGTTGAGCGCACTATTCCAGACCAGATCCAAGAAGTAGAACAGTGACCCTGTAGCTGCGTTTGACTGGATAAGATCTCTACGATTATCTGTTGCAGTTGCTTGTGGGTTTGACTGCGCCTCACGTGCAGGAGAAATTCCCATACGCAGACCAACACGTTGATCAAGCATACTGCAGAAGTTCTCCAAGTTCTGCAGAATTACAGATCCATCTGTAATGGTATGTTGCACGCCAACACCACGAGTAGGAGGAGGCGGTAAACCTTTGTAGTTCTGAGACGAACTTGTCAATCGTTGACCTGTAGCTCGTGCAATGATGTTCTGTTCAAGTACAGGATCTACACCCAGTTCTGCATTACCCTGATGATCCAGTGCAAGGTCTACCGGTATCTGATCTACGTCCAAGATGGTTTCCTGACCAATAAACTTAGCCATCTCCCGATCCTGTAGTCTTCGTGCACCCATATACTGAAACACATACGGAAGAGCTCGCTGTATTGGAGAGATAGCTTTTGCGTTCCTGTTAAAGAAGATTCCACCTTTGTACGAAAGCTCAAACCGATTGAACACATCCAGACCATAATCAGGTTGGAAGGGTACTTCTCGCATGTCGAAGTACAGGTCAGAACCAACTCTGGTCAGTTCGTGTCTACGTGGAATCCATACAATAAACGCTTCGTATTCATTACCATTAACAGACCACACATACTTGGTAGACTCCTCCATGTACGGATTCGTGTAGCGGACTTTTGATGCAGTCTTTGGAATGATGTCAGCTCTTGAGTTGAGTTGCACAGTAATCTTCTCTCCGTACTCATCTTTATGCGTCAGGAAGATTACCTCACTGAAAGCCTTGAACTCCATGTGTGTGCGCCAAACCAGTTGATGCCAAGTTGTATTTGCAATCTGGTTACCTTGGTGCAGACCTTCCCGTATGTCATTTTCAGACCTCGAAAAACCAAACTGTTCAAGTAGGGAGTAAAAACGAGTGTGGTCGAATACAGGTCTTTCAACATGATCTCGTGTAATGGAGTTACCACGTTGAGCATAAGACATCATTTTGATGAAGTCTTCCTTGTTCTTGATTCGGTTACCATACTCATTGAGCGCGTCTGCTACCGTCAAACTATCCTTGTACCAAACATAGTCGCCTTTTTGAATAAAAGGTTCATTTGGGTTCTTGTTAAAACCCGTTTGCTTTGGATTGAGTACAGATATGTAGGGTACGCCATTCTTCCACCCTGAGTACAAAAAGAACCTTGCAACATAAGCAAGATCTTCTAAGGTACCTACCTTTTTGGTGCGAATGTCTTGTGTAACATCCGTGTATTGCAACAGCTTGTTGAAGATGATCTCGCCCTGAGACATAAACTTTCTGCGGTCGAGTTTAGCCAAAGGGCTATCCTTGCGCAGCGACTCAATATACTTACCCTGCTGTTCTTCATTCATCTGAGACATCTCTTCTTGCACCATCTCTATGATGCGCTGAAGTTCGACATCTACAGCAGCTTTGACGTTTTGTTGGAACTCGACATCCTTACGACGTACAGCTTTGGCTGTAAGTAGCATCATACGCTGCGTACTCTCTCTTGCCAAGAGCTCTCCTTTGAGAATATCAATCTTGTTGGGTAACGGATTGTATGTGTTGAACTCTTCTTCGAGCGAACCAAATTCTCCAAGGATACCACAGTAGCGTTTCAATTCCTCTTCAAATCCTGTAAAGTCGTTGTTCATAAACTTGTAGATGCGATCCATCTCATCCAAGTCTTCAATACGAGCAGTTACAGGGGAGGGTATGATGCGATCACACTGATATTTATACCAAGCCTCATCTTTTTCAGAGTCTGGTACCTTGAGTTTAACGAAGTCTCCTTGTAGCATTGTTTATACGTTTTTTGGCTAAGTCTCGATAAAAAGACATAGATGAACTGCGTACTTCTCTATTGGAAGCAGCCGACTCTTCTCTGACTTGATGATCGTATAGTGCTAAAATTGCACCTCTAAAGCCGTCAACTGCGTCAAAATTACCGTCCAAGGTATAAGCCATAAGCTGACGTACCAAGAAAAGATCCGGTAGTCGTTCAACATTTCGCTTAACACCATCTTCTAAAAGCTCTGTTTCTTCCAGTAACCACTTGCTTATTGTCTTAGCCATTTGAAGCTTTGCAATGCGGTTACCTACCACATATCCGTAAGACGTAATATTGGACTGATAGATATTACTACCCTGTGCATGTTGTGGTGAAGGTCTTAACAAATAGGTCTTATTCTTTGCAATGTAGTGCGCTCTGCAATCAGCTCCCCTGTTCTTTTCGTAGTTCAATCCTTGAGGTGGATTACCATAAAGCGCTAACAACTTCTCCTGTGTCTCATAGTAGTCTTCAAGCCCTCCATCTGGTTTATCATTGTACGAAGCAACAATGGTATTACCTCCAAATCCTTCACTTGCGTACTTTGGATTCATTACAATGTAAGTACTGGCAATAGAGCCACCTCCATTCAAATCCTCTTCAACATAGGGGTCGTGTCCAATAAACATGTACATATCGTTGGGGATAACTCCATTAATGTACTTTGGAGGATCATACATTACTACACATCCATTAGGCCGTTTTCTCTTTGCCAAGTTCACAGGAAAGTCGATAAAAGGATCCCCTTCAGGATCCAACTCATACCTGACCCCATTTGGACTGGTAGAATCCCAAATCAACTTTACAGGAGTCATTAGCGATTCGTAGTAGTTATTTGTCAGCAGTTTACGCTCTCGCTCTGACAACTCTTCGTAAGGCATGAGTTTACCTTCCAAAGACAACCACATTTCTTCAATCCAGCATGGACGGTTCATCTTCTCCGTGCGCAGCGCATCTGAATCCGAACTCTTTGCAGCCTTTAGCCGAATGCGCTCTACGTGCCTTGCAGCAGCCTCAAAGTCTGTATTACCATTCTCATCCTTGTACTGGCGCAGCGTCATATAGAAAGGCAGGAAGAATCCTGTCTTGCCCTCTTTACCTTCTGTTCCATGCACATTAGGTACAGGTAGCACATCGTAATCCTGTGGGTTAAGCATCATCTTCTTTGCTGCAACCACTCTAAGCAAGTTGCCAGAAGTGCCAATATAGATCTCTGTACCAAATCGCACACCTTCACGTGCAAGGATAGACTTGTTTGATCGGTTGATTTGTTCGCAGTTTGTAGCAAGACCAAACTCTTCTACAACTGAAAGTAAACTACGAGAACCTGAAGCTGCTTGTGCACCATCCTGCTTCTTCTCCGAATAACTCACATGATACAACTTGGTTTCAGTACCTTGGTCTTGCCACTTACCTGCAATGTTGATCTTGTAGGTGTATGCAAAAGGATTATCCTTATTATTCGGCTTGAGTGATCCTGAAAACTGACGATACAAAAACGAAGGCGTATAGTCCAAATCTCCTACTTTACCATACACGCCAAGTCCAATTGAACTACTCTTCTTAGGATCAGCTTTGGCTTGCATGGAGATCTCAAGCTTAGTCAGAAACTCGCTGGACTTGGATGTATCCGATGCTCCAACCGTAACCTCTGCTACCAATTGATCTGAAAGAAACTGATCGTTATAATGTGTTGCACCATCATACAACAGCGCATGTTCTACTTCGCCTACAATGCGGTACGACTTACCTCCACCACGACTACCCATAATAATCACATTGTGCGTCTCATTCTCATACAGCGCTCTACCCATAGGTTTAGCGTGTAGTTTGCGCAGATACTCAAGTGGGTCAGTGTACTCTTTAAGCTCTCCCTTACTGTTGAGTGCAGAAGGATGTTCTTTCATCAACTGCTCTATCTCTGTATGTGACAGGAAACTCATATCCCTAACCCAGTACAGAGAAGTGTAATGTTCATCTCTGAGGAACCCTGAGAAGCCGCGAGCTGCAGCAATGTAATACCCTATCTCCCATTCCAGATCATCGAAGTCGGGTTTTACAAACTTTGTCTCCTTGTTGCGCTCCGTGATCTGAATAACAAAGTAGTTCATGTAGTGGTAAGAAGGTCCGGTCATGTATCTGTACCCACCAAACATCTCACCCCACATTCCTTCTACAGCTCGCTTGAGTTCAATAGACCAGAAGTGTGCATATCTTGGATCATCCGGATGATACTTAGGTATGTCAGCTTTGAACTGTTTACGGTTCTCAATCCTGATGTAACCCGTGTAAATACTTCTACCCTCAATCGTTGCTGTCATCTGAGTTTACTTTTAGCGCCATACCCTTCTCTCTTGGAGATAAACTCCTTCCACCAAATATACGAGTACCAGAATCTTCCTCTTCAAACTGTTTACGGATCTCCTCGTACTGATCGTAAATCACCTTGCTGTTTCTGCGAATCTGGTCAAGTTGCACCGCAGTTCCCTTTATAATGACAGGATTGCCTTTACCATCCAATATCAATCGACCATCTTCATCCTTAGCAGGGTAGTCAAGCGTATACCCGGTGTTATTAAGAAACGCAGCTCTTCCTCGCATACTCTCTTCTTCATCCTTGAATATGCGAGCTATTGACGATAGTGCTACATCACTGTACGCAGCCATAATCTTTTGCACAGTCTCGTTGGCATAATCAAACTCAGGTAAGTAAAACCTGATTGTCTCTTCTCTCACACTTGGAGCTTGACGATAAACCTTATTGTCATAAGTAGGATCGCATAGCATCCAAATACACCACATCGTCTTAGACGATAGTGTTTTACCCTCGTCCCAAGTATAAAGCTCATTAAAGGGAGGGATATACTTCAACTGTGGATTGAGTTTCCAGAAGTTCTCCTCAATGTTAAACGTACCTGAGTTGATCTTTACCAGCTTATACATTAAGCATTCGTCCTTGTATGGTTAAGTAAAACGTGTTCTGACTCTGAGTTCCAACAGTAATCGACTGAGTTACAATGGTATCTGTTCTACCGAACTCTTTTAACACTGGAGGGAACTCCTTTGGTGTATGGTAGACCCCGCTAACTATAGTAGCGTCACCTTCCTTTACAATGCGCACATTGGTACAACTGCACCCAGACTCTGCAAATACAATAGGATCTATACCAGTGTACTTGAACGCAAAGTTGTAAGTCTCGTTGGGGCGCACATCTCGCAGATTAAACACATTGGTATCCCACATAGGTTTGCATTTTTTAGACGATACAGCCATCTTATGAAAAGAGCAGCCACATCGAATGCAACTACCCCTTTGTTCACAAGCCGGGCAAGTGTGTTTACGCTTCAGGTATTTGAGTATGTACCTCTTGTGCAGTATCCAGTTCAGATTCCCCTGCAACCAATACACTGGACTCAAAGGATCCTTTTTCAGCGATGATGACACGTATGCGAGGTCGTTGTATAATCGCATACCCAAAGTCTTGATGGTCAACCATCGTGGGGCCAATCGGGTTAGGATAATCTGGATGTAAGTATTGCGACTCATAACCTACTACTACACGCTCGTGAACAATAACCTGCAATCCTGCAATGTGTACAAGCGTACCGGGTACCAATATACTCTCATGTGCAGGAGCAGCTACAATAATAGCTTTTTGTGTGAAATTGTACGGATCCTCTACCGGGTCATCATCATATCCATTCCTCGTCTTGCCTTGCACGCGATTTGCAGAAGGAAGAATTAAGCCGGATTTGGTCTGCACACCTTCACGCACCATCAACCGTACAATAAACGAATCAATCGGTTTGAGTGCGGCATAACGAGGATCCAGTTTGAAAATACGCTGATTGTACGCAGCTCTACGACTACGCTCAATCACTACCTGTTCTACACCAGCGCTCTGGTTGAGCAGTGCCTTAGCCAACTCAGGATCTACAGCTTGACGTGCAGTAGTCGTAAAGAAGTTCTTCTCTTTTGACTCTCGCACCTGATCCTGATATGCAATGTCCATAGCAGTCTTCTTTTTTAGGTTACCCTTAGACTCGTGAATATTCACTTTGGTCGTTTTTTGAGTTTGAAAAATTCGTTAATGTCATCTACTCGAACCGCCTCAACTCGTGAGATCTGATCCAAATGACTATCAATGTTAAACATCATAGTATCATAATCGATACCCAGTTCCTTTGCTTTTCGCAATCTCCACTCCTTAGCCCTTTGAGGATAAGCCTCTTCTAACTGCTCAATTACAGCCATCCAGTACCTAATCCTAAAAACAGCATAAGTGTTGTGTTTGTAGTCTCCCAAGAGCATCTTATGCACTTGGTTTACCAATCTGTAGTACCGCAGCTCAAACCTAAAATGCTTTCCAATAAAGATGATAGATCCAGAGTAATGCGGTTTGCGTAGCATTTGTTTAACACCTGTCCACATACTCCCTACAATGCTTTCAACTTCATCGTAGGTTAGTCCAAGCGTTTCAGCAGTTCTTCTTACAGGTTCGTCCATTAGCTGATGATTTTACCTATCAGTGTAACTTGAAGTTCAATTAGCTCTTTACCTGCATCAAGTTGCTTCTTGATTGTAGATAATTGCACAGGTAGATCATAGTACGTCTTGCACCCATTGAACCTGATCTGCAACCATCCTTTCTCAACCAAGCTTTTTACCCTCATAGTCAATGCAGGAGAAGAAACCCCTAATTGCGACATCATAAACTTCCGCTGCACTCCATTAAAACAATTCAAGGGTGCAGGAGTGAGTAACCTGTAGACCAGAACCTCTTTTTCAGCAGTGGTCAACTTGTTCTCTTCTCTTACCAGTGTCTCTAAACAATCCAGTAAGAACTCACAAAGTTGACTCTTGTCCCGGAGCTGCCGTACATACGTGTGCTGTAAAATTGTGTTGTTGTCTTGCATAATTACCAAATTGCCGTAAATTTACACACAAATCTTACAGTTCAATGAAAAACTTAACAAATTTCCACTGGTCAGCTATTGCAGCATTCGTGGGAATCATTCTTACTCAGATAGCTAACTGCAACATTAAACCTACGACAACCGTAGACTCTGCAGTAGCCTATCGCACTCAAGTAGAACAACTCCAATGCGTTGTTGATAGTCTATTGCTGGTAAGTCCTCAAGACTCCATCGTATATGTTGAGTTACCAACCAAAGTACAGACAAAGTACATTACACGAATCCAAACTAAGTATGAGATCCGTGACACCATTGTACACGATACTGTGCCGCATTTTGTCAATCTTGTAGATACCATAGAAATTGTCAAGTACCCTATCCACCTCGAACTATCAGATCCTTGGTATAGTATGTCCATCAATGCAGATATAGATACCACCACCACCTTTCTCTCTGTACGCGACTCTATCGACGTAGGTCTTTCTGTAAACAAACGCTTCTTCAACCGAAAGTGGACAGTAGACGTAAAAAGTCATAGCCCTTACACCTCCACTCTTGGTCAACAAACTTTTGTCTTTGATCGACGAACAATGCGTAAGTTCAAGTAGCAAACTAAACCGCTCCCATCAGAGCGGTTTTTTTATGTAGCTATCATACAAGCTTACAGCCTTAAACCTGTTCTCAGCTTTACCCTTCCACACATACAAGGGATTAACAATATACACCCCTCTGTTTACACGAACTACAGCCTCACTTGCTACCAACTCCGCCACTGTATACGTCACAGACCTTGTAGACACCTTAACCTGATCAGAGAACCCAACCTTAGCATCTACAGTGAACCTAACCTTGTTGTTCAGATCCATTAGACTCCCCATGTACAAGAGCAACTGTAGCGCAGTCTTAGACACATCCAATTGCAAGAGCTTATCTGTATAAACCTGTACAAAGTCAGTTTCCAACTCCAATACCTGTGTCATAGGTTTAGTCACTACCTCTGCAGTCTTGAGGTAAACTTTTTTGCGCATAAATTTGGAAGTTTAAAAATAAAACCTTACCATCCCGTAAAAATACGAAAAATAGGAGAAAAGGAAGCTGGGCTTCCCTCCAGAGGGAAGCTGGACTTCCCTTTAAAGGAAGCTGGGCTTCCCTAACGACTTTCCATTTTTTGGAATGCTGTACCAAAATTCAACTGATAATCAATCTATTAAGTGTTCAAAAAATCCAAAAAAAGGAACAATTCCCTCTATGTATTCTTTTTTGTTAGGCCACTTCAATAACACCGTATTTACTCCAATAACCCACCCCGTATCATTGCAGGATAAGAAAAGACCCCCTCCCCATGTTTTATGTGGTAAGTAAAATGTTTAACATTGCAGGAAATGAGGTACAAGAAACTCGGAATAATAAGCGGGGTGTAATACGGGTTACAATAAAACTGAGGTGTGATATAGAGAGAGGTGTGATATGGGGGTACAAAAAACATAGATATAGTAAGACTGTAAAAAACAGAGGTATAATATGGGGGTTTGTAATGACAGCTATACATAATAAAAAAGGAGTGTGATAATAAGTGAGGTATGATATGTAGGTACCCCTCCCTCACCCCCCTTGGTGATTGGCGGGAATGGTCCCCCCGGTAAAATATGGTCGTATGGCATTAGGAAGTTGGATGAGGGAGAATGGGTGGTCCCATGTCTCCATCGTCAGAGTAAACACGAACGGTTATCCGTTCGTTACGCTGCTCACCGAAGACGGTGATGCAGAGAATCTCTATCTGTCGAAGAACTTAGCGGCTTCGGCCTCGCAGGGCGACAACCCTGCCAAGTTCAAAGACTGTACTGTAAAAAGCGTTACGAACGCTGCCGGAGAGGAGCGGTTGAAACTCTGTAGCGCCATTGATCTGCAAGAATACGTAAGCGTAGACGACCTCTAGGGGTCGTCTTACTCTTTTTAGTATCCCAAACATTGTTCTGACCATAGACAGTGTTTGGGGTATTTTGTTACTGAAATGTGGAATCAAACACTCTTGACAAGCTCATAAGTGGTTGAGAATGAGATTAGATAGTTTGTTGGGAGAACAGAATAAAGTTTGGTAGCA